>ERZ827117.242-NODE-242-length-78218-cov-5.764876_pt1 | contig 78218 bp, 68 predicted proteins | sample MGYA00519920_ERZ827117 | MGnify/ENA primary metagenome ERZ827117 (study PRJEB31778, sample SAMEA3449260) | human gut metagenome | biome: human gut; feature: human-associated habitat; material: faeces | place: United Kingdom | collected 2010/2012 ...
ACCAAGGGCTTCAAGATCGTCAACGACGTCAAGCCGGGCGGCGTGTTCCTCATCAACTGCCAGTGGGATCTGGCCGAGCTGGAGCACCACCTGAACGCCGAGGCGAAGCGCTACATCGCCAAGAACAACATCCAGCTGTATACCATCAACGCCATCGACAAGGCCATTGAAATTGGCCTGGGCAAGCGCACCAACACCATCCTTCAGTCCGCCTTCTTTGCTTTGGCAGGCGTGCTGCCGAAGAAAGACGCGCTGAAGTTCATGAAGGAAGCGGCCTACAAGTCCTTTGCCAAGAAGGGCGACGCCATCGTCGAGATGAACTACAAGGCCATTGACGCGGGCTTTGACGCTTTCGTCAAGATCGACGTGCCGGCTTCCTGGGCCGACGCGAAGGACGCCGAGGGCGACCACGAGCTGGCCGGCAACCCCGCCACCGTCAAGATGGTCAAGGAGATCCTGGAGCCTGTGGGCAAGATGGACGGCGACAGCCTGCCCGTCTCTGCCTTCTCCGAGCACGTGGACGGTCAGTTCGAGCTGGGCGCCTCCGCTTATGAGAAGCGTGGTGTGGCCGTATCCGTCCCCACCTGGGACGCCAACAAGTGCATCCAGTGCAACCAGTGCGCCTACGTCTGCCCCCACGCCACCATCCGTCCCTTCGCTCTGACCGCCGAGGAGGCCAAGAACGCCCCGGAGGCCGCCAAGGTCGTGGACGTGAAGGCCGGCAAGGGCAAGGGCACCTATCAGTTCACCATGGCCATCAGTCCTCTGGACTGCATGGGCTGCGGTGTCTGCATCGGCGTCTGCCCGGTGAACGCCCTGTCTATGGTTCCTCAGGAGGGCGAGCTTACGCAGCAGGATGTGTTCAACTACTGCGTGGCCGAGGTGTCCGAGAAGAAGGATATGCAGGACAACACCGTCAAGGGCAGCCAGTTCAAGCAGCCCATGCTCGAGTTCTCCGGCTCCTGCGCAGGCTGCGCCGAGACCAGCTATGCCCGTCTCGTCACTCAGCTCTTCGGCGACCGTATGTACATCTCCAACGCCACCGGCTGCTCGTCCATTTGGGGCGGCCCCGGCGCTACCTCTCCGTACTGCACGGATAAGAACGGCCACGGCCCGGCATGGTGCAACTCCCTGTTCGAGGACAACGCCGAGCACGGCTTCGGTATGTATGTCGGCCAGGAGAAGATCCGCGAGGATCTGATGGCCAAGACCGAGCAGCTCCTTGCCATCGAGTGGGCACAGCCCGCACTGAAGGAAGCCGCTCAGAAGTGGCTCGACACCAAGGACGACGGCAACGCCAATGCCGAGGCTGCGAAGGAATACGTCGCGGCCCTGCAGGCGAACATCGCCACCGTCGACGAGCTGGCCGCTGTGCCCAAGTTCGCTGAGCACGCCGCCGAGCTCAAGGCCAAGGGCGAGAAGTTCTGCGACTGCGACGCCTGCAAGCTGGCCTGCGACATCCTCGACAAGAAGGATTACCTCTCCAAGAAGTCCGTTTGGATCTTCGGCGGCGACGGTTGGGCTTACGATATCGGCTTCGGCGGCGTGGACCACGTGCTTGCTCAGAACAAGAACGTCAACGTCTTCGTCTTCGATACCGAGGTCTACTCCAACACCGGCGGTCAGGCCTCCAAGGCTTCCAACATCGGTCAGGTCGCTCAGTTCGCGGCTGCCGGTAAGGAAACCAAGAAGAAGAGCCTTGCTGAGATCGCGATGAGCTATGGCTACATCTACGTCGCGCAGATCGCCATGGGCGCCAACCCGGCCCAGACCATCAAGGCCATCACCGAGGCTGAGGCTTACAACGGCCCGTCCCTGATCATCGGCTATAGCCCCTGCGAGATGCACTCCATCAAGGGCGGCATGATCAACTGCCAGAAGGAAATGAAGAAGGCTGTCGAGTGCGGCTACTGGAACCTGTTCCGCTTCAATCCTGCGGCTGACAAGAAGTTCACGCTCGACTCCAAGGCTCCTGCCGGCGGTTACCGTGAATTCCTGATGAACGAGGCGCGCTACAGCCGCCTGACCCGTGAGTTCCCCGAGCGTGCGGAGGGTCTCTTCACCCGCAACGAGGACGCGGCCAAGGAGCGTTACGAGCACCTCACCAAGCTCATCGACCTGTACGACAAGCAGTAATCGCTGCTTCTACGGTATGAAAAAGGAGCACCCGAAAGGGTGCTCCTTTTTTGCGTTACTTTGCGTCTGCATTCAGCAGCTTTTCGCCGACGATGGCCATGCGCGCGTCGGTCATTTCCAGATCATTTGAGACAAACTCCACTACGCGCGTCCCGCGCGTAATGAGCCAGTAGTCCCAGTACTGCCCGTCTTTTTCATCGCAGAGCCGCCATGCTCGTTCCGCGCCCCACGGCTTAGCATCGACCTCGCGATAGACAGCGTCCGACCATGAGTATCTTTTCTGATAGTCAAGCTGCGCGGCAAGACAGGGGGCAAACAGCGATTCGGCATACACATCACTGACCACATAGCACATGTTCGTTGTGACCCCGTGGTACTGTCTCGGTTCATTCGGGTCTGGATAGCAAAGGGCGTCCTCCTGCCTGCCACTGCGCTGCGCGCCAAGGGGTGAGGAGACCTCCCAGCTCCGGCAAGACCAGCGCGCTCCCCCGTCCTCCACGCCAAGGTCAGAGAGATAAAGCAGCAGCGGATCGTGATAGATCGTAAAATGAGCGCCGTTTTCGCTGTACCACTCCGCGTTGGCGTTTCCGTCTTCAAATAGGCCGTTCTGCTTCATCGTGTAGCTCAATCCTGCCACAGCCGCCACAGTCAGCACCATCACGAGGGCCGTGATCACGCAGCGTTCGCCGCGTTTTGCACCCGCGCGCTCCATGGAGGAATACGCAAAAAACGCCGCGGCGATCGGGCCGCAAACGATCAGCAGCGTGACATAGTAGAGCCTCGCCTGTCCGCTGGTGTCATTCCCCATCAAGATGACAACAACCGCACTGAAAATCGTCAGAAGCAGGATCAATCTCCATAGTGTCTGAAGCCAGGGACGCGACTTCGGCCTGAGGAATCGCCCCTCTTTCGCCGCAATCTGCTTTGCCTTGCCATACCAGCGGTAGTAGCCGATGCACTGCGACAGGCAGATCACAATGAGGATCATCCAAAGCCCGAGCATTACGAGACTCGCGCCGGAAGCAATTCCCGAGAACGGATCCCGCCGCAGTCCATCGGCAATGGTATCCAGCTGCGTGATCAGCAGAATCGAAAATGCCACCAGCCAGTGGCAGTAGGGCTTGAGCCCGCGGTGCGTCGCGTCCACCTGTAAAACAGGGTCGGTGTCGATCTCGACGGCGTTTTCATCTGCCGTGCAGAACACGTGGCGCGAGCGTCCGGAGTGGCTGCCGCCCTCGCCATCCACATTGTCCCCCCAGAATGTCAGCGCTCCCGCGCCCACAGCGTGCTGCCAGCCCGCTTGTTCACAGTAGTCGATGAACACATCCTCCCCCTCGGGCGTGTCATCGCTGTCGGGGTAGAACGCCACGGCGAAGCGCAGCTTCTGCGGCTTAATGCGGCGGTAGCGGATGAACAGGCCCACGCGGTCGGGCGCCCAGCCCTCCGCCGCCATGCGCTCAAAGTGGCGCGCAAGGCCCTCGGTGTCGTAAAAAGAATAGGGATTCAGCTCCCGTTTGGTGTTGCGCATCAGAAAAACCTCGCTTTCTCTCATTTCTCGCCGCCCGCAAGGGGCGTTATCTCTCAAATAGCTTCTCGTAGTCCCGCACCTGTGCTTGCAGGCGCTCCACCTCGTTTTGCAGCAGCGTTTCACCCTCCGCTGTGAGCTGATAGCTGCGCCGCCGCCCCTCCGCACGCGTCTCGACGATGTACCCCGCCGCCAGAAACTGCTCGAGCAGGTTGTAGAGCGTCCCCGGGCCGACAGCCACACGCCCGCCCGTCAACTCGTTCACGCGCGCCATCACGTCCATGCCGCAGCACTCCTCGCGCAGGCACAGCAGGATATAAAACATCTGCTCGGTCAGCGTGCTGAATTTCTCCCGCGCCATTGTCGGCCTCCTTTTATCGATATTCGATATTCTTGAGGAGAGTATATTATCGAATATCGATATTGTCAAGAGGGAGATTTTCTTTTTCAAAGAAAGCTCCCCCCTTTTTCGCACAGGTGCGAGGGATTTGCGGCACTGTTGCCGCGGGGAAGGCAGCGCCGTAGGCGCTGCACGGGATAAGGGGGATATTCTCTCACGTGAGAGAATATCCCCCTTATCCCCCCAAGAGAACGCAAGGGGCCTTGCCCCTTGACCCCGCACATTGGCAGTTTGCAGCTTGAAGGACTACACGCGCTGCGCAGTGCGGGTGCGGTGTACATGGCTTCGCCATGAATCCCTGCGAATCGTTACAACTATCAACCGCGCCTTACTATCGTGAGGCGTGAGTGACGGTAGCATGGCGGCAGACTGCTTGCGAAATAGCGGCATTGCTGCGCTCGCCGCATTGTGGAGACTGGCGGTAAACGGAAATTAGGCTGCACTCCTACAAGATAGGCAGAGCGGCACCCGCAAGGGGTGTGCCGCATCCGTAAGGTAGCAGAGCCGCCAACGGCTGCGCAACAGCGGGTAGTAGAAGCAGAGGCAAATCGTCTTGCAGAACCATTGGCGGCGAGCGAAGCAATACCGCCACGCAGGCACTTCCACTCCGGAGGCACAAAAGTCATTCGAGCTCGAGACTGCCAATCCAAGCCTTTCTCTTGGGGTTCCAAAGGGGCCATTCTCTTTTGCGAAAGAGAATGGCCCCTTTGACTCGCCCCCTGCACGGTGCAGGGACAGAAGCAGCCCTTTCGGGCTGCAAAATCTCCGCGCGCTGGAGAGCGCGCAAAAAAAGGAGCGCCCCTGCGGGTGCTCCCTCTTTTCACTCTCCTAAGAGTCGGACAACGCTTTCCCAGCGGAGCTGGTCCGTGTCGTAGCCATACGACTTTCCCTTCGCGTCCGTGTAGCGGAAAAACGGCCCCTCCATCCAGTCGTTGGACGGATTCGCGAGCTCGACCTTCCAGATCTCAAGCGTCGAGCCGTCGCCGTAGTCGATCACGGCGTAGGGCACCTCCTCCGGCGCAGCGGCGGTGCGGCCCGCACCGGCCTTGTCGATAAGGTATAAAAGGTCACTGAGATCGTCGATCGATACGTCCGTTTCGCTTCCGTTCACTGTGACGCGAAACGTCTCTGTGCTTCGCGCATCGCACGTGCTGTCCGTTAAGTCGGAAATAAACGCGTGGAAGCGGAACTGGTAGTGACAGGCCCAGTATGTCAGACCGCCAAAGAGCAGAAACAGCGCGCAGCAGAGCGCGATGGGGCCGGTCAAACGCTTGGGCTTTGGCTTGCCGCGGTCAACGGAATCGTAAAGTCCCATGACTTTCCTCCTGTTCTCTTGTCCGATCAGTTTCTTTCCTCTCTATGCCGGTTGAATGCGAAAATTACTGGTTCGCCGCGCGCTCCGCCGCCTCGACGACATGGCTTGCGAGGATCGTGCTCGTCACGGTGCCGACGCCGCCGGGGACCGGGGTGATGGCCTCGACGACCGGCTCGACTTCGGCAAAGCGGGTGTCGCCGCAGAGGTTGCCGTCCGCGCCGACGTGGATGCCGACATCCAGCACGACCTGACCGGCGCGCACGCTCTCCGCGCCGACCATACCGGCCTTACCGGCGGCGACGACGAGGATGTCGGCCTCGCGGCAGATCTCGGGCAGATTTTCGCTGCGGCTGTGGCAGATGGTCACGGTCGCATGCTCGGCGAGCAGCAGCAGAGAGACCGGCTTGCCGATGACAAGGCTGCGGCCGATGACGACGACGCGCTTGCCTTTGATGGGGATGTTGTAGTGCTTGAGCAGCGCCACGCAGGCCGCAGCAGTGCAGGGGGGATAACCGCCCTTGGTGCCGGCGTAAACAGCGGTCATGGAACCGTCGGTGATGCCGTCCATGTCCTTTTTCGGGTCGAGCGCCGCGCGGGCCGCCTCGTCGTCCAGGTGCTTGGGCAGCGGGCGGAACATCAGTACACCGTGGACCTTCTCGTCCGCGCCCAGCGCGTGGATGTTCTCCATCAGCACCTCCTGCGTCACATCCTCAGGCAGGACGACCTGACGGACGGCGACGCCGACCTTTTCGCAGCGCTTGAGCGCGCCGCGCTCGTAGGCCAGGTCATCCTCGCGTGCGCCGACGCGCAGGATGGCGAGGCAGGGCTCTACGCCGTTTTTCTTCAGTTCTTCCGTCTTTGCATGGAGCTCCTCGGTCAGCGCCTTGGCGACCTCGGCTCCCTTGAGCAGCATAGCCATGGTAAAAATTCCTCCTCTGATCGACGCGGTCATCCGCGTTCCTATCCATGATTAGGATAACAAAATTAAAAATTGCTGTCAATTTCTTTTGACAAGCGCGGCGGGATATTATTTTACTTTCTTCGGCAGCTTGCCTTTTGCCATACTTTTTGCTACGATATTGCTGTCAAATTTTGAAAGCATCAGGAGGGTCCTTCCCATGTCTGTGATTGAAGAGAAAAAAGCACTGAGAACCTTTATCCGCAAGAAAGAGCGCACGCTCGATCCCACCTACAAGGCTGAGAGCTCTGAGGCCATCTGCCGCCACCTGCTCGCACTCGACGAGTACAAGAGCGCAAAGATCGTCTTCGCCTTTGCCGGCACCGAAAAGGAGATCGACACCTCGCTCTTTATGAACGAGACCATCGCCGCGGGCAAGACGCTGATCCTGCCCCGCTGCGCCGCCGAGCACGCCATCGATCTGTGCGTCGTGCGCTCGATGGACGACCTGGAGGCGGGCGCCTACGGCATTTTAGAGCCGAAGAAGAACTGCGCGCTCGTCACCGCGGCGGACATCGACTTCGCCGTCGTGCCCTGCCTGTCGTTCGACCGCAAGGGCCGCCGTCTCGGTCAGGGCGGCGGGTACTATGACCGCCTGCTGCCGCAGCTCCACTGCCCGACGGTGCTCATCTGCCGCGAGCAGCTCATGTCGCCCGATGTGCCGGTCGAGGAGCATGATATGCGCTGCACGATGCTGGTTACGGAGAAAGGGATTTTGACGCCGGAGGCGTAAAAGAGCTTTTTTCCTGCACCGGTGCAGGAGGATGATTCCCGTACCGTGCGGGAGTGCGTAAAAGGGGGATACTCTCTTTCTCGAAAGAGAGTATCCCCCTTTGCAACCCCCGAGAGAAAGGACGAGGGGCCTTCCCCCTCGACCCCGCACATTGGCAGTCTGAGGCTTGAATGACTGCGCAGCCTGCGGAGTGTAGGTGCGGTGTACATGGCTTCGCCATGAGTCCCTGCGAGTCGTTACCAGTTGCAACCGCGCCTTACTATCGTGAGGCGCGTGTGACGGCAGCACGGCGGCAGACTGCCTGCGGGCGCGGCATTGCTGCGCTCGCCGCGCTTCTTAGTTTTCAGCTGAGGCGGCACTGCTGATAGGTTCGTCGGGGATGATGTCGTGGGAGATGACTTGGTCTTCTGCGTCCAGAAGGGCTTTGTGCAACGTTTCGCGGGCAAGAATGCCTTTTCCTTCATCGTACAGGTCGATGGCTTCGCTCATGCTGCGCACCAGCGCACAGTATAGATTTTTGTATGTCATCATAAAATTACACTCCTTATACTTCATCTTTAGAAGTATATTATCATCTGTCACCGTTAAAATCAAGATAAGAAACTTCATCTTATGAAGCTGGCGGTGCGTGATGAAAATCTACTGGTCGGGCGACTCGAAAAATATAATCGGCGCAAAAGTCCGCGCGCTGCGATTGGAAAAGAAATGGTCGCAGCACGATTTGGCGACAAAAGTGCAGCTGCTCGGCTGCGAATGCTCCGACCTCACCATCCTCCGCATCGAAAAAGGCGACCGCTTCGTCTCCGACTACGAAGTCAAAGCCCTTGCCAAAGTCTTCAACGTTTCCTACGAATCCCTATTAGACGATTAAAGCGCTCCCAACGGGAGCGCTTTCACTATTTCACCCGCGGCGAGCGCCAGCAATGCCGCCCCGGCAGGCACCGGCAAGGTTGATAAAATCTAACGGCAGCAGGCGATTCCGCCAAGCCTTCGATAAGATTCGAGAGCGACAGCGGAGATAGACGCAAGTCAAATCGTTTAGCACCACCTCTTGGCAGGCACCCGATTCCGCAGGCTGCGCAGCTCTTCGAGCCCAAAGCTCGCAATGGCGGGGTCAAGGGGCAGAGCCCCTTGCGTTCTCTTGGGGGTGTTAGGGGGCCATTCTCTCACGTGAGAGAATGGCCCCCTTTTATCTGTGCAGTGCCATCGGCACTGCTATTCCCCATCCACGCGCAGCGTGAAAAGCCTCCTCTTATCTGCAAAGATAAGAAAACCACCCCTCGCTGCTGCGAGTTTCTTCGATCTGCCATCCGGCAGCGATAAGCTGCTCCTTTACCTCGTCGGCGCGGTCGTCGATGATGCCCGAGCAGAGGAAAATGCCGCCCTTTTTGAGGAGTTTCCCCACCTGCGGGGCGAGCGCGATGATGACGTCCGCGACGATGTTCGCAACGATCACGTCATAGTCGCCGCCGAACTCCTTCTGGAGCCTTTTGTCGCTGAGCACATCGCCTGCGCGGACGGTGTAATGCTCCTTGCCGACGCCGTTGAGCGCGGCGTTTTCATACGCGACGCCAACGCACTTGTCGTCGATATCACAGGCAAAGGCGTCCTTCGCGCCGAGCAGCAGCGCGGCGATGGATAAAATGCCGCTGCCGCAGCCGAGGTCTAAAACCTTTTCCCCGCCATGGATATGCTGCTCCAATGCCTGTAAGCACAGCCGCGTCGTGGCGTGGCTGCCGGTGCCGAACGTCAGTCCGGGGTTCAGCACGAGCTTGACGCGCCCGTCCTCCTGCGCCTGCTCCCATTCCGGCACGACGAGCAGCCGCTCGCCGATCTCCATGGGCTTGTAGAACTGCTTCCAGTTGTTCTCCCAGTCCGCGTCTTCGACATTTTCCATGCTGAGGATCAGCGGCGCGTACTCGGGATGCTGCTTTTTGAAGGCCGACAGGCCGATACGGAACTGCGCGAGGGTGTTGTAGCCCTCGGCGCTGTCCTCCAAATAAAACGTGATGCGGCTCTTGCCGTGCATCTGCTCCATCAGCTCGTCGTCGACATAGTCCCAGTACTGGTGGTTATTTTCGAGGAAGTCCTTGAAGTCGCCCTCCTCGTCGATCATCAGGCTGTCGATGCCGTACTCGCTCAAAAGCTCCGTCGCGGGTTCGATGCCCGCGGGCTGCGTGTCAAGGTGTAATTCCAGCCACTTCATCGCTCAGTCCCCACAAAGAACAGGCCCAACGTACCGCAGCCGGTGTGCGCGCCGATGACGGGGCCGATGAACTCATCGCGCACGTCCGTCACGCCGAAGCGCTCCTTGAGTAGCCCCTTGACGTATTCGACGGACTCGGGGCAGTTGGCGTGGCAGATGAGCATGGGCTGGTTTTTCTCTGGCTCGACGCCGATCTCGCCAACCTTGTCGACAAGCGCGCGCAGCGCCGCCTTCGTGCCACGGGCCTTGCTCACGGGGGTCAAGCGGCCCTCGCTGTCCGTGTGCATGACGGGCTTGATGCCGAGCATCGTGCCGACCAGCGCCGCCGTGGAGCTCACGCGGCCGCCGCGCTTTAAGTGGTTCAGATCGTCGACGATGAACCAGTGGCACTGGCTCTGGATGATGGAGCGGACGTAGGCATCCAGCTCATCGATGGTCAAATTCTTCTCGCGGCGCTCGCGCACGGCGCGATAGAGCAGCATGCCCTGCCCGCGCGAGGCGGACAGCGAGTCGATGACTAAGATTTTCGCCTCGGGGTACTTTTCGCGCAGGTCTTCCGCCGCGATGCAGGCGGACTGATACGTTGTGGACAGCGCGCTCGAAAAGCAGACGCAGAGGATGTCCTTGCCCTCCTGCAAGACCTTTTCCATCGCGTCGGTGAACTGGCCGACGTTGACCGCGGCGGTCGTGCAGTCCGCGCCCGCGGCGATCTTGGCGAAAAATTCCTCGGGCGACATGTCCGCGTGGTCGGGCGTATTCCAAAGCGTTTTGCCCTCGATGGTAAATGAGAGGGGCAGAACGGTCAACTCGAGCTCTTCGACCTCCTGCTGGCTCAGATCGCAGCAGCTATCGGTCATAATGATATAATCACGCATTACAGCACTTCTCCTTTCAGGGAAGAAAATCACGTTTTTGTCTTTTGTATCCTGTCGGATGCCATATTATACCAAATTCCCCCACAGCCTGTAAATATGCCGCGAAATTTATTTTCTCTTCCGCTTCGGCATAGCCGCATGGAATTTGCAAAGGGGCGCAGCCATGCCGCGCCCCTTACCGTGCTTTTATTTTGTATCCGAGCACTGCTCCACCTGTATTCCCGCAAGCTTCAGAAATTTTTTGTCCGTTTGAATGCTTTGGGTCAGGAATTTGCCGTCCTTGAACAGCGCGTAGGTCGTCACCGGAGCGGGCACGCTCTGCGCCTGCTCCCTGTCAGTAATATGAATGACCTTCAATGGCACGCGGTACGCTCTCGCGGCCTCTTCCACGCGCGGCACCCAGTAGTAAGTAAACGGGCACTGGTCGGTATAATAGAGGACAAAGCCGCTCTCTTCCACCGCAGGGTGCTTGGCACAGGCCTTGAACCTCGGCGGCTCTGCATCCTGTGCAAGCGGCAGATACATCAAATTGATCCCGCATTCCGATGTATCGGCAACGGCAAATCTCTTATATGCCAGATACTTCGGGTCGGAGAGGAACTCCCGCTTTCGCCCCTCGGACGAGAGAATGCACAGTCCCTTTCGCCCCCGCTCCTTTGCGTCCCAGATGCACTCTTCCAGCAGATCGTTGGAATATCCATGCCTTTTCAGCGAGCCGGAGACCCACAGGCAGTCAATATAAAAATACCCGTCCGCCTGAATAGGGACCCACGCGTTTTCCGCCGGAATATACTCAATGAAGCACTTGCCGCGCTCCGTGCTCCGGCAGAAGACCCGCCCCTCTTTAAAGCGCTGCTTGAGCCACTCCTTTTTGATGACGCCCTGCTTGCCGGACATCGCACAGCAGATGTGCTCTTTCTCAATATTCTCATCGGTGATTCGGATATAGTCCATCGAAAGAACCTCCCGGATATTTCATAAATTCTCCGCACCCTAAAACTTCGCATTCAGCATACCATACCGCCCGCTGCCCCGCAAGCACAAAAAAGCAGCGTTTTATCGCCGTCGGCCACTCTTACAGATACGCCGCAAACTGATAGGTGACCGAGTTCTGCCATGCCTCTTCGTTCGCAAGGTCTGCTCCGATCACCTCGCCGCCCATCTTCTCATAGAATGCCCGGGCATTCAGGTTTTCCGGAACACAGTGGCAGGTAAAAGACTTCGCACCGTGTTCCCTGCAATATGCCCTGATAAAATCAAATGCCGCCCGACCGATCCCCTGCCGCTGATGCTCAGAGAGAATATACAAGGATTGCAAGATGACTCCATCTGTTCTGCTCATCGTCAGATAACCGATATTTTGATCGTCTTTTTGGAGCAGATACACAGAATACGCCGGATTATTGATCCGCAGCAGCTCTTTCTCCCGATGCCACGCCCAATCAAAGTTATCGATCATATCATCGGGGTAGATCCCTCTGTAAGTAGTTCCCCAAATTTGATGCCGCAGGGCAATGATCGCCGCTGCATCCTCTTTGGCCGCCTCGACAAACATACTATCGCTTCTCATAGGGCAAGTTTCCTCCCCGTAACGCTTTCAACTTTTCCACATCCAGCATACCATGCCGCCGATTTCGCCGCAAGCGCAAAAAAAGCAGCGTCTTACGACGCTGCTTTTTCATTCTCTTTGGGAATTTGAATTACTGCTGCTCGGCGGCCTTTGCGGCGGCCTGCTGGGCTTCGATCTCGATGAGGGCGTCCTTGCGGGAGAGGTTCCAGCGGCCCTTCTCGTCGATCTCCATGAACTTGACCCAGATCATATCGCCGACGGTGACGACATCCTCGACCTTCTCGACGCGCTTGCGGTCGAGCTTGGAGATGTGGACGAGGCCGTCCTTGCCCGGGGCGATCTCGACGAACGCGCCGAACTGCATCAGGCGCACGACGCGGCCATAGTAGAGCTTGCCGACCTCGGGCACGAAGACGATATCGTCGATGCACTTCTTCGCAGCGTCGCACGCGGCGGCGTTGGCGGAGGCGATGTGGATGGTGCCGTCGTCGTCGATGTCGACCTTGGCGCCGGTATCGGCAACGATCTTCTGGATGACGCTGCCGCCCTTACCGATGACCTCGCGGATGCGCTCCGGGTCGATGTGCATGGTGATCATCTTGGGCGCATACTGGCTGACCTCGGCGCGCGGCTCGGAGATGCAGGGCAGCATGATCTGGTCGAGGATCTGCACGCGCGCGTCATAGGTGATCTCAAGGGCGTTCTTGATGATGGCCATCGTCAGGCCGTCGTTCTTGAGGTCCATCTGGATGGCGGTGATGCCCTTCTTGGTACCGGCGACCTTGAAGTCCATTTCGCCGTGGAAGTCCTCAACGCCCTGAATGTCGATGAACGTGGTGAAGTCGTCGCCGTCCTGAATGAGACCGCAGGAGATACCGGCGACGGGTGCCTTGATGGGCACGCCTGCGTCCATCAGCGCGAGCGTGGAGCCGCAGATGGAGCCCTGAGAGGTCGAGCCGTTGGAGGAGACGACCTCGCTCACGACGCGGATGGCATACGGGAACTCGTCGACAGACGGGATGACCGGCAGCAGCGCGCGCTCAGCGAGAGCGCCGTGGCCGATCTCGCGGCGGCCGGGGCTGCGGGAGGGCTTGGCCTCGCCGACGGAGTAGCCGGGGAAGTTATAGTGGTGCATATAGCGCTTTTCGGTCTCTTCCCAGATGGTGTCGAGCTTCTGGGCGGCGGAAAGCGTGTCAAGCGTACAAACGGAGAGCACCTGCGTCTGGCCGCGGGTGAACAGACCCGAGCCGTGGACGCGGGGCAGGACGCCAACTTCGGCAGCGAGAGGACGGATCTCGTTCTTCTGGCGGCCGTCGACACGGTGGCCTTCGAGCAGCCACGCCTTGACGATCTTCTTCTGGAACTTATAGGTGATCTCATCGAGGAACTGATCCATATCGGGATACTCCTCGAGGAACTTCTCGTGCCAGTGCTCGATCATCTCGTTCCAGCGGGCCTCGCGGACGTTCTTGTCGTCGGTATCCATCGCGGCCTTGGCCTCGTCCATGAAGCTTTCGACGATCTTGTCGAACAACTCCTGGTTGAAGCTCGCGTGCGGGTAGTCGAACTTGGGCTTGCCGATCTCGGCGACCATGCGGTTGATGAGCTCGACCTGCTTCTGGTTCTCGTTGTGGGCAAGCTCGATGGCCTTGTACATGGTGTCGTTGTCGACTTCGTTCGCGCCGGCCTCGATCATGACGACCTTCTTGCCGGTCGAGACGACCGTGACGTCAAGATCGCTGACCTTGCGCTGCTCGGAGTTGGGGTTCAGCACGAGTTCGCCGTTCACAAGGCCGACCTTGAGCGCGCCGACAGGGCCGTTCCAGGGGATATCGGAGATGGCGAGCGCGGCAGAGGTGCCGATCAGGGCCGCGATCTCGGGAGAGCAGTCATGGTCGACGCTCATGACCGTCGCCATGATGGAGACGTCGTTGCGGAAGTCGGAGGGGAAGAGCGGGCGGATGGGGCGGTCGATGACGCGGCTGGTCAGGATGCCCTTTTCGCCGGGACGGCCCTCGCGGCGGTTGAAAGAACCGGGGATGCGGCCGACGGAGTAGAGCTTCTCCTCAAAGTCAACGGAGAGGGGGAAGAAGTCGATGCCGTCGCGCGGGCGGGCGGAAGCCGTGGCGCAGACAAGCACGCGGGTGTCGCCGTAGCCGACCATGACGGCGGCGTTGGCGAGCTCAGCAAGCTTGCCGACCTCAAGCGTGAGGGGACGGCCAGCGAGCTCCATCTCGTACTTGTGGTAGTTGGGGAACTGTCTGTGGGTGATGATGGTAGACATTTGTCGATCTCCTTTTTTGTAAAATTCCGTATGGGAGCCGACCGTTTAGCACTTGAAAAAACGTCGGGCGCGCCGCCGCTTTTTCAACTGCTAAAGCATAGCAGGCTCTCATACGCGCGGGGAAAGTGCCAAGGGTGAAAGTGTGAAAGAAGGGTGGTGCGCATGCACACCACCCTGTTTTCAAACTTACTTACGGATACCCAGCTTGGCAATCAGGGTACGATAGCGCTCGATGTCCTTCTTCATGAGGTAGTCGAGCAGGCTGCGGCGCTTACCGATCATCTTGTACAGGCCGCGGCGGGAGTGGTTGTCCTGCGGGTGCTGCTTGAGGTGCTCGGTGAGCTGAGCGATGCGCTCGGTGAGGATAGCGACCTGGACTTCCGGAGAACCGGTGTCGCCTTCGTGGGTGCGGTTGGCTTCGATGATAGCCGTCTTCTGGTCTTTGAGCATCATAGTGTGATATCCACCTTTCTGAAATTCTCCCAACACTGAGCGGCGGGTCGGTGAATCCTCCACGTCCTAAGTGTGGGAATGTGCACGATACGCGTGCTGAATTATGATAGCACAGCTTTTTCCTATTGTAAAGCAAAACCTGTGAAATGATACCGCTTTTTTGCATTTTCCCGTCCCACACAGCAAAACCAAGAAAAAAGAGACGGCCTAGGCCGTCTCTTTGAGACCGTCGAAAAAGTGGCAAAGCCACTTTTTCGAAAAGGATTCGCTGCGCTCTGCGCCTCGATTGTCCGCTTATAGCGGACAATTCGACGCTCGCTCCGCGTAAAGTGTTTTCTGCCAGAAGGTGAATTGCCCCGTAGCGGGCAAGAGAAGCCCCTCTGGAGGGCGCGCATGTCGCGGCAGAAAACAGACTTTACAGCTTTCACGTCTGCGGACGTGAAACTCTGCGAGGCTTTTTCAGCGCAGCATATTTGTCGCCGCGCACGGCGGCAAATATGCTGCTGTTTCGTTCTCACTCAAAAAGCGGCCTCGCCGCTGTTTCGATTATTTTCTCAGTCCCGCAAAGTGCTCCCGCGTCAGTTTAATCACCACGGGGCTCAGCAGCAGCAGCGCGATAAGGTTCGGGATGGACATGAGGCCGTTGAGCGTATCGGAGATCGTCCATACAAGCGAGAGATCCGCGACCGCGCCAGCCACAACGACGAGGCAGAAGATGATCTGATAGGGGCGGATGATCTTGCTGCCAAAGAGGAACTCCGCGCAGCGCGTGCCGTAGAGCGCCCAGCCGAGGATGGTGGACGTGGCAAACAGCAGCAGGCCGACCGCCAGAATGACCGAGCCCGCCTTCGCGCCGAAGACGCCCGAGAAGCCCGCGACCGTGGTCGAAACGCCCGCAGCCGCGTTGTTGCCGTAGTTGCCGTCCGCCGCGCCGGAGCAGAGGACGACGAGAGCCGTCAGCGTGCAGATGACGATGGTATCCATAAAGACCTCAAAGATGCCGTAAAGGCCCTGCTTGACGGGGTTTCTTTCCGACGTGGCGGCGTGCGCGATCGGCGCGGAGCCGAGGCCCGCCTCGTTGGAGAAGACGCCGCGGCCGACGCCCTTGGTCATCGCGAGCTTGATGGAAATACCCGCCGCGCCGCCGGTGACGGCAGCGGGGTTAAAAGCGCCCTTGAAGATGGAAGCGAACACGCCGGGAACGGCGCTCAAATTCGCAAACACAACGATGAGCGCGCAGACGATGTAAATGACGGCCATACCGGGCACGAGCTTTTCCGTGACCTGGCCGATGCGCTTGACGCCGCCGAGCAGCACCAGCGCCACGAAGATGGCGACACAGATGCCGGTGATCAGGCAGATGAGCATCTCCTTATTCGCCGCGTCCTCGTTGAACGCGATGGCGACGGACTTGACGGAGTCCGCGATGGAGTTGACCTGCGCGATGTTGCCGATGCCGAACGCGGCGAGCGCGCCGAACACGGAGAAGATGACGCCCAGCCACTTCCACTTGGGGCCGAGACCGTTCTTGATGTAGTACATCGGGCCGCCGCACCAGTCGCCCTTTTCGTTGCGCTCGCGGTATTTGACGGCGAGCGTGACCTCAGAGAACTTGGTCACCATGCCGAAAAGCGCCGAGATCCACATCCAGAACACGGCGCCGGGGCCGCCTAAGATGATTGCACCCGTGACGCCCGCGATGTTGCCCGTGCCGACGGTGGAGGCAAGGGCCGTGGACACGGCCTGCAGCGGCGTGATCTCGCCGTCGCCGGCCTCGCCCTTCTTAAAGATCTTTCCGATGGTGTTTTTCCACCAGTAGCCGATCTTGGTGAACTGGATAAAGCCCACAGCGATGCTCAGGTAGATGCCCGTGCCGACCAGCAGCGCCAGCATCACCGGTCCCCAGACGAAGCCGTTGACCGCAGTGTTGATCTTCATAAACTGTTCCATACACTTCTCCTTCCCAAAAATCACATTCCGTAAAACGTTTGATGAATTTCTTTCATGTCTCAGAGAATACCAAATCGGCCGCCCGCTGTCAACGGGGCAAGTGTCGTTTTTTGTCGTGCGCGCATGGCAAATCATACATTCTGCATAAATTTTAATACATTCTTTACGTGCATTTAGTGATTTGCACAGCAAAACGGTGGAAAATTTTTGCATTTCCCGCTTGACAGCCGGTGTCCGCCATGCTATCCTAACTGTACTAACACACTTAATACAGCAGGAGGCGCCTATGTTCCACTTGATTTTTCTGATCCCGGTTCTTGTTGTACTGCTGCTCGGCATTTTGCTGCTCGCCGTGCTGTGCAGCCGATGAATGCAGGAGGAATGCCATGATCACCTTAAATTACCGCGACGCGCGCCCGATCTACGAGCAGGTGTGCGACGGGCTGCGGCGGCTGATCGTCTCGGGTGCGATCGCCGACGGGGACAAGCTCCCCTCGGTGCGCGCGCTGGCAACGCAGCTCGCCATCAACCCCAATACCATCCAGCGCGCCTACAACGAGTTGGAAACGAGCGGCTACTGCTGCTCCGTGCCCGGCAAGGGCTGCTTTGCCGTGCACACCTACCGCGCGCAGGACGACGCGCGCCGCTTATCGCTTGAGCATCAGCTCAAAGAGCTTTTGCAGGAGCTGCGCGCCATGGGCGTGAGCGAAGAAGACATTCAAGCATTGTGCAGGGAGGGAGAAGCGAAATGATCGAAGTACGCGGTCTTAAAAAGACCTTTGACGGTTTTGCCGCGCTTGACGGCGCGGATCTGAGCGTGCCGCGCGGCGCGGTCTACGGCCTTGTGGGGCCGAACGGCGCGGGCAAGACAACGCTGCTGCGCCACTTGACGGGCGTTTATCATCAGGACAGCGGCAGCGTGACCTATGACGGCCAGCCCGTCTGGGAAAATGTGGACGTGAAGGCGCGCATCGCCTCCATCCCCGACGACTGGTTCTATTTTATGCAGGCGGGGCTGCGCGATATGATGCGCTTTTACCGTGGGTTCTACCCGCATTTTAATGCAGAGCGCTATGAAAAGCTCAAAGAGGTCTTTGCGCTCGACGAAACGCGGCCGCTGCGCCGCATGAGCAAGGGCCAGCAAAAGCAGGCGGCCTTCTGGCTTGCCATGTGCACGATGCCGGACTACCTCATCCTCGACGAGCCGGTGGACGGCCTTGACCCCGTGATGCGCCGCCAGGTGTGGAGCCTCATCTTGCAGGACGTTGCCGAGCGCGGCACGACAGTGCTTGTCTCGTCGCACAACCTGCGCGAATTGGAGGACGTGTGCGACCACGTGGGCGTGATGAGCCGCGGCAAGCTCCTGCTTGAGCATTCGCTGAGTGAATTACAGGACTATACCGTCAAGCTCCAGCTCGCCTTCGAGGGCACGGAGCTGCCCGAGCTGCCGCAGGAGATCAAGGTGCTGCACCACGCGCAGACCGGGCGCGTCCACACGCTCATCTGCCGCGGCAGCGCAGAGGAACTGGAACAGCAGCTCGCCGCGCTGCACCCGATCTTCATCGACGCGGTGCCGCTGTCACTTGAAGAAATTTTCATCTATGAACTGGGAGGTGAGGACTATGCGATCCGCGACATCGTTCTTTGATAAGACTTTATTCCGCAGCCAGCTCAAGCACACCTGGCCGCTCTGGCTCGGCTACACCGCCTTGTGGATCTTCCTCGTGCCGGTCGCGCTCTTTTCAGCGCTTTCCGCCTATCAGGGCAGCTACAGCGCATCGGATGCATCTTACCTGCTGCTCAACACCGGCGTGCGCGGCGGCGTCTTCATTTCCTTCGTCTTTGGCCTTTTCTTTGCGATGCTTGCCTTCTCGCACCTGACGCAAAGCCGCGCGACGAACGGCTTCCACGCGCTCCCCGTGCGGCGCGAGACCATCTTTCTGACCGTCTACCTCACGGGACTGTTCTGCCAGCTTTCCACCATTCTCGTCACGTTCCTGCTCGGCGCGGCGGTCTCTGCCCCGCTGCACTTAAGCTTCTGGAGTGTCACTGGCGCGGCCATGGGCAGCGCCATGCTCGAAGCCGTCTTTTTCTACTCCTTCGCCGCGCTGTGCATGATGATGACGGGGCAGATCCTCGCCGCGCCCGTCTTCTATTTCGTCGGCAATATCCTCGTTCCGGGAATGGAATATCTGCTGCGCAACTTTGCGGGCAATTTCCTCTACGGCTACAGTGGGCACACCGACGTTGCGCTCGGTTTCCTCTCCCCGCCCCTCTATATGTACACCGAGGTGGGCATCGCCTCGATCGAAACCTGCGAGAACGACTCGTACTATGTGACTGCCTACGCGCTTGAGCACCGCTCTTTCATGATCCTCGCCGCCTACGCGCTCGCGGGACTTGTCATCGCCCTCATCGCGCTGCTCCTCTACCGCACGCGCAAGAGCGAGATGACCGGCTCGACGGTCGCCTTCCCGTGGGCGACGCCCATCTTCAAGTACGGCGTGGCGTTCTGTACCGCCGTTGCCCTCGGGCAGTTCCTCTACTATTTCCTCTTCGGCCAGTACCGCTCGGGCAGCAACGATTCCCTGCCCGGCACGATCCTCTGCATGGCGGCGGCGGGGCTTGTGGGCTACTTTGTCGCCGAGATGCTCATCAGAAAGAGCTTCCGCGTCTTCCGCGCGGGTGCAAAGGGCGCGGCCATCGTCGCGCTTGCTCTTGTGCTGCTCGGCGTTGCGATGAGCTTCGACCTCACGGGCTATGAAAAGCGCGTGCCGGACGAGAGCGAGATCGAATCCGCCTTTTACACCTTCTCCGGCATGACGAACGTCACGACCGACGACGCCGATACCATCCGCCGCCTCACCGCAGCACACCGGGCCATCGTCAAAAACCGGAACGAGCAGGCGCGCATCGCAGACGCATGGGACGCAGATACGCTCTCCCAGAGCGATTATGGCGACATCGAACCTTTCCACCTGCGCCTGACCTACTACCTCAAGGATGGCTCACAGCTCTCGCGTTCCTATTACGTCTACCTGCGGAGAAGCGAGCTCACCGTGACCTCGTCCGTCACAGCGCGCGTAAACGCGCTCTATACGTGCAGAGAGTCCGTGCTTTGCCGCGTCCTCGGCTACGGCTACGAGCAACTCGGCGACACGCCGCGTTTCCTCGACAGCTATTGCTACTATTACGATGATAACTCCGGTGGAAAGGACTATACCCTCACCGCCGCGCAGGCCGAACAGGTCTACGCCGCGCTGATGCAGGACGTTCAGAATTCCGATAACGGCAGCAGCGACATCTTCGCCGTGCAGGAATACCTGTACGATTCCCCCACCCACTTCTCGCCCGAGCTGTACTTTGAGTCCACCAATGAAAAAGGCCGCCCGGTGGTATATTCGCTCGGCCCCAATGTGAATAACTCAACGCCCAACACCCTGCAAGTACTGAATGAGCTGCTGCCCGAGCTGAAATCCAATACCGTAACGCCTCCCAGCGACGACGGCATTGACACTCTCCCCGCCACAGAGGACGTTTCCACCACAGAAAGCGTGAACTGACATGGCAGAAAACGCAAAGCGGCGGCGCAGGCGCCGCCGCACCGGGAGTAAGAAAGCCTTCCTCGTCCTGCTCGCGCTCGTTTTGCTTGTTCTCGGCGGCGTGAAGCTGCGCTATGCGCTCTCGCACCGGAATCTCCCCGGTTCGAATGTCAGCGTGCCAGACTTTGTCACGGTCGACTACATTCCGATAAACGAATACTCCCGCCCCGGCACGCCGCTCAAGGAAATTTCCGGCGTGGTGGTGCACTATGTCGGCAATCCCGGCACGACCGCCGCGGCAAACCGCAGCTTTTTCGCCAATCTCGCGCTGACGCACGAAACCTACGCGAGCGCGCATTTTGTCGTGGGACTGGAGGGGGAGATTTTACAGTGCGTGCCGCTGACGGAGATCGCCTACTGCTCGAACACCGCGAACGACTACACCGTGTCCATCGAGGTCTGCCACGCCGATGAGACGGGCGAGTTTAACGACGCGACGATGGAGAGCCTTGAACAACTCGTCGCGTGGCTCTGCGAGACCTTTGACCTCGACCCCGACGTGGGCGTCATTCGTCACTACGACGTGACGGGCAAGATCTGCCCCAAATACTATGTGGAAAACGAGGATGCGTGGCTCGCCTTCCGCGAGGACGTGAGCGCGCGCATCGAAGAGGACAAAACCGCGAACGGTGAAACCAACTGAGAAATCAAATCGGGAGGGAGCTCATGCACGACTTTGTTTCCTATCTTTTTTATCTTTTGCAGCGCGGCATGCGCTTTGCCGTGCCCGCTGCGCTCGTCTGCGGTCTTATTCTGGCCGTTTGCTACGCCGTCTGCCGCAGGCAGGGCCGCCGCTTTCCGTGGGGAAAGGCGGTCTGCGTGCTGCTGCTCGTCGGCTGGGCGGCGGTCACATTCTTCGTCACGCTGCTGCGCAGCGAGCCGAATGAATTTGCCGCGCGGCAGTGGAATTTGCAGCTTTTCCTTGCCTGGCGCGAGGCGTACCAGCGCTTCACGCTGCAAATTTGGCTCAATGTGCTGCTCAACATCGCGCTCTTCGTCCCGCTGGGATTTCTGCTGCCGCTGCTCGCTAAGCCGTTTCGCAAATGGTACGCAGCGCTCGGCACGGGCTTCGGCGTCTCGCTCCTCATTGAGCTGACGCAGCTTTTCACCGGGCGCGGCATGTGCGACGTGGACGACCTCTTCACCAACACGCTCGGCGCGATGCTCGGCTGGTGTGCAGCGATGTTTGTGCTCGCACTGCGCCAAAAGAGCAGAGCGTGGCCGCGCTACTGCGCGCTGCCCGCCGCGTTCACGCTCGCGCTATCCGCTATTTTTATCTCCTACGCCGCGCAGCCCTACGGCAACCTGCGCGACGCCTCTGTCACGACGGCGGACCTGAGCGGCGTCCGCTGGTCGGTCGACTTTGCGCTCGACGAGGACAGCAAGACCGCTTGGGTCTATCAGGCACAGGCGCTCGACAACGCGGGTGCCGACCGCTTCGCCGCGGAATTCGCCGCCGCGCACGGCGTCGAATTTCCGGATGCGTACTACTACGATGACCTTGTGATCTACGCCAACCACTCTTCCGGCGACTTCCTCGACGTTACCCTGCACGACGGCACGTGGGAATACAGCTTTGGGCGCGATCACACGCCCGTTTTCGATGCGCCCGCGTCTGGTGTCACAGAGGACATGCTGCGCGAAACGCTCGACAACTTTGGCTTCTCCGTCCCCGCCGACGCTGCGTTCACGCTCTCGCCGTATGGCGAGACCTCTTACCGCGCGGTGTTCTCCGCCAATCTTCTCCCCACGGAGGGAGGCTTCCTCCACGGCACGCTCACTTGTGATCTGAGAACACAAGGCGACGGTCAATCGACGCTCCCGCAGCTCGAAAACCGCATCACCACGCTCGCGCCCGTGCGCGAAGAGCCTATTCTCTCCCCCGCGCAGGCACTCGCCGCGATGCAATCGGGCAAGAGCTTCGAGGGCGCGTGGTTCGCGCAAAGCGTCCAGCAAATTGAGGTGCGCTCCTGCACGCTCGACTACCTCTCCGATTCCAAGGGCTTCTATCAACCGGTCTACCGCTTCGAGCTGTCGCTCGCCGGTCAGGCGGGCGGCATCACCGACGCGGTGGACTATGTTCCCGCGCTCTTCTGAGCGCCGGAGTGCAAGGAGGCTTACGATGAAACGCATACTTGCCGCGCTGCTCAGCTTCGCATTGTGTCTTGCGCTGCTACTCTTCATCCGAAGCGAGCCCGATGAACCGATCCTGCACGTCGCGCTGAAATCCGCCAGCGAGCAGGACGCCGCTTACGTCTACGAAACGGTCTACACAAGCGGCAAGAGCCGCGCCTGCGACGCCTTCACGCCCGACGCCTGCGTCTTTTACACCGCCGACTACGCGGACTTTGACACCTCCGCGCTTCGCTCGCACAGGGTCAACACACTTGTCGCCACCACGCTCTATGATTCTGTCGGCAATGTCGTTGAACCCAGCGAGACGATGATCTCGATAATGCACGCCGCCGCGGACCAGATCGACCATGCGATCTTCGATTTTCAGATCATCGTCGTGAATGGTCAGCGCTACTTTGCTTTTGTTAAGCTCAACGTCAACTGGTGGGATCCGTGCACCCTGTACGAGTACGACGGCGGAGAGCTCCGCGAGCTTTGTCAGTGGGACAACATGCGCCTGCTGTCGGTCGGCCTCATCTGAAATCCATATGAAAAAACGTCTGTCTCGGCCGAGACAGACGTTTTTTGTTTTAGCTTTTCGCTTCCAGGCTGTAGGGATCTCTGCCCGCGGCGAATTCGGCGATCATCTCCGAGGTGAGGGCGATGCCGTTGCCCGTATAGTTCTCTCGCAGTTCCTCGCGGCTGACCCACGCGCCGTCCGCCAGCTCAAAGTTGTCGAGATGGATGGTATCGTCGTCGCCGTCGAGCCTGCACCAGAAGCCCATCATGATGTTGCCGCTGATGCCCCATGGCTGGCAGCGGTAATAGCGCAGGTCCTTGACCTTGAGCCCGACCTCCTCCATCACCTCGCGGTGTACGGTCTGCTCAAAGCTCTCAGCAAACTCGGTGAAGCCCGCGACAAGCGCCGTGCGCTGCGCGCCGGGACGGTTGGCGTACTTGGTCAAAAGCAGGTAGTCCCCGTGCGTCACGGCCACGATGACCGACGGGTTGATGCGCGGGAAGATCATGTTGCCGCACTTCGGGCAGCGCATCATGCGCTCATTCACGTCGTGGACGAGCTTTTCCCCGCAGCGGCCGCAGTAGCGCGCGTCGCGGTACCACGAGCAAAGGTGCCACGCGCTGACCGCCGCATAGGCGAGCTCCTTGGGCTTTTCCGTGCGGAAAAGGCCGATGTTGCGGTAGGAGTAGCCGTCGAGCGCGCGCTCATTTTCGTCAAAAAGCAGGTAATACTCCCGCCCGTCGAGCTCAAAAAGATAGGTGAACGCCTCGTCGGGCTCGGTAAACTGCGCGCGCGATGGGAACTTGAGGCCGTTGTCGTCGATGCGGCACAAAAGGTCCTGCCCGCGGAACTGCACCACGGCGCTGCTCTTTTTCGGCACGGCGTTCTTTTTCCACTCGTTGTAAAGATGTTTCGGCTCGATATCCTGGATCATGTCGGCTTTCCTCCCGCGTGTTTGTTCTTTCGCAGGACTATTCTACAACGGATCAAAGGGATTTGCAAGCGGGGCTTATTCCTCGATCATGCGCCTGCGCTTCAGCTCTTCGATCCTTTTCCCCTCGCGCCGTACGGAAATCATACTGGCAATACCGCCCGCCAGCAGTCCCGCCACGATCAGAATAGTCAGCACCATATATACAGGTGAATCAAGCTGCGTGTCCAGCCAGTTTGAAAAGCCGTACTGCGAGATTGCTTTGTAAGCATATTCCCCTTCCAGCAGAACCAGCACCAGCGCGCCGAGCATCATGTTTCTCGAGTGCGAGCGCCGCTTTTCCAGCGCCGCGATCTTGGAGTCCAAGTCAGAGTACAGCTCAAACGCGCCGTCCGCCGTCTTTTTGCGCAGGATCAGCACCTCGCCGTACTCGCCCACCAGCGCCGCGCCCGTCTCGCCGAGCGTGCGCAGATAGTCTTTTTTCTCGCCGTCACGCGATTCGTAAAAGTATTGTACGCGGTAGATATACTCGTCCTGTTCCCCGCGCACAAAGCGCAGCTCATCGCGCACGATCTCGCAGCATTGCCAGCCCTCGTGGGACATCTTGTTGAGATAGCGCTCCATCTCTTCCACCCGCTCGGGGCCAAACGGCGCTCTGCTCCACTTCTTCGTCATCGTTTCTGCCATTTCTGCTCTCCTTTCACTCCTCGATCAGGCGTTTCCGCTTCAATTCTCCATACGTTTTCCCCACATGGGCAGCCTGCATTGCGGTCCTTACCGCCGCGGCGGTGCCCAGCACGCCCAGCACCGCATACCAGACGATGTGCTTTCCCCATAGCCGCAGCGATAAAAAACTTGGCTGGTGATAGGTCTCTCTTAGGTCGGCATACATCGCGTCAAAGCTGACAGCCAGATCATACCAGACCCACGTGTTATAGAACCAGTCCGCCGCTAGCAGCGCAAACGCAACCGCCAGAATGATCTTTATCCGCATCAGTCGCCGCGCGTCCATGATCTGCGCATCGAGGTCAGAATAGAGCGTAAACGGCGCACCGTCCGCTCTCTTGCGCAGTACAAGGAATGAACCCATATCGCCGACCTTCTCGACGCCCATGTCCGCGAGCGTTTTCACATAGTCGGTACGCTGGCCGTCACGCGATTCGTAGATGTACTGCACGCGGTATTCATACTCGTTCGGCTCGCCGCGGCGATAGGTGTAAGTGCCATAGGTACACTTTTCCAGCAACCAGCCCTGCGCCGCCAGACGTGCAAATTTGCGCTCCAGTTCCCCCGGTTCCAAAAAACAATAAGGAAGGTGCCAGACCCGCTTTGTGTCCTTTTCCATCGTTATCCTCCTCTCAGTTCCATTCGCTTGTCAGCTTGTCGCCGTTCTGTGTCAGCTCATGCAGTCTTCTCAGCTCTGCGCGCACGGCCTCGCGGCCCTCGGGCGTGATCTGATACTCCTTTTTGCGCCCCTCGCTCTCGTCACCGAGCGACACGATCCAGCCGCGCTCAGTCAGCGTCGCGAGCGCGCCGTAGAGCGTGCCTGCGGCGAGCCGCACACGTCCGCCGCTCAGGTTTTCCACATTCTGCATGATGCCGTAGCCGTGCAGCGGCGCGTCGAGCGAGAGCAGGATATAAAAGACCGCTTCGGTCAGTGCCGTCGTTCCCATGTGCATCCCTCTTTCTTCGGCCCCCGTTATAACGGAAACCGATATATCGTCTACCGATAAAGTATCATGCTATTTGCATTCCGTCAACTGAAAAAACGGAATGCCCTCCCTAACATCGCCCGCAGTTTTCCCCAACGCAAAAAGGCGGGGAATGCTTCCGCATTCCCTGCCAAAATAACTTATTCCGCCGCCCACAGGCAGCCAAAAGCGTCGCAGACTTTCGCGTCCGCAGACGCGAAATAAATTTGAATCGTAAATTCTGACGTCACCGTCGTGGCATTACGATTCCCGCACCCTTTCGGGCGCGCCAATCGTGCCACTTCCTCGAAACCGGCTCGCTTCATCCGCCACCGGCGGCGCTTCGCCGATTTCCATGTGCGTGACAATTTACACTTTTCAGGCCGCAAGTGTGGAAAACGCCCGCCAATGGCGGGCGTTTTATGCGCGCAGCGGCCTGCAAGCCCCCAATTAAAACAAAGGAGCGGCAAAGCCGCTCCTTTGTTTTAAAGTTTCGTGATAACCGGTAAAACCATCGGGCTTCTCTTCGTCGCCTTAAAAAGATAGTTGCTCACCGCGCTGCGGATCGCGCCCTTGAGTTCGTTCAGGTCGCGCCCGCGCTTGCCGCGGTAGGCCTCCGCCGTGGACATCGTGAGGTTTCTGAGGTCCTGCAGCAGCTCCTCGGAATCCTTGACGTAGATAAAGCCGCGCGTGATAATCTCCGGCTCGGCCAGAAGGTCGCCGTTCTGCGCGGAGATGGGCAGCACGACGACGACCATGCCGTCCTCCGCCAGATGCTTGCGGTCACGCAGCACGACCGCGCCGACGTCGCCGACGCCGTAGCCGTCGACAAACACCTCGCCCGCGGGCGCATAACCGGGCACGCACTTCATCGAGCGCGCACCGATCTCGACGGCATCGCCGTTGTCGCAAATCACAATATTCTTGCGGTCCATGCCCATCTGGAGGGCCAGGTCCTTATGCAGCTGGAGCATGCGCTGCTCGCCGTGCACGGGGATGAAATACTTGGGCTTTGTCAGCGCGTGGATGATCTTGAGCTCCTCCTGGCACGCATGGCCCGAAACGTGCAGCATGTCCGCGCGGTCGTAGATGACCTCAACGCCCTTGCGGAAGAGCTCGTTGATGACACGCGAGACGGTGTTCTCGTTGCCGGGGATGGCGGAAGCCGAGATGATGACGCGGTCGCCGGGGCCGACCTCGATCTGCTTGTGCTGGGAGAACGCCATGCGGTACAGGGCGGACATCTCCTCGCCCTGCGAGCCGGTGGTGACGATGACCTGCTTTTCAAGCGGCATCGACTTGATTTTGTTGATGTCGACCACGGTGTTTTTCGGCGGCTTCATGTAGCCTAAATCCATGGCGACCTTTGTCACATTTTCCATGCTGCGGCCCGTGACGGCGACCTTGCGCCCGCACTCCGCCGCGGCGTCCATGATCTGCTGGATGCGGTGGACGTTGGAGGCGAACGTCGTGACGATGATGCGCTGCTTGCAGCCCTGGAACAGGCGGTTAAAGGTCCTGCCCACCGTGCGCTCACTCATCGTGTAGCCCGGGCGCTCAACGTTCGTCGAATCCGCGAGCAGCGCCAAAACGCCCTGCTTGCCGAGCTCGCCGAAGCGGGCAAGGTCGATGACCTCGCCGTCGATGGGCGTCGAGTCGATCTTGAAGTCGCCCGTGTGGACAACGGTGCCAAGACCTGTGTGGATGGCAAACGCGACAGAGTCCGCGATGGAGTGGTTCACGTGGATGAACTCCACGCTGAACTTGCCGGCCTTGACGGTCATGCCGCTTTCCACCGTGACGATCTTCGTCGATTTGAGAAGGCCGTGCTCTTCGAGCTTTAAGCGGATGAGGCCCGCGGTGAGCCTCGTGCAGTAGATGGGAATATTCACCTTTTTGAGGATGTAGGGCACGGCGCCGATGTGGTCCTCGTGCCCGTGGGTGATGAACATGCCGCGGATGCGGTTCTTGTGCTTGACAAGATAGCTCACGTCGGGGATGACGCAGTCGATGCCGTACATGTCGTCGCCGGGGAAGGCCATGCCGCAGTCGACCACGATGATCTCGCCGCCGTATTCGTAAACGGTCATATTCTTGCCGATCTCATTGAGACCGCCGAGAGGGATGATTTTTAACTGTTCAGCCAATGCTGGTTCAACTCCTTTTGATTCGTTTCACAATAGAATAACGATAGATTTGTTTTGATTTTGTCATGTGCGTCCGGGCCAAAAAGCGCAAAGCATTGGAGACGTCCGTACTCTCACTTCGCCCTGCTTCACGAAGCGATCGCACCTGCGGCGCCTTTTGTATCCCTATGGACTTTCTATGAGAACCGCGAAAATGCGGTCAAAACCTGTTGCCGCGGAGGCTCTTGCGCGCATTTTTCCAGCGCGGCCATCCGCTATTACGGGATAGTATAGCACGTTTTCCATCAAAAGTATACCACATTTTTTGTCGACGCCGAAAAATAAAATATTGATATTGTATCCGCCCGCCCCGCCGTGTTATAATGAAATGGATTATTCCCGCGGTTTGCCGCAGTAATGTCGATCATAACGGGAGGGCAGCTTCATTATGCGGAACAAAAAGATCAGCAAACTGGTAGACCCCAGCTTCCGGCTCTACTTTCTTGTCGGCTTTCTCTTTGCCGCCGTCACGGTGCGCGTGAGCATCCCGCTCGCGATCTGCGAGGCTGCGGCGATGGCGTTTCTCTGGTGGTACTTCCGCCACACGGCGCAGAAGCGCCGCGAGGGCATCCGCCAGTACATCGACGACGTGACCGACGACATGACCACCGCCGACAAGGCCTCGATGCTCTCGGCCCCGTTCGCGATGATGGTCTTCCGCCCCGACACGCAGGAGATCCTATGGAGCAATGACAGCTTCATGCAACTCACCGGCGTGCGCGAGGATATCTTTGACAACCGCATCGACGATATTCTCCCCGATTTTCCGACACACTGGCTGCTCGAGGGCAAAAGCGAGTGCCCCGAAACGGTGGTGATGGGCGGGCGCCACTTCCGCGTGTTCGGCAATCTGAGCCATCCCTCCTCCCGCCGCGGCGGACAGAGCCTTCTTGCCACAACGTACTGGACGGACGTGACCGAGCAGGACTCGCTGCGCGAGGAGAACGAGAGCCGCCGCCCCATCGTCTCGGTCATCGTGATCGACAACTACGAAGAGCTGATGAAGGCTGGCAGCGAGGCGTCGCGCAGCGCGGTGCTCGCCGCCATCGACGAAAAGATCAGCACATGGCTCAAGGATTCGCACAGCCTGCTGCGCAAATTCGATCGTAACCGCTACGTGCTCGTCACGACCGAGCAGGAGTATCAAAAGCTGCTTGATGGTAAATTCTCCGTGCTCGACGCGGTGCGAAGCGTCGTCACTGAGGACGGCGTCGCCGCAACGCTCTCGATCGGCGTGGGCAAGGACGTGGATGACTACGAAACGCTCTATCAGAACGCCATGCTCTCGATCGAAATGGCGCTCTCGCGCGGCGGCGACCAGGTCGTCGTGCGCAACCGCCTTGACTTTGAATTCTACGGCGGCAAGGCCAAGTCCCCCGAAAAGCGCACGAAGGTCAAATCCCGCGTGATGGCCAACGCCCTCGGCGAGCTCATTTCCGACGCAGGCCAGATCTTCGTCATGGGCCACGCGCACGCGGACATGGATGTGGTCGGCGCAGCGGCCGGCATCTGCTGCATCGCGCGCAAGCGCGGCAAAAAGGCGCAGATCGTCATCGACATGGAGGACAACGTCGCAAAGCCACTGCTCAGTAAGCTTGCGGCTCTTCCGGAATACAAGGACGCCTTTATCTCCGGCAATGACGCGTTCATCTCCGCCCAGCCGGGCGCGCTGCTCGTCGTGGTGGACACCAACCGTCCCGACCTTGTCGAATCCGAGCAGCTGCTCGACGCGTGCAACCGCGTGGCGGTCATCGACCATCACCGCCGTGCCGCAAATTATATCGAATCCGCCGCGCTCAACTTCCACGAGCCCTACGCCTCCAGTGCATCCGAGCTCGTCACGGAGCTTTTGCAGTATCTTGCCGACCCGACCGATTTACTTCGCGCGGAGTCCGAGGCGCTGCTCGCGGGCATCGTGCTCGACACGAAGAACTTCACGATGCGCACCGGCGGGCGCACGTTTGAAGCCGCCGCGTTCCTGCGCCGCGCGGGCGCGGACACGTCGGACGTACAGCGGCTCTTCCAGAGCGACCTTGCCGGCATGATTGAGCGCTATGAGATCATTCGCCACGCAGAGCTCGTTCACGGCGACATTGCCGTTGCCGCCGTCGAAAAGGAGATCGACCGCGTGACCGCCGCCAAGGCGGCCGACGAGCTTTTGACGCTCTCCGGCATCCATGCCTCGGTCGTGCTCTATAAGCACGGCACGGGCGTGAACCTGTCCGCGCGCTCGCTCGGCGAGATCAATGTGCAGTTCATCATGGAAAAGCTCGGCGGCGGCGGCAATTCGACCACCGCGGGCGGCCAGGTAAACGACGCCACCGTGGACGAGGTGCGCGAGCGTCTGCTCGCCGCCATCGACGAATATATGGAAGAGTGATGCTCTTCCCCACAACGTAAATCACCCCACAAGGAGGAAACAGATATGAAAGTCATTTTAACGCAGGATGTGAGAGGTCAGGGCAAAAAGGGCCAGCTCATCGACGCAGCCGAGGGCTATGCAAGAAACTTCCTGCTGCCCCGCAAGCTCGCCGTGCTCGCCACGGCTGACGCCATCAACACCATGAACCTGAAGGAAAAGGCCCGCCGCGCCGAGGAGGCCGCGAACCGTCAGGCCGCCGTTGAAATGGGCGGCAAGCTCAAGAACGTGACCGTCAAGCTCACGGCCAAGGGCGGCAAAGAGGGCAAGCTCTTCGGTGCCATCACGAGCAAGGAAATTTCCGAGGGCCTTGCGAGCCAGTTCCAGCTCGACGTGCCCAAGCAGAAGATCGTGCTCGACGAGCCCATCAAGGCCTTCGGCACCTACGAAGTCAAGGCCAAGCTCGGCTACGAAGTGAGCGCCAGGTTCTCCGTCAGCGTGAGCGAGGAGTAAGGCGCAAGATTACGCAATTAAGGAGGTCTTCTCGTGGAAGATATCTTCTACCGGCAGATGCCTCATTCGCTCGAGGCCGAGCAGTCGGTGCTCGGCTCGATGCTCATCGACGCAAACTGCGTCAAGGACGTGATGGAGCAGCTCCGTCCCGATGATTTTTACTTAAAGCAGAACCGCGAGATCTTCGAGACGATCTACTCCATGTTCGTCTACTCCAAGCCCATCGACGGCGTGACCGTCGCGGGCGAGATGGAGAAAAACGGCACCTATGAGGAAAGCACGACGCGCCCGTACCTCGCCCAACTGATGGACGTGACGCCCACGAGCGCAAACGTGATGGAATACGTCGGCATCGTACGCGACAAGGCGCTGCTGCGCGCGCTCTATACCGTAGCGGGGGAAATTTCCACCATGGTGCAGGACGGCACAGGCGGCGCGTCCAGCGTGCTCGACGCGGCGGAGCAGAAAATTTATGCCGTGCGCCGCGGGCGCAGCGCGCAGAGCATGGCGAGCATCGGCGTCGTTTTGCAGGGCGTTCTGGACCATCTGAGCGAGCTGAGCGCCAACGGCGGCAAGACGCTGCCGGGACTTCCCACGGGCTTCGGCGTACTGGACGACAAAATGAATGGCCTCAACAAATCGGACCTTGTGCTGCTGGCCGCGCGTCCCGGTATGGGTAAGACGAGTATGGCGCTGAACCTTGCGCTGAATGTCGCGCGCTCGAGCGGGCAGGCCGTGGCCGTGTTCTCGCTCGAAATGTCGCGCGAGCAGCTCGTGACGCGTATCTTATCGAATCAGGCGACGGTAGAGAACCAGCGTCTCGTGACGGGCAACCTGCGTGAGCAGGACTGGGTCAACATCGCAAACGCCGCGTCTGTCCTCTCGGGGCTCGACATTCTGATCGACGACAATCCGCTGCTCACCGTTGCAGATATGAACGCCAAGTGCCGCCGCATCGACAATTTAGGGCTCGTCGTCATCGACTACTTGCAGCTGATGGCGTCCTCCGGCACGAAGGGCTACAGCGGTGAGAGCCGCCAGCAGGTGGTCAGCGATATTTCCCGTATGCTCAAGATCATGGCAAAGGAGCTGCAAGTCCCCGTACTGTGTCTCTCCCAGCTCTCGCGTGCGAACGAAAAGCGCGAGGATAAGCGCCCCATGCTCTCCGACCTTCGTGAATCGGGTGCCATCGAGCAGGACGCGGATATCGTCATGTTCCTGTACCGCGACGATTATTATAACGAGGACTCGGAAAAGCGCAACATCGCCGAGTGCATCATCGCCAAGAACCGTCACGGCGAAACGGGCAAGGTCGAGCTCGCCTGGTCGCCGCAGTATACGACGTTCTCCTCCCTCGACTACCGGCATGAAGAGGACTGAGCTGCCGCGCGCGGAAGCGCTCTGCGCGCGCTATCTCGACAAAAAGCAGCCCGTGCTCGCCGCCGTGTCCGGCGGCGCAGACTCGATGTGCTTGCTGTATTTTCTGCGTGAGCAGGGGTATGACGTTTCCTGCGCGCACTTCAACCACCAGCTTCGCGGCGAAGAGGCCGCGCGCGACGAAAACTTCGTCCGCGCGTGGTGCGAAAAAGAGAGCATTTCTTTCTATCCGGGCACCGGCGATGTGCGCGCCCACGCGCGCGCGACCGGCAAAACCGAGGAGGAGGCTGGGCGCGACCTGCGCTACGCCTTTCTCCGCGAAACGGCAAAGTCGCTCGGCGCGCAGATCGCGCTGGCGCACCACTTAGATGACAATGCGGAAACAGTGCTCTTGAACCTCGTCCGCGGCACGGATCTGCGCGGCCTGTGCGGCATGCGGCCCAGGCAGGGCGACATTGTCCGCCCGTTTTTGGAGCAGACGCGTGACGAGCTTATCACCTATGCGCGCGCTCACAACATCCCGCATGTCGAGGATCGCACGAACGCGGACCCGAACGCCGCCGCACGGAACTACCTGCGGCTTGAAATTCTGCCGCGGCTCAGGGAACTCAATCCCCGCGCGCCTCAGCATATCGCCACAACGGCGCGCTCATTGACCGTGCTCGACGATGCGCTTGAGCAGGCGGCGGAAGCCGCACTTTCCCATGCAAAAGCGCAGGACGGCGGTATTTCGCTGTCGCTGGACTGCTTTCTTGCCGCCGATGAAGTCGTGCAGCCACGTATCCTGCTGCACCTGGCCGACGCGCTCGGCCTCGGGCGCAAGGACATCGGGCGCAAGCAGCTCGACGCGATCTGCGCCCTTGCACAGAGAGGCGGCAGCGCCGAGCGGCGCTATACGCTGCCGCAGAGCGCGACTGTCCGCATCGCGGACGGCGCGCTGACGATGGCGTTCTCCCCCGCCGCGCTGCCAAAGGCGGCGCTTGTGGAAAACGTTCCCCTCCCATGGGGCAATTTTGAGCTGACGCTGCTGCATAAACCCGACGGCGAGGGCATTTCGCTCCGCGCGCCAGAAGACGGTGAGATCATCACCGTCGCCCCGTGCGACCTGAACGCGCGCTTAATGCTTCAAGGCGCGAACGGCGCACGCAGCGTCAAGCGGCTGTGCATCGACCGAAAGCTCTCCCTCACCGAGCGCGACGCGCTCCCCGCCCTTTACGTGGGTGGCCAGCTCGCCGCCGTGTGGCGGCTGGGGACGGACGTTACTTTCCTGCCAGAAGGCGGAGACGCAGCGTGCTTCGTGCGCATCATTCCCAGATAACGTCAATTTGTGCGACCTGCGGCGGAACGCCGCATCAGATACAACAAATACGAATAAAAAGAAAGTGGAGAAAAAAGCTATGGCTAAGAGCAATATGGATCAGGATATCCTGAAGGTACTGTATTCCGAGGAGCAGCTCAAAACGCGCGTACAGGAGATGGGCGACGAGCTCTACGAGCGCCTCAAGGACAAAAATCCCCTGTTTCTCGGCGTGCTGAAGGGCTCCTTCATCTTCATGGCCGACATCGTGCGCGCCTGCCAGCTCAAGAGCGACATTGAATTCATCGCCGTCTCGTCCTATCAGAACGCGACGACCTCGTCCGGCGTCGTGCAGATCACGCGCGATCTCCAGCAGGACATCACGGGCCGCGATATCGTCGTCATCGAGGACATTCTCGACTCCGGCAACACGCTCTACTTCCTCAAGAATTACTTTATGGCCAAGGGAGCGGCCAGCGTGACCGTCGTGACGCTGCTCGACAAGCCCGCCCGCCGCACCAAGCCCATCGCCGCCGACCTCGCAGGCTTCGAAGTGCCCGACGAATTCGTCGTCGGCTACGGCCTCGACTACGCCCAGAAGTACCGCAATATGCCGTACATCGGCGTGCTCAAGCCCGAGGTTTACGCCAACTGATTCAAAAAACAGCAAACGCTGTTTTTGAGAAGGCTGCACTCCGCTGCAGCGCACTCGCTATCGCTCGCACGTTTGCGGAGCGAGCGGTGTTATTTCCGACGCACTTGTCGTTGGAAATAACGATCTCACATTTTTTCACGCCTGCGGGCGTCTGGACAGCCGTTAGCAACTCTGCTGCTCTACGGATGTCTCGTGCCCCTTGCGGGCAGAAACTCTGCGAGGCTTTTATCTTTGCAGTGCAAGGAGGATATCCCATTGACTCAACAGACCAAGCGTCCCAATCTTTTGCCGTATCTGCTGGTGCTGCTGGTGCTCGTCGGCATCTACGGCTTTATGAACAAGCCGGTGGAGGCCGAACCGTCGTATGCCGAGGTACGCGAGCTGTTCGAATCCGAGCAGGTCTCGGCCTTCACGGTGACGGACACCACGCTGCGCATGAAGCTGCGCGAGCCCATCGACGGCAAAACGGAGCTCAAAAAGGACCTTTTCAGCGTGACGCTCTTCTATGACGACTTAGGCGAGCTCATCGAGCAGCAGAAGGCCGACGGCATCATCGAGGACTACGACTTCACCGCCGACCACTCGATCAACTATGTCGCGATGTTCGCGCCCTATATTCTGGCGGTGCTCGGCATCTTCGCCATCTGGTACTTCCTCTCCCTCCGCTCCGCGGGCGGAGGCGGCGGCGACCGCATGGCGAAATTCGGCACGGCGTCGTTCAAGACCGGCGGAGACAACAAGCGCCCCACGACGTTCTCTGACGTCGCCGGTGCGGACGAGGAAAAAGAGGAATTGCAGGAGATCGTCGACTTTTTGAAGGCGCCGGGCAAGTTCATCGACCTCGGCGCGCGCATCCCCAAGGGCGTGCTGCTCGTCGGCCCTCCGGGCACGGGCAAGACGCTGCTGGCCCGCGCCGTCGCGGGCGAGGCGGGCGTGCAGTTTTTGTCGATCTCCGGCTCTGACTTTGTCGAGATGTATGTCGGCGTCGGCGCGAGCCGCGTGCGCGACCTCTTCGAACAGGCGAAGAAAGTTGCCCCCGCGATTATCTTCATCGACGAGATCGACGCCGTGGGCCGTCAGCGCGGCACGGGCCTCGGTGGCGGCCACGACGAGCGCGAGCAGACGCTCAACCAGCTGCTCGTCGAAATGGACGGCTTCGGTACGAATCAGGGCGTCGTCGTCATGGCGGCGACGAACCGCGCCGACATCCTCGACCCCGCGCTGCTGCGCCCGGGCCGCTTCGACCGTCAGGTCTACGTGGGGCTTCCCGACATCCGCGGCCGCGAGGAGATCCTGAAGATTCACGTCAAGAATAAGCCCCTTGCCGAGGATGTGGACCTCTCCACCGTCGCCAAGGGCACGCCCGGCTTCACAGGCGCAGACCTCGAGAACCTCTCGAACGAGGCGGCGCTGCTCGCCGCGCGCCGCGGCAGCAAGCTCATCACGATGGCTGATTTCTCCGAGGCGGAGATCAAGGTCATCGCAGGTCCCGAGAAGAAGAGCCGCGTCGTGAGCGAGCACGAGCGCAAGCTGACCGCCTATCACGAGGCCGGTCACGCCATCGTGATGCACGCGCTGCCGACGCACGACCCTGTGCACCAGATCACGATCGTTCCGCGCGGCGGCGCGGGCGGCATGACGATCTCGCTGCCCACGGAGGACCGCTCGTACCAGTCCAAGCGCTATATGGAAGAGCAGATCGTCTCGCTGCTTGGCGGGCGCGTGGCGGAAAAGCTGATGCTCGGCGACATTTCGACCGGCGCGTCGAACGACATCCAGCGCGCCTCTCAGATCGCGCGCAAGATGGTCACGGTGTACGGCATGAGCGACAGGCTCGGCTCGATCTCGTTCGAATCCGGCCACGATGAAATTTTCATCGGCCGCTCGATGGCGCAGGCCAAGCCGTATTCCGAGCAGGTCGCCGCACAGATCGACGAGGAGGTCAAGTCCATCATCGACGCGGCCTACGAGCGTTGCGAGGACATCCTCTCGCGCGATCAGAAGCACCTCATCGCCGTGGCGGAATTCCTGCTTGCGCACGAGACGATGAGCGCTGAGGAATTCGAGGCCGTCTTCACCGACGAAGCCGCCGGCCATGACAAAATCTAATCCTGCTATGAATAAAATGTCTCATCAGCAAGCCGCTGGTGAGATATTTTTTCACATTTTCGCAAGAATTCCTGCATTTTCAGCGTCTCTCCCCTTGCCAATTCGGTTTCTTCTGCTATAATGGGGCATTAGTCATTCCATTTACATGAAAAAAAAGAGAGAATCGAACATGAAAAAAAGCAGTAGTTTCAGCGGCTCGCTCGGCTTTGTGCTGGCCGCGGCGGGCAGCGCGGTGGGCGTCGGCAATATCTGGCGCTTCCCCTATCTCTGCGCCAAGGACGGCGGCGGACTGTTTCTGCTCATCTATCTGGTGCTGGTGCTGACATTCGGCTTCACCCTACTGACGACCGACGTAGCCATCGGCCGCCGCACGAAGCAGAACGCCCTCAATGCCTTTGCAACGCTCAACAAAAAGTGGAAGTTTTTGGGTTACCTCACCTTCCTCGTCCCCACGCTCATCATGACGTATTACTCCGTCATCGGCGGCTGGATCACGAAGTATTTTACCCTCTACCTCGTCTCAAGCGGCGATGCCGCCGCGCAGGACGGGTTCTTCACCTCGTTCATCACCTCCCCCGTCTCGCCCATCGTCTTCATGCTGATCTTTTTGGCGCTGACGGCGTGGGTCGTGTACTGCGGCGTGGAAAAGGGCATTGAAAAATACTCCCGCTACATCATGCCGGGTCTGCTCCTTCTCATCATCGGCATCGCCATCTTCTCGCTCACGCTCTCTTACACCGACGAGAGCGGCATGACGCGCACGGGTATCGAAGGATTGCTCGTCTACATTAAGCCCGACTTCACGGGCCTGACCGTCCAGCGCTTTTTGAACATCGCGCTCGACGCGATGAGTCAGCTCTTCTTCTCGCTCAGTGTCAGCATGGGCATCATGATCACCTACGGCAGCTACGTCAAGGACGACGTCGACCTCAACAAGGCCAACAACCAGATCGAAATTTTCGACACGGGCGTCGCGTTCCTCGCAGGATTGATGATCATCCCCGCCGTCTATGTCTTCCTCGGCACCGACGGCATGGCCAGCGGCCCGAGCCTGACGTTCATCAGCCTGCCGAAGGTCTTCGCCGCGATGGGCGGCGTGGGCCGCGTCGTGGGCGCGGTGTTCTTCCTCGCGCTCGGCTTCGCCGCGCTGACGAGCTGCGTGTCCGTCATGGAGACGCTTGTCGCCAACTGCATGGAGATTTTCCACAAGTCGCGCAAGGAGATGTGCGCCGCCGTGGGCGTCTATTCGCTCGTGACGGCTGTGCTCATCTGCACGGGCTACAATGTGCTCTACTTTGAGCTTCCGCTGCCCAACGGCTCGACCGCGCAGCTGCTCGACGTGATGGACTACATCAGCAACAGCTTCCTCATGCCGTTTATCAGCCTGCTCACGAGCATTTTGGTCGGCTGGGTCGTGGGTCCGAAATGGATCATTGCCGAGATCGAGAAAAACGGCGAGCACTTTGGCCGCGCCAAGCTCTACAGCGTGATGATGAAGTATGTCGTGCCCGTTGTCATGCTCATTCTGTTTTTGACCTCCACGGGGCTCGGCAGCCTGATCTTCGGCTGACAGGTAAGAAATTTTGGCAAAAAAGGGAACGCTTGCGCGTTCCCTTTTTCTCTTGCTTTTTTGCCTTTTTCTCCGTTCAAAGTACGCAAAATATGTTTTTCCGCCGCGCAGTTTTTTGTCAAAAGCGCAAATTTCTTTTCCCCTGCTTGACAAAGCGGGGGCGGGCGATTATAGTAGCATCATTAAATCTCATAGTTCACAAATACCGTGACGGGGAAAAATTCGTCCTACAGACGCTTCAGAGAGTTGCCGGTCGCTGCGAGGCAATGCAGAGCGGGATGATGTCACTGGCCCCTGAGTAGCTCCGCTGAGACGATTTTCGTTTAGGCGCAGCCGGATCTCCTCACCGTTACCAACGAGGCGCATTCGTTTGATTTTCAAGCCGATGCAGAAAGCGGGCATATTTTATGCCAACAAGAGTGGTACCGCGGAAGTTTTGAGCTTTCGTCTCTTCAAGGGAAGAGACGGAGGCTTTTTTTGTTGCTATGCGAGAGAAAAAGCAGGAGGAACACCCCCATGAAGCGCATTAAAATTTTTGACACGACCTTACGAGACGGCGAGCAGTCCCCCGGCTGCAGCATGAATCTGACGGAAAAAATCGAAATGGCCCGCCAGCTTGAAAAGCTGGGCGTCGACGTGATCGAGGCGGGCTTCGCCATCGCGTCTCCGATGGACCACAAGAGCGTACAGGCCATCGCCGCCGCGGTGACGAACTGCACGGTCGCCTCGCTCGCGCGCTGCGCCAAGGGCGATATCGACGCGGCGTGGGACGCCGTGAAGGAAGCGAACCACCCCCGCATCCATGTCTTTCTCGCAACAAGCGACATCCACATGGAGTACAAGCTCAAGATGACGCGCGAGCAGGTCATCGACCGCATCCGCGAGATGGTCGCCTACGCTAAGAGCTATTGCGATGACATCGAGTTTTCCGCCGAGGACGCCTCCCGCTCCGACTGGGCATTTCTGGCCCATTGCTACTCCACTGCCGTCGCCGCGGGCGCGACGACGCTGAATGTGCCCGACACCGTCGGCTACTCCACGCCGCAGGAGATGTATGACCTCATCACCTACCTGCGTGAAAACATCGAGGGCGTCGAGCATGTCGACATCTCCGTCCACTGCCACAACGACCTCGGCATGGCGGTCGCGAATTCGCTCGAATGCGTCCGCGCGGGCGCGACGCAGGTCGAATGCACGGTCAACGGCATCGGCGAGCGCGCGGGCAACGCGAGCCTTGAAGAGATCGTCATGGCGCTGCGCACGAGAAAGGACTTCTACGACGCCGAGACCGGCGTGAACACCAAGCAGATCTACCGCTCGAGCAAGCTGCTGAGCAACATCACGGGCGTGCCCATCCCGCCGAGCAAGGCCATCGTCGGCGCGAACGCCTTCGCGCACGAGTCCGGCATCCATCAGCACGGCGTCATTGCCAATGCAAGAACGTACGAGATCATGAACTCCACCGACGTCGGCATCCCGCAGAACACGATGGTGCTCGGCAAGCACTCCGGCAAGCACGCGCTGCGTGAAAAGCTCGAATCCATGGGCTACGAATTGAGCGACGAGGAGCTTGAAAGCGTGTTCACCCGCTTCAAGGATCTCGCCGACAAGAAAAAGAACATCACGAGCAGCGACATTGAGGCGCTCGTGCTCCACCGCCAGGCCGCGGTGCAGGGCAGCTGCCAGCTCGTGAGTCATGTGGTCAACACGGGCCACGGCGTGCCGAACATCTCGTGCATCAAGCTCCAGCGCGGCGACGAGCAGATCGAAGATGTCGCCATCGGCACAGGCCCGCTGGACGCCTCGTTCAAGGCCATCAACCGCATGCTCAAAATGGACGTGAAGCTCGAGAGCTTCAGCCTGAACGCTGTCACGGACGGCGAGGACGCCATCGGCGAGGCCGTGGTCAAGGTCTCCGGCCCCGACGGGCGGTCGTACACCGGCTCGGGTCTCTCGACCGATATCATCGAATCGTCGATCCGCGCCTACGTCAACGGCATCAACAAGATCATGGAATCCGGCAACTGAAAGGAGAAACGCGACATGGGCATGACAATGACGCAGAAAATTCTCGCCAAGCACGCAGGACTTGAGAGCGTGCGCGCGGGCCAGCTCATCCAGGCAAAGCTCGACCTCGTCCTCGGCAACGACATCACGACCCCCGTGGCCATCAACGAATTTGAATCCGCGGGCTTTGAAAAAGTCTTCGACAAAAGCCGCATTGCGATGGTGATGGATCACTTCGCACCGAACAAGGACATCAAGTCCGCCACGCAGTGCAAGCAGTGCCGCACCTTTGCCCGCCGCTTCGACATCGACCACTTCTACGATGTCGGCACGATGGGCATCGAGCACGCGCTGCTGCCCGAGCAGGGGCTTGTCGCCCCGGGCGAGGCCGTGATCGGCGCGGACTCGCACACCTGCACCTACGGCGCGCTCGGCGCGTTCTCCACCGGCGTCGGCTCGACCGACATGGGCGCGGCCATGGCCGCGGGCGAGACGTGGTTCAAGGTCCCGTCCGCCATCAAGGTGAATCTCACCGGCAAGCTCCGTCCGTTCGTCTCCGGCAAGGACGTCATCCTGACGCTCATCGGCATGATCGGCGTGGACGGCGCACGCTACCAGTCCATTGAATTTTCCGGCGAGGGCGTCAAGAACCTCACGATCTATGACCGCCTGACGATCTGCAACATGGCCATCGAGGCGGGCGGCAAAAACGGCATCTTCCCCGTCGACGACGTGACGCGCGCCTATGTTGAGGGCCGCGTGGACCGCCCCTGGACAGCGTTCGAGGCCGATCCCGACGCGGAATACGAGCGCGTCATCGACATCGACCTCGGCAAAGTCGACTGCACGGTCGCCTGGCCGCACCTGCCCGAAAACGCGCACAGCGCGCGCGAGGGCAGCGACATCGCCATCGACCAGATCGTCATCGGCTCGTGCACGAACGGCCAGCTCCCTGACATGGCCGCCGCCGCCACGATCTTAAAGGGGCATCACCTGGCCCCGAACGTCCGCGGCATCATCATCCCCGCCACGCAGGAAGTTTACCGCGCCTGCATGCACGAGGGCTACACCGATATTTTCCTCGACGCGGGCTGCATCGTCTCCACGCCCACGTGCGGGCCGTGCCTCGGCGGCTACATGGGCATCCTCGCCGCCGGCGAGCGCTGCGTTTCCACCACCAACCGCAACTTTGTCGGCCGCATGGGCCACGTCGACAGCGAGGTCTACCTCGCCTCTCCGGCTGTCGCCGCGGCGTCTGGTATTACCGGCCACATTTCTCATCCGGAGGAGGTCATGAACAAATGAATGCACACGGCATTGTCCATAAGTATGGGGATCACGTCGATACGGACGTCATCATCCCCGCGCGCTATCTGAACACCCAGAGCCACAAGGAGCTCGCCTCCCACTGCATGGAGGACATCGACAAGGACTTCATCCACCGCGTCAAAGACGGCGACATCATGGTCGCGGGCGTAAACTTCGGCTGCGGCTCGTCGCGCGAGCACGCGCCCGTCGCCATCAAGGCGAGCGGCATCTCCTGCGTCATCGCGGCGAATTTCGCCCGCATCTTCTACCGTAACGCCATCAACATCGGCCTCGCCATTTTGGAGTGCCCCGCCGCGAGCGCGGAGATCGAAAACGGCGACGAGGTGACGGTCGACTTCGACACCGGCGTCATCACAGACGTGACGAAGGGCACGACGTATCAGGCCGAGCCCTTCCCGCCGTTTATCAAGGACATGATCGCGCGCGGCGGCCTGATGGCTTCGCTCAAGGCAAAGGAGGCGGCGAAATGAACAAGACCATTGCCATCATCAAGGGCGACGGCATCGGCCCCGAGATCGTCACCGAGGCCATGGGCATTTTAGACGCCGTGGCCGCGAAGTTTGGCCACACCTTCACCTATGTCGACGCGCCGATGGGCGGCAACGCCATCGATAAATTCGGCGTGCCGCTGCCGGATTCGAGTTTAGCGACCTGCCGCGGCGCGGACAGCGTGCTGCTCGGTGCGGTCGGCGGCCCGAAGTGGGACGATCAGCCCGCCGCCAACCGTCCCGAGCGCGGTCTGCTCAAGCTGCGCGAGGGCATGGGCCTCTACACGAACGTGCGCCCTGCGAAGATGTTCTCCGAGCTCTCCGCCGCCTGCCCGCTGCGCGCTGACATCGCGGCAAACGGCATCGACTTCATCGTCGTGCGCGAGCTCATCGGCGGCGTGTACTTCGGCGAGCACCGCACGGAAGAGGCGAACGGCGAGCAGAAGGCCACCGACATCATGGCCTATTCCGAGCATGAGATCAAGCGTGTCGCGCGCGTCGCGTTCGAGACTGCGCGCAAACGCCGCAAGCGCGTCACCTCCATCGACAAGGCCAACGTGCTCGACACCTCGCGCCTCTGGCGCAAGACGGTCACAGAGGTCGCGAAGGACTACCCCGATGTCGAGCTTCACCACATGTATGTCGACAACGCGGCGATGCAGCTCGTGCGTGACCCGAGCCAGTTCGACGTCATCGTGACCGAAAACCTCTTTGGCGACATCCTCTCCGACGAGGCGAGCCAGATCACGGGCTCGATCGGCATGATCCCGTCCTCCAGCATGGGCGACGGCACGAACGGACTCTACGAGCCCATCCACGGCTCCGCGCCGGACATTGCGGGACAGGACAAGGCAAACCCCATCGGCACGATCCTAGCCGCCGCAATGATGCTGCGCTACAGCTTCGACATGGCCGCCGAGGCCGACGCCATCGAGCGCGCGGTGGATAAAACGCTGCGCTCGGGCTTCCGCTGCGGCGACATCATGCAGGAAAACTGCCAACTCGTCGGCTGCAAGGCCATGGGTGCGGAGATCCGCAGCCGTATCTGAAACGATCTCTTCCAAACTTCTTTATGAACCTCTCCTTTGATCCTCTGCATCGCGCGGCGATGCGAAAAAGGTTCCCAAGCCATTGGCTTGGGAACCTTTTTTCTTCCGCTGTCAAATTTTGCCGATCAGCACAACGATCCCGCCGATCGCGGCCGCGACAAGCAGGTACAGCATCATGGCCGCGCTGCGCTTGATGACGACCGCCCGCCACGGCTTCACGTAGGGAACGCCCTCCATGCCCTCGATACGCCAGATCTTGCTGTGGCCGACCCACAGCAGGTCGATGACAAAGCCGTCGAACCAGTTCATCACCACGAGGAAAAGGTAGGCTTCAAAGCAGGCGGTATGGAAGTCCTTCACGCCGTTCCATCCGGCGATGACCGCGATCAGCACGACGAAGATCACAAGACAGAAGAACGTCATAAAGCGCTTGCCCTTGCGCAGCTCCTCAGTCTTGTCGGCGATGCCGCGCTTCTGCGCCTCGTCGAGATACGCGTCCGGGTAAAAATAGAGGCAGTTGCGCCCGCTGTCTCGCACCGCGCATTTGACCAGCGCGAGATACAGAAGACAACATAAAATGATCTGAAGCAGTAACAGCATGGCTGTGTTCTCCTTTGAAAAATGCTTTTAAGATGCAAAACCGGCGCTCAGTGCAACTTCTTCCCCATTTCGATCCGCACCTCGTGCCGCTCAGGATCGTCGTTGGAGTAGGCGTACAGGTCGAAGCCGACGATCGTAAAACCGTTCTTTTTGTAAAACGCGATGGCGTTTTCATTGCACGACTGCGTCTCTAAAATCAGCATGCGCGCCCCGGCGTCCTCCGCTGCTCGCTCTATGGGCTTCATCAGTGCCGTGCCGACGCCCCTGCTGCGCTCGGAAAAGTCCAGCACGCAGATGTTGCTGAGCCGAAAACGGTTGTTCCAGCCCTCTATCGAGCCTTCGACATATCCGATCAGTTTTTCGCCCTCGAACGCGCCGAAGGCGATCGGATCTTCGAGCCATTCGCCGAAGAACACATCGTCAAATGACCGCTCAGTCGGCTCCGCAAAGGGCACATAGTCCATCTGAAAGCCCGTTTCAGACGGGCGGATCTCATAATAGCCATTCGTGCGGTAGCAAGCCGTAAATGTTTTGCCCGCATATATCTCCCTGTCCAAGGGTCTGATCTCCATGCACTCTCCCCTTTCCCATCCAACATCTGATTGGTCCACATCCTACCACATCTTTTTACAAAGTACAAGCGCCCAGCCGATGGCTGGGCGCTTGTTTGATTCAATAAAAGCCTATGCCGAAAGCGATTTGCTTACTGCATGTCCTTGATGGCAGCCTGCGCGGCGGCGAGGCGGGCGATGGGGACACGGAACGGGCTGCAGGAGACATAGTCCAGGCCGACCTTGTGGCAGAACTCGACGGACGTGGGATCGCCGCCGTGCTCGCCGCAGATGCCGAGGTGGATGTGCGGGTTGGTCTCGCGGCCCATCTTGGCGGCCATGGAGACGAGCTTGCCGACGCCGGTCTGATCGAGACGGGCGAACGGATCGCTCTCGTAGATCTTCTTGTCGTAGTACGCGCCGAGGAACTTGCCGGCATCGTCACGGCTGAAGCCAAAGGTCATCTGGGTCAGGTCGTTCGTGCCGAAGGAGAAGAAGTCCGCTTCCTTGGCGATCTCGTCCGCGGTCAGAGCGGCGCGCGGGATCTCGATCATGGTGCCGACCTTGTACTTCATAGAGCTGCCGGCCTCGGCGATCAGCTTGTCAGCGACCTCGACGACGACGTCCTTGACGTACTTGAGCTCCTTGACCTCGCCGACGAGCGGGATCATGATCTCGGGGATGATGTTCCAGTCGGGATGCGCGGCGTTGACGTTCAGCGCAGCCTTGATGACCGCACGGGTCTGCATGGCAGCGATCTCGGGGAACGTAACGGCCAGACGGCAGCCGCGGTGGCCCATCATGGGGTTGAACTCGTGCAGGGAGGCGATGATGTTCTTGATGTCCTGAACGCTCTTGCCCATGTCCTTGGCGAGCTGCTCGATGTCAGCTTCCTCGGTGGGAACGAACTCGTGCAGCGGGGGATCGAGGAAACGAACGGTCATCGGACGGCCCTCGAGCGCGATATACATGGCTTCAAAGTCGCCCTGCTGCATCGGCTCGAGCTTGGCGAGCGCCTTCTCGCGCTGCTCGACGGTGTCGGAGCAGATCATCTCGCGGATGGCGGGAATACGGTCAGCCTCGAAGAACATGTGCTCGGTGCGGCAGAGGCCGATGCCCTCGGCGCCGAACTTCACGGCCTGCTCGGTGTCGTGCGGGTTATCGGCGTTCGTGCGGACGCCCAGACGGCGATACTTGTCGGCCCAAGCCATGACGCGGCCGAACTCGCCGCCGATGGTGGCGTCGACCGTGGGGATGATGCCGTCGTAGATGTTACCGGTGGAACCATCGATGGAGATGAAGTCGCCCTCGTGATAGGTCTTGCCGGCGAGCTCGAACTTCTTGTTCTCCTCGTCCATGTTGATCTCGCCGCAGCCGGAGACGCAGCACTTGCCCATGCCGCGCGCGACGACAGCCGCGTGGGAGGTCATACCGCCGCGGACGGTCAGGATGCCCTGGGAGGCCTTCATGCCCTCGATATCCTCCGGAGAGGTCTCGAGACGGACGAGAACGACCTTCTCGCCGCGCTCCTTCCACTCTTTGGCATCCTCAGCGGAGAAGACGATCTTGCCGCAGGCGGCGCCGGGGGAGGCGGGCAGAGCCTTGGCGATGGCGGGAGCCTTCTTGAGGACAGCCGCATCGAACTGGGGATGGAGCAGGGTGTCGAGGTTGCGCGGGTCGATCATGGAGACGGCCTTCTTCTCGTCGATCATGCCCTCGTCCACGAGGTCACAGGCGATCTTGAGAGCAGCCTGCGCGGTGCGCTTACCGCTGCGGCACTGGAGCATATAGAGCTTGCCGTTCTCGACGGTGAACTCCATGTCCTGCATGTCGCGGTAGTGATCCTCGAGCAGGTCGCAGACCTTGACAAAGTCGGCGTAAGCCTGGGGGAACTTCTCTTCCATCTGGGAGATGGGCATCGGGGTGCGGACGCCGGCGACGACGTCCTCGCCCTGAGCGTTGGTCAGGAACTCGCCCATGAGCTTCTTCTCGCCGGTGGCGGGGTCACGGGTGAAGGCGACGCCGGTACCGGAGTTGTCGTTCAGGTTGCCGAAGACCATCGGCATGACGTTGACGGCAGTGCCCCAGGAATAGGGGATGTCGTTGTCGCGGCGATAGACGTTCGCGCGCGGGTTGTCCCAGGAGCGGAACACGGCGCGGATGGCTTCGTACAGCTGGGTCTTGGGGTCGGAGGGGAAGTCCTCGCCGATCTGCTGCTTGTACTCGGCCTTGAACTGCTCGGCGAGTTCCTTGAGGTCGGCCGCGGTAAGCTCGATGTCGAGCTTGACGCCGCGCTTTTCCTTCATCGCGTCGATGAGCTGCTCAAAGTACTTCTTGCCGACTTCCATAACGACGTCGGAGAACATCTGGATGAAGCGGCGATAGGAGTCGTAAACGAAACGCTCGAAGTTGGGGTCGGGGTTGCCCGCGATCATGGCGGCGACGACGTCGTCGTTGAGACCGAGGTTCAGGATGGTATCCATCATGCCGGGCATGGAAGCGCGCGCGCCGGAACGGACGGAGACGAGCAGGGGGTTCTTCAGATCGCCGAACTTCTTGCCGTTCATCTCTTCCATCTTCGCGACGTATTCCATGATCTCTGCCATGATCTCGTCGTTGATCTTGCGGCCGTCCTCGTAATACTGGGTGCAGGCTTCGGTCGTGATGGTGAAGCCCTGGGGCACGGGCAGACCGATGTTGGTCATCTCGGCCAGGTTCGCGCCCTTGCCGCCCAGAAGCTCACGCATGGTAGCGTTGCCTTCCGAGAACAGGTAGACATACTTTTTGCTCATTGGTTTTCCTCCATTAAAAATGTATCGCTGTGTGATCATTATCAAGCCATATTATTATAGACAGAAAATCCCCGACTTTCAATAACAAGTTGTGAAATTTTTGTCGACTTTCCGCATTTTTTCTCCCACAAAACGCAATTTGGCGCAAAATCGTTCTGTTTTTCCGTCGCGGGGCGCGGATTTTCTTGCAAGCGCCGCACTTTTGCGATATACTATTTTTAAATTTGCGCTGAAAATGCGCGCAGAGTACAGAGCATGGAGCGGGCAATGGAGCTTTTGGATTTTGCAAAAAACGATACGGCGGCGCGTCTTCGCGCCGCGGCAAAGCGCGGCGCACTGTCGCACGCACTCATTTTCAGCGGTAGCGGCGACCGCGTGAGCGCTGCGCGCTATGCCGCCGCGGCGATGGAGTGCACAGCGGAAAGCAAGCCCTGCCTCGCCTGCCTTGCCTGCCGCAAGGTGATGCAGGACATCCACCCCGACGTCACGTTCGTGCGCGACGCAGAGCACAAGGAGCTCTCGATCGACACGGTGCGCGCGATGCGCGCCGACGCGTTCATCCGCCCGAACGAGGGCGCGCGCAAGGTCTACATTTTCGAGGACTGCACCATCCTGACGGAAAAGGACCAGAACGTGCTTTTGAAGCTTGTGGAGGAGGGGCCCGCTTACGCAGCGTTCTTCTTCTGCGCGGAAAATCCGGCGGTTCTGCTCCAGACCATCCGCTCGCGCTGCGTGGAGGTCAAGCTCTCCCCCACCGTCGAAGAGGGCGGCGCGCCTGACGAGCTCGCGCTCGAGCTCGCGCGGCTCATCGCCGAGGGGTCGCGCGCGTCCCGCGCGGCATTCCTCGCAAAGCTCGAAACGCAGAAGGTCACGCGCGACGACCTGTCCTCGCTTTTCGAGGGGACGCGGCTTCTGCTCTCGTCCGCCCTGTTGGGGCAGTACGGCGTGAGCGTGCCGGAAGATGCGCTTCGCATCGCGCGGTCGCTGGCTTCGCGCTTGACAAAAGCCAAATTACTCGGCACAATAGATTTATTGCAGGACTACCGCAATAAATGCACCTATAACGTCGGCGTCGGGCCCACGCTGGGCGGCTTCGCCGTTGAATTGGAGGAAACCCTTTGACAGAAGTGATCGGAGTCCGCTTCCGCGGCGGATGCAAGGAATATTATTTTGACCCGCACGGCATCACGGTCGAACCCAACCAGTTCGTCATCGTCGAGACCGCGCAGGGGCTCGAGTACGCCCAGTGCGTCTCGGGCAACCATGAGGTGGAGGACGATTCCGTCGTCCAACCGCTGCGCCCGCTCGTGCGCGTGGCGACGGAGAACGATGACCGCACCTACGCCTACAACAAAACGCGCGAAAAGAACGCCTTCGAGGTCTGCCAGAAGAAGATCGCCGAGCGCGGGCTCGACATGAAGCTCGTGCGCGTGGAGAGCAACTTCGACGGCAGCAAGATCATCTTTTTCTTCACGTCCGATGGGCGCGTGGACTTCCGCGAGCTCGTGCGCGACTTAGCCGGTGTGTTCCGTGCCCGCATCGAGCTGCGGCAGATCGGCGTGCGCGACGAGGCGAAGATGCTCGGCGGCCTCGGCATCTGCGGCCGGCCTTTCTGCTGCTCGCAGTTTTTGGACGACTTCGTCCCCGTTTCGATCAAGATGGCCAAGACGCAGAACCTGAGCCTGAACCCGACGAAGATCTCCGGCACATGCGGCAGACTCATGTGCTGCCTCAAATACGAGCAGAACGCCTATGAGGACGCGGCGCGCCGCTGCCCGAAGCAGGATTCGTTTGTCGCAACGCCCGACGGCCTTGGCAACGTGAGCTCGGTCGACATTCTGCGCGAGCAGGTGCTCGTGCGCCTCGACGGGCAGAATGAAAGCCCCAAGCGCTACCGCACCTGCGAAATTCATGTGCTGCGCAACGGCAAGGGCTCGCGCGACGGCATCGAGCTCCCCACGACGCTTCCCGAGCGCTATCAGGAGCCGCCGGAGGATGAGCCGCAGCTGACGCTGAACTTCTTCTCGTCTGCCAAGCCCATCGTGCCGCCCGAACAGTGGACGGCCCCCGTCGCAAAAGCGGACGCCCCCGCCACTGACGAGGAGGAGAAGGAAAAGCGCCGTTCCCGCCGCGGCGGCCGCGGGCATCGCGGCGGCAGAGGCCGCGGTAAGGGCAGCGGTGAAGGCGGCGAGAAGTCCGCCGCGCCGAAGAGTGAAAACACGCCCCAAAAGGGTGGCGACAAGCCCGCCGAAAAGCGAAGCGAACGCCCCGCGCGCGGCGATAAGCCGAGCAGCGAACGTCCGCCCCGCAATCCCGACAAGAACGGCGAGCGCCGCGCCCCGCGCCAGAGCAAGCCGAACAGCGAAACTCCCGACGCGCCGAAAGCCCCGCGTCCGCCCCGCCCGCCGAAAGTCGAGGGCGCGATTGAGGGCGGCGAGAACAAGCCGCGCCGCCGCAGCCACCGCGGCGGCAGAGGCCGCCGCAGAAGTGGCGGTCAGGGCGGCGAAAATCCCGCGCCGAAGAGCGAAGCGTAAACAAGAAATAGAACCGCCGCGAAGCACAGTTGTTTCGCGGCGGTTTTGCCAAAAGGCGGAAAGGAATTGCTTCCATGCTGTACCATGCCTCCCCCACCGGCGGTCTCACCGTCCTCACGCCGCACGTCTCCAACCATGGCCACCCGCTCGTCTATTTTTCGAAGAAACGGGAAAATGTGCTGGTCTATCTGAGCAATGCCGTTGAAAAATACTGCCGCGACACCGGCTTTGTCCACACGGGCCGGTGGGAAAAATGGGGGCCTTACGGCTTCGACTTAGACGGCGTGCAGCGGCTGGAGGAATACTACCCCAACGCACTGGAGGAGACCTATGCCGGCGTCTCCGGCTATATCTACGGCGCGGAACCGGCAAATACCGCCCCTGTTTCCGACGTGCCGTTCGCGGTCACGTCCGAAGAGGCGGCAGCAGTCGTCTCGTGCGAGTTCGTCCCCGATGCCTATGAGGCCATTCTCCGCGCAGAGCGGGAGGGGCTGCTGCGCATTCTGCACTATGCGCAGACCGGCGAGCCGTTCCGCGCCTGGATATGGCAAACCATGAAACATGAATACGAAAATGCCGAAAAGCAGCCCGACTACCGTCATTTTATCAAAGGAAAATTCGGCATCATCGGCTGATATCTTTACGCAAAACATCCCTTTTCATTTCTCCCGCGCCGTGGTATACTTTTGCCGAAAAACAACGAGAAAAGAAGAGAGGATCCATCATGCTGAAATTCAACAAGGTGCTGCTCGCCAGCGACTTTGACAACACGCTCGTCTACACGCAGGGCGCGCTGGAGCGCGGCGAGGACATCCCGCCGATGAGCGCGCGCAACCGCGAGGCAGTCGAGTACTTCATCCAAAACGGCGGCTATTTTTCGATCTCCACCGGCCGCGCGCTGCCCGCCTTTGCCCGCTACGCCAAGGATCTGCCCTGCAACGCCCCCTGCGTCATCGCCAACGGCGCGGCCATCTATGACTTCAACAAGGACTGCTATGTGGAGACCGCGTTTTTAGACGCGGACATCTACGACCATGTCGACGCGCTGCTCGCGCGCTTCCCCGGCCTGTGCTTCGAGATCTACCACGACGACCGCCGCATCCACGTCCTGCACCCGAACGACTACACGCGCAACCACGAGCACCTGACGCGCGCGAAGACCGAGGAGGTCAAGGACTTCCGCGAGGTGGATCTGCCGATCATCAAGCTGCTCTTTGAAGAGGAAAAGCCGCTTTTGGAGCAGGTGCGCGATTTTATCGTCTCACGGGACTGGGGAAAACGTTACGAGCTCATCTTTTCGAGCGATCACCTGCTTGAGCTGACGCGCCGCGGCGCGACGAAGGGCGGCATGATCTTAAAGCTTGCCAAGCTCCTCGGCGTTGCGCGCAAGGACATCTACTGCATCGGCGACCACAACAACGACATTCCGATGCTCGAGGTCTCCGAGATCGGCTTCGCGCCCGAAAACGCCATCCCCGAGGTCAAGGAATGGGGTGCGCACATCGTCTGCCACTGCAAGGACGGCGCGCTGGCGGACGTGGTGGAAATTGTAAACAGGCGATATTGACTTCAAAAAAGCGGCTTTTGCCGCTTTTTTGAGGGGGATCACACTCCGCTTCGTGCCTTGCCGCCCGCAGGGCGGCTGCGACACGCGCAGAGCGAGAAGAATAAATCGCCACGCACATGTCGCGGCGATTTATGATCGAAATTTATTTCGCGTCTGCGGACGCGAAAGTCTGCGACGCTTTTTGATCTTGCAGATACAATGTCCCTCTTGCGCGTAAAAATCTGCGAGACGCTTTTTTATCCTCTGCTGTCCTTTTTCGTACAACTTTTCGTTTGCTCGCGCATATAATAGCCGGGTGAGAGAAAAGCTGAAAGGAATGGTACAATGAAGGAAAAAGACAACATCCGTCATGGCGACGTGGACGACATGATCTTCGGCAGCGAGGCTCATGTCAGCGAACGATAATATGCCAAAAGGCTCCGCTTTCGCGGAGCCTTTTCTCACTTTTATAACGCCTTTTCGATCGTGCCGCCGCCGAGGACCTCTTCGCCATCATAGAAGACGACGGCCTGTCCTGCCGTGACGGCGCGCTGGGGCGTGAGGAGCTCGACGTGCGCGCAGCCTCCTTCCAGCGGTGTGACGACGGCGTCGCACTCTTTCTGGCTGTAGCGCGTTTTGGCGGTGCAATAGACTTTTTCCGCAGGCGTCTCCCCCGCAATCCAGTTCACGCGCGAGGCGAGCAGCGCCGAGGAAAACAGTTCCTCGTTGTCGCCGAGCAGCACGGTATTATTTTCGGCATTTTTGGATATCACATAGAGCGGACGGTCCGCGCTCACGCCGAGACCCTTGCGCTGACCCGCCGTGTAGCACTCCAAACCGCGGTGGCGGCCGAGCACGCGGCCCGTTTCGTCGACAAAGTCGCCGGGCTGCGGCGTGACGCCGCCGTAGTCGTGCAGAAAGCGCACATAGTCCCCATCGGGGATGAAGCAGATGTCCTGTGAATCGGCCTGATGGGCGTTTGCAAGACCCGCCTCCTCCGCCTGCTCTCGAATTTCCGGCTTTTCAAAGCTGCCGACCGGCAGCAGAAGATGCGATAGCTGCTCCTGCGTGAGCTGATAGAGCACGTAGCTCTGGTCCTTCGCGCGGCTCTCGCCGCGCAGCAGCCGGTAACGTCCGCTCGCTTCGTCATAGCCGACGCGGGCATAGTGCCCCGTCGCGATGTAGTCAAAGCCCATCTCCAGCGCGCGGTCCAAAAATGCACCGAATTTGAGGCAGCGGTTGCAGTCGATGCACGGATTCGGCGTGCGGCCCGCGCGGTACTCGCTGACGAAGTGATCCATCACCTCGCGCGCAAAAAGCTCGTGCTCGTCGAAGATGTAAAACGGCATACCGAGACCGTCGGCAATGCGCTTCGCGCCGTCCGTCTCGTTGCCGCAGAGCGACAGCGTCGCGCCCGCGCACTCGTAGCCCTGCTTTTGCAACAAAAGCGCGGCGGCGGAGGAATCCACGCCGCCGCTCATGGCGATCAAAACTTTTTTCTTCATCTGTGTCCCTTAATCCAGATACTTTTGCAGAAATGCCTCGCTCGAAAGCGCGTCGGACATCTCCACGAGCGTGCGGTTGAAGCCGCCGGCGTAGTCGCTGCCGCGATCCTTGAGCTGTACGCGCCCGGCCTTTACCGCAGGGAGCGAGACGGTGAAGAGCGAGCCCTTTCCCTCCTCCGACTGCGCGACGATCATGCCGCCGTGGCCCTGCGCGATGCGCTGGCAGATGGGAAGGCCCAGTCCCAAGCCGCGCGGCGGCATGGGGTCCTGCCCGCCGTCCATAAAGCGGTCGAACAAATGGGCCAGCGTGTCGCTGTCCATGCCCTTTCCCGTGTCCGCCACGGTGATCTTGACAAATCTCCCCTCCGTTTTCACGCGCACGCGGACACTGCCACCCTTGGGCGTAAATTTAAGCGCGTTGGAGAGGAGATTCAGCAGCAGCTTGCGGATGGCCTCGGCGTCGAGGGCGATGATGCGGCTGTCGCGGTCGGCAAGGAAGTCGAGCTCCACGCCGCGCTGCGCAAAAAGGAAGTCCACCTCGGCGCACACGCTGCGGCAAACGCCGACGATGTCGTCATCGTAGAGCTCGAAACGCTTGCGCTCGAACAGGTCCCCCGCGTCAGTCAGATTGCTGATGACGCGGTAGAGCTGGTAATAGCTCTGGTAAAATGCCGCGGCGGTGCGGTCAGTCTTCGGGTCCTTCTCCCGCGCCTCCTGCGGTGCCATGCGGTCGACCGCCGTGTAGATCGTCGAAAGCGAGGTGCGCAACTGCAATGCAATATTCGGCAGCACATCCGACAGCATTTTCAGTTCTTCTTCAGTATAATCCCGCATAGCGTCTCCTAATAAAAGTTCTCCTACCGGTAGCATTCACCGCAGGGAGGCGGAGTTTGCGCGGAAAGAATTGGTGTTTTCGCGGTAAGCTCGCGCTTAGAACGTTTTGTTGTACAGCGTTGTAGTATGAGGGTAGCAAAATTTCGGTCAAAAAGCAAGGAATTTGTGGAAATTATGAAAAAAATAGAGTTTTTGCAAAAAAGGACTTGCAAAACGAAACTACTGCTATATAATATCTAAATGTACCAAACATTCGATATATTCCGATAAACAGGAAGGAAGTAAGTTTTATGAGTATTAAGGTCGGTATTAACGGCTTTGGCCGCATTGGCCGTATGGTCTTTCGCGCAAGCCTGAACCATCCTGAGATCGAGATCGTGGGCATCAATGACCTCTGCCCCGCCGATTATCTGGCCTACATGTTGAAATACGATACTATGCACGGCAGATTCGCCGCCGATGTGAAGAGCAACGACTACGGCATCGTGGTCAACGGCCGCGAGATCCCCGTCTTCGCCGAGCGCAACCCCGCGGATCTGCCCTGGGGTAAGATCGGTGCGGAGTACGTCGTCGAATCCACGGGCCTGTTCCTGACGAAGGAAAAGGCGCAGGCGCACATCGACGCCGGCGCAAAGAAGGTCGTCATGTCCGCCCCGTCCAAGGATGACACGCCGATGTTCGTCTGCGGCGTCAACCTCGATTCCTACACGAGCGACATGCAGTTCGTCTCCAACGCCTCGTGCACCACGAACTGCCTGGCCCCCATCGCCAAGGTCCTGAACGACTGCTTCGGCATCAAGGATGGCCTGATGACCACCGTGCACTCCGTCACCGCCACGCAGAAGACCGTGGACGGCCCGTCCCTGAAGGACTGGCGCGGCGGCCGCGCGGCCACGGGCAACATCATCCCCTCCTCCACCGGCGCCGCCAAGGCCGTCGGCAAAGTCATCCCCTCTCTCAACGGCAAGTTGACCGGTATGTCCATGCGCGTTCCCACGCTGGATGTCTCCGTCGTCGACCTGACCGTCAACCTTGAAAAGCCCGCCACCTACGATGAGATCTGCGCGGCCATGAAGAAGGCCAGCGAGGGCGAGCTCAAGGGCATCCTCGGCTACACCGACGAACAGGTCGTTTCCTCCGACTTCCTCGGCGATACGCGCACGTCCATCTTCGATGCCAAGGCCGGTATCGCCCTGACGGATACGTTCGTCAAGGTCGTGAGCTGGTACGACAACGAGATCGGCTACTCCAACAAGGTGCTTGACCTCATCGAGCACATGTACTCGGTCGACCACGCCACAAAGTAACTTTGCTTTTTTCTGTTCCTGTTTTTGGGTAAAAACAGGACGGTGCTCCTCTGAGACAAGAGGGATCTGGTGCGAGATCCCTCTTGTTTTTTTCGCGTTTTCGGTGGTATACTGCCATCGTTGCAAATTTTTCTTTGAGGTGGATCATGTTTCAAGGTTTTACGCCCGAGGCCGTCGAGTTCCTCTGGGGCATCAAATTCAACAACAACCGCGAGTGGTTCCTGCCGCGAAAGGAGCAGTTCCTCGCGCTCGTTGACCGACCGATGCGCGAGCTCGGCAGCGAAATTTTTGACGCGATCGCCGTGGAATATCCCAAGCAGTCGCTCAAGCTGCACGTCTGCCGCATCTACCGCGACGCTCGCCGTCTCTTTGGCCGCGGCCCATATAAGGACCACCTGTGGTTCACGATCGAGCGCCCGCACGAGCGCTTCGAGGGCGTCCCCGCGCTGTATTTCGAGATCGCACCGAATTACTTCAGCTACGGCTGCGGCTACTGGGACGCCTCCCCCGCCACGATGGCCAAGCTCCGCCGCCGCATCGAGACCGACCCCAAAAGGCTTGAAAAGCTCGTGCGCAAGCTGAATAAATCCCGCTTCACGCTCTCCGGCGAGCAGTTCAAGCGCCCGAAGGGCGACGTCGGCAAGCTCCTGAACCCGTGGTACAACGCGAAAAATATCGCCGTCGGCTATGACGACAATCCCGAAGGCGTGCTGTTCACGCCGGAGCTCAAAGACGAAGTCCTCGCGGGCTTCCGTGAGCTGATGGGGCTGTATCTGTATCTCGATTCGCTGGCGGGCGATCCCGAACCGAATAAAGAATAATGCCGCTCGCAGAGCGGCGGGATAATTCCCTGCGCTGCGCAGGGGAGTGCGGTAAAAGGGGGTATTCTCTCACGTGAGAGAATACCCCCTTTTGATCCCCCAAGAGAACGGCAGGGGCGTTTCGATCTCGCCCCTGCACCCCTAACGACCAAAAGGGAGGGGCCTTGCCCCTCCTTTTTGGATTATCTTCCCCGCTGTTGCTTCTGACGGCGCGGCATTGCTGCGCTCGCCGCGTTCAGAATTGCTTCTATTTTAGTTCTGTGCTGTGATATAGATCTCTTCTGTCTTTTGTTGAGCGGAGATAAGCAGTTCTTTTGCATCACCGTAGTTTTGCACTTCCATTTTTTCGAGTGCATCGGTCACTGCGTTGAATAGCGTGGTGTACATTTTCTGATAGTCAGTCATTACAGGCACCTCCTTAACCCTTTTCGGTTATTTTAACCCAAAAGAGTTAATCTTTTCAAGAGGAAAACGATATTCTTTATGAAAAGAAAGCGGGGTGGTCGTGATGACAGTGGGTGAAGCCGTGCGGCGGCGCATTTTGGCGCTGTGCGAAGAACGAAGTATCACGATCAACCGCTTGAGCATCCTCAGCGGCGTCACGCAATCCACGCTTAATAACATTATGAGCGGCCGAAACCACACGACGACCGTCGCAACGGTCAAAAAGCTCTGCGACGGCCTGAATATCACCGTCGATGAATTTTTCTGCCCCGAATACTTCCACGATCTCGAACAGGAATTAAAATAAAACGACCGCCACTGCGGTCGTTTTATTTTATGCGGCGAGCGAAGCAATGCCGCTTCGGCAGGCATTATCGAGACGGCATCATCCGAAGCAGGCGCAGTTCTTACCGGAAGTACCACAGGGAGGATAATCCAAAAAGGAGGGGCTACGCCCCTCCCTTTTGGTCGTTAGGGGGTGCAGGGGGCGAAGTCGAAACGCCCCCTGCCTTTCTCTTGGGGGTTCCAAAGGGGGAGGTTCTCTTTTGAAAGAGAATCTCCCCCTTTGCCCCGTGCAGCGCCATCGGCGCTGCCCTCCCCCCCGCACTTTCGTGCAGAAAATCAAAAAGCGACGGCTTTTTCAGCCGTCGCTTCTCTATCTGCATTACTGCAAAACCTTTTTGTTGCCGTGGGTGGCCTTCATGCGCAGCTCTTTGTTGAGGATCGTCTTGCGGATGCGCAGGTTCTTGGGCGTGACCTCAAGCAGCTCGTCGTCGGCGAGGAACTCGAGGCACTGCTCCAGGCTCATCTGCTTGGGCGGGACAAGGCGCAGCGCGTCGTCCGAGCCGGAAGCGCGCATGTTCGTCAGCTGCTTCTTCTTGCACACGTTGACCGTGATGTCCTCCTGCTTGGGGGACTGACCGACGACCATACCCTCGTACACGTCGACGCCCGCGCCGATGAACAGCACGCCGCGCTCCTGCGCGTTGAAGAGGCCATAAGTGATAGAGGTGCCGGTCTCGGACGCGACGAGAGAGCCTGTATTGCGGCGGGCAAGCTCGCCCTTGTAGGGTGCGTAGGAATCAAACACGCTCGCCATGATGCCCTCGCCCTTGGTGTCGGTGAGGAACTCGTTGCGGTAACCGAACAGGCCGCGCGCGGGGATCAGGAATTCGAGCTTCATGCGGCTGCCGATCGGCGTCATCTCGGCGAGGTCGCCCTTGCGGGAGCCGAGCTTTTCGATGACTGCGCCGACATACTCCTGCGGCACATCGCACACAAGGCGCTCGATCGGCTCGCACTTCTTGCCGTCGATCATCTGATACAGGACGCGCGGGGGCGAGACCTGGAACTCATAGCCTTCGCGGCGCATGGTCTCGATGAGGATGGACAGCGACATTTCGCCGCGGCCCGCGACGTTGAACGCGTCCGTCGAGCCCTCGAGCTCGGTGACGCGGAGCGAAACGTCCTTGAGCGTTTCGCGGAAGAGACGGTCGCGCAGCTGGCGCGAGGTGACGAACTTACCCTCACGTCCGGCGTAGGGAGAGTCGTTGATGGAGAACGTCATCTCCATCGTGGGCGCCGAGATCTTGACGAACGGGAGCGGCTCGACGCACTCGGGCGCGCAGATCGTATCGCCGATCGTGATGTCTCCGATGCCGGACAGGCAGATGATGTTGCCCGCGGTGGACTCGGTGACGGGGTTCTTGGCAAGGCCCTCAAATTCGTACATGGAGACGGCCTTGGCCTTCTTCGGCGCGGCGTCGGGGTCGTGATAGTTGCAGACCATGATCTCCTGGTTCTGCTTGAGCGTGCCGCGCTCGATGCGGCCGATGGCCATGCGGCCGACATACTCGTTGTAGTCAATGGCGGAGACGAGCATCTGGAACGGCGCGTCCACATCGGCCTCCGGCGCGGGGATATACTCAAGGATCGTATCGAACAGCGGCTTTAAGTCCGTGCCGACGACGTCGGGCGAATAGGACGCCGTACCGTTGCGGCCGGAACAGAACAGCATCGGGGAGTCGAGCTGCTCGGGCGTCGCATCGAGGTCCATCAAAAGCTCGAGCACCTCGTCCACGACCTCGTGGATGCGCTGGTCGGGGCGGTCGATCTTGTTGACGACGACGATGACACGGTGACCCAGCTCCAGCGCGCGGGAGAGGACGAAGCGCGTCTGCGGCATGGGGCCCTCAGCGGCATCGACGAGCAGGATAACGCCGTTGACCATCTTGAGGATACGCTCGACCTCTCCGCCGAAGTCGGCGTGGCCCGGGGTATCGACAATGTTGATCTTGGTGTCGCCGTAGCGGATGGCGGTGTTTTTGGCGAGGATCGTGATGCCGCGCTCACGCTCGAGGTCGTTCGAGTCCATGACGCGGTCGACGACCTCCTGATTTTCGCGGTACACGCCGCCCTGCTTGAGCATTTCGTCGACGAGGGTGGTCTTGCCGTGGTCGACGTGGGCGATGATGGCTACATTGCGAAGTTTTTCATTCTGCATAGGTGATCTCTCCTTCCTGCCGCTGGGCAGGGATATCAAATCGTAAGTCTTTAACTGTAATAGTATATTCTGCCGCTTCGTCATTTGCAAGATTTTTTGAAACTTTTTTTGTCTCTTTTGCAGAAAAATTAGGAAAAGAGGTTGCCTGTCCTCTCGGGCAGGCAACCTCGCACAGTTTTTACCCGCAAGGGGTATGGGCATCCGTAAAGCAGCAAAGCTGCTAACGGTTGCCCAAGTGCCCGCAGGCACAAATGTTCTTGATCGTTTTCTGCCGCAACCGGTGCGTGGCGGAAAACGCCTTGCGCATAGCGGAAACCAGCGAAGCGCCGCCAGTGGCGGAAACAGCGAGCTGGGTTCGAGGAAACGGCACGATTGGCACGCCTGCAAGGGCGCTCCAATCGTAGTGCCGCAACGGTGCAAAGTCGAATCACCCGTTTTAACGGGCAACCGAGGCGCAAAGCGACGCGAAACCTGCTCAAATCAGTGGTTCACCACTGATTTGAAGGCGTCAGCCCAGCAATGCACTCAGCTCGTCGATCAGCTCGCCGAACAGCGACAGCGCGTCGTTGACGGGCGCGGGCGTGCGCATGTCGACGCCCATGTCGCGCAGCAGCTCGACCGGCTCTTTCGAGCAGCCGCCGGAGAGGAACTTCTTGTAGTCCTTGACGGCGCTCTCGCCCTCGCGCAGAATGCGGTTGGCGATGGCGACGGCGGCGGAGAAACTCGTCGCATACTGGAAGACATAGTAATTGTAGTAGAAGTGCGGGATGCGTGTCCACTCAAGCGCGATCTCGTCGTCGGAGATCATCGTATCGCCGAAGTAGAGCTTGTTGAGCGCTAAATACTTCGCGCTCAGCGCGTCGGCGGTCAGCGCCTCGCCGCTCTCGGCCATCTTGCCCATTTGGAGCTCGAACTCGGCGAACATCGTCTGGCGGTACAGTGTACCCTTGAACTGGTCGAGGAAGTGGTTGATGAGATACGCGCGCTGCTTGCGGTCGTCGGTCTTGCCGAGCAGGTGGCGCATCAGGAGGATCTCGTTGCAGGTCGAGGCGACCTCGGCGACGAAGATGACGTACTCCGCCGTATTCACCGGCTGGTATTTGCAGGAGTGCCACGTATGCATGGCGTGGCCCATCTCGTGGACGAGGGTGAACATGCTGTCGAGGTTATCCTTGTGGTTGAGCAGCACGTAGGGGTGGGGCCAGCCGTTGCCGGTGCAGTAGGCGCCGCCGCGCTTGCCGGTGTTCTCATACACGTCGAGCCAGCGGTTGCTAAAGGCCTCCTCAAGCACGTCTGTATAGTCCTTGCCGAGCACCGCGAGTGCTTCGAGCGCAGTCTTCTTGGCCTCTTCAAAGGAGATTTCAACGTCCGCGTCCGCGACGATCGGGGTGTAGACATCGTACATGTGCAGCTCGTCAACGCCTAAGATCTTCTTGCGCAGCTCGACATAGCGGTACATCTTGCCGAGGTTGCCGTGCACCGCGTCGATGAGATTCGTGTAGACCTCGACCGGCACCTCAGTCACGTCAAGGGACGCCTCGAGCGTGGAATTATAGTGGCGCGCGTCGGCGAAGAACTTGAGCTGCTTGAACTGCGCGTCCAGCGTGGAGGCGTAGGTGTTGCGGAACTCGCCCGCGCGCTTGTAGTAGGCCTTGAAGGCGTTTTCGCGCAGTGTGCGGTCGGCGCTCATCAGCATCGGGACGAACGTACCGTCCGTCAGCGTGTGGACCTCGCCCTTTGCGTCGGTCACGTCGGGATAACGCATGTCAGCATTGTGGAACATGCTGAACATGCGGTCAGGGCTTTCGCTGATCTCGCCCGCGGCGGCAAGCAGCTTCTCGCACTCGGGCGAGAGGATGTGTGCCTTACGGCGGCGCAGCTTGTCGATATTGCGGCGATAGGTCTCGAGCTTCGGCTCCTCGGCATAGAAGCGCGCGAGCGTTTCGTCGGGAATGTCCATGATCTCGCTCGCTTCAAACGCGCCCGCGCTGTTCAGCGTGACTGCCATGGAAAACGCCTTGCTGCGCATGCCCTGATAGAAGGAATTGCCCACGTCCTGGTCGCTGCGGCAGCTCGCGTACTGCACAAACTTCGAAACGCGCACCGTGATCTCATCGCTGAGCGTGAACCAGTCGAGCAGCGTCTTCGCGCTCTCGCCGAGCTTGCCGGCGTAGGCGGCCATGCGCTCGGGGTAGGCCTTGAGCGCTTCGAGCTCTTCGTTCCACTTATCGTCGCTCGCAAATACGTGACTCAAATCCCAGGTGAACTCCTCGGGCACCTCGCTGCGCGGGAGGATCGTCTTTCCGTCCATAGGTTTACCGTCCTTTTCTCAATATTTCTCACTGGCCCTGTCCGCCGTCTGCGGTCAGAGCCGCTCTTGCGTCCCATTATAACGGACGGCGGCGGTGAATACAAGCGCTTTTCTCCACCCCGCTCCCAGCAAATCAGGCATTGACAAATCCACTGCCAAAAGGGTAAAATATTTTTTATCATCCGCGTCTGTAGCTCAGTTGGATAGAGCGGTCGCCTCCTAAGCGGCAGATTGTTCGATTCCTTCGAGCCTTGAAAATTGCATAAATCTTAAAAATGTCTCAGTAGCTCAGCTGGATAGAGCACACGCCTCCTAAAAATCGAATCGTTCGAATCCTGGAGCCCTACAAAATTGAATATTTTCTGTATAAGCCCCCGTAGCTCAGTTGGATAGAGCGGTCGCCTCCTAAGCGACAGGCCACTGGTTCGAGCCCAGCCGGGGGTGCCAAAAATGACCGCTGTAAGCCGTTTTTCGATGGTTTACAGCGTTTTTTGTTATCATTTCCCCAGAGCATTCTTGCCGCTCTGCCGGAACGATTTTATACATTTTCCGCTGTATGCCTGCTAATTGGCTTCGAACTATTTTTCCGGCCTTGCTAATAAAAAACGCCGATTTGCTAATACGATTTTCCCGCCCTATTTTTCGGATGGGGCCGACGCCAGCAATGCGGCCAGCGTGTTGGCCAATTCCGGCGAGTTGCGGAGCTGTTCCACCAGGGCCTCCAAATCCAATGTGGCGGGCGCCGGTTCCTTCGGTTCCTCCGGGGGACGAACCGAGCGTAGGTCGGGATTGGCATAGAAGGCGCTCTCAAACTTCTGGGCATTGATCTTGCGGTCCTCGTCCAGAATGTGCGCATACACGCTGGTAATCATATCGATCTGAGCGTGGCCCGTATCACCCTGGGTTGCCTTCAGATCGCCGTGGTTGAGCTTCAGCTTATAGGTGGTACTGGAATGTCGCAGGGAGTGAAAGACCACTTTTGGAAGCCCTGCTTTCTCCCGCAGCTTCTCAAACGACTTTAGGATGATACGGTCCTCACAGGGGCGGCCATTGGCCAACGCCACCACCAGGTCGTAGTCCTGATACTCGTCACGGAGCAGCGCCCGCAGCTCGTCTTGCGCGGACTTCCATTCCCGCAGGATATAAGCCAGGGTCTTGGGCAGCCACACCTTGCGGATGCTGGAATCGGTCTTGGGCTTCTTCAGGATGATCCTGGTGCTGGTGTTGGGAAACAGCGGCGTGAACACATGGTAGATGTCCTTTTGCCCCAGCATCTCAATAGCCCGCTTGGAGGCCCGCGCCAGTTCCTTATCGATGTAGACATAGGCGTTGTCATCGGCAATATCTTCATCGGAGATGTGGACATTGCTCCAGGTCAGCCCCAGAATCTCACCCATGCGCAGTGAACAGGCAAAAGCCAGGTTCATTGCCACATAGAGCTTGCTGTCCGTACACTGGTCCAGGGCGGTGCGGATCATATCGGCGGTCCAGATGTCCCGCTTCTTGTATTCCACTTTAGGCAGCACCACATTGTCAAAGGGGTTCTTTGCAACCAGTTCCCACCGAACCGCCTGCTTGAAGGCACAGCGGAGAAGTTTGATGATCTTCTCGATGGTAGCGTTGGTGACAAACTCCGTTTTGGCGTGGTGTGTCCTGGTGTTCACCGCAGGGGTTTTCTGCAAAGTCTGGATGTACTTGTCCACCACCCGTGTGGTGACATTCTGCACCTTCATATCCCCGATGATGGGGTTGATGTAGTTGGCAATCAGCGAGTTTTGGCTGTCGTACATGGACACGCCCCACCGCTTTTCGCCGTAGAGGGAAACAAAGTCGGACAGGAACTCCGCAATATTCTGATTGGTGGGCGGAAGAAAGGAGTTGGAGCTTTTCTGGCTCTCAATCTCCGCCTTGCGCTTCAATGCCTCCTGGTAGGAAGTGCGGGTTTCCCATTTCTGCTTGGTTTCGCCGTTCTCGTCCACATAGGTATAAACAATAGAATAGTTTTTCTTTCTTTTGATGATGGATGCCATAACGAACCTTCCTTTCTGATGTCACAGATCAAGCGGCTCCAGCCACTTGTCAAACGACCGCTTGGGAATTCGTATGGCGTTACCAATTCGTACGCTTTTGAAAAGGCCCTCCTGCACAAGACGGTATGCCTGTGTCCGGCTGACACCTAATATACGGGCAACGTCGTTGACCGTATAGGTGCGGCACTCGAAAGGCCTTTTCTCCGTACCGTTCTGAATTTCTGACACAGCAGCCTCCTTTCCAGTCAGAAACAGCACGCAAAAGGGTGTTCATTCATAACTTCCACCCTCATTGTACCGCGCCGTTTCGGGTTTGTCTGCTGCTAATGGAAAGTTTACGAATTATCCGTAAACAGAAAAGCAGAAGATTTATCTGAAAATTAAAGAGGCAGAAAACGGATGGCTGCTGGCCGCAGCTCCACGGGAATCTCACCCCGGCCCATGCTGATGGGTGCGCCGCGCAATGCTTTGAGGGCGTTCAACGCGGGAGTCTCATTATCCTGTCTGTGTATCCTCGCCCACAGGCTGCCACACCTGTTTCGCGGCCTGGTTTTGTCGCTCACCTGTTTGGTAGGGGTCCCGTCCTGCGGACTTGCAACAGGGTCATGGCGCACCGGCCGACCGGCTCCACACAGACAGATCGTATCCGTCTGCCTTATGCTGCCCGAAGGCTTTCTTTGTCAAGGTGGGGTCAGTCCCCGGTATCGGCAAAGGAGGAAAGGGTAAGCCGATTGCCTTCTGCCAGGGCTGAAAGGATCAGGCGCGCATCACGGCCCGGATCAGTCGGATTTTCAGACAGCGTTTCATGTGAGTATCCACGCACACATGAGGGGTTCCGTCCTTGTCATAGAGGGTACGGGTACACAGACGGCTCATATAGTCGTCGTAGTACCGCAGCACTTGCTCCATGGCCTCGCTGTCACCGCCGGAGGCCGCGTGGATCACCCAAACGGGCGGCAGGTCCTTTCCCTTGTGGATGGGCTCTGTCATCTTCCTCAGCCTCCTTTCGGCATCAGCGCCGACAATGCTTCGCGCAACTCCTGCAACGCCTTCGTCCGGTGCCGCTGAACGGCGCTCCGGGACATCCCAACGAGCTTGCCGATCTCACCGTCTGCCAAATCCAGGGTGCAGTGCAAAATCAAAATGCTCTGCTCCGTCTGCGGCAAAGCGGAGAAAGCCTCGGCCACAAGCTCGTTGTCGATATGTAGATCGTAGCCGTGCGACGAGAACACAATGCTGTCGCTGGGGTAACAATCCATGACGCAGAGCTTGTCCAGCTCCGCCTGGGACAAGTCGCTAAAGAAGGCTTCACGCTCTCTTTGGCGTTTCATGTTCCGCAGGTAGGCTCTGGCCTCGTTTCGCAATACCTTCTTGCAAAAAGCATCGAACCGGCATTGCTCGCCATAGTCGCGGGGGTTAGATTCCATCAATTTCACCCCCTTTCCATGGGGGGATCAGGTGGTTTTCTCCCTTTCCGCTACTACCAATCCTGCGGGAGCGTGTTCTGCCCGCCAAACGCCTCCTTCTTGAAAAAAATTTGAGAAAAGCAACGGCCAGCCATCCCGACCGCAGGAAACGACAAAAAGCGCCCGGCAGGTCACAGACCCACCGGGCGCAATGGCAAGCAATATGAAGTTTATTTACATGGTATAGTTCATACTCGTGGCCGAACCTCTCCGCCGACTGGAACGGGCTTTTTTTGAGCGGCTAGCCCTTGTCAGATCAGGCAGGAACAGCATCCGGCGCAGCATGGCGGCATCCTCCTTCTATGCCGCCGCGGAAGCTGTCAGGGCAAAGAAAAACGGCGGCCTTGATTTCTCGAAGCCGCCGTTTAATAGTTTGGGCGTGTCAAAGGGCTGCTGAACGACGGCTTTTTTCTTTTGCCGTCGCTCGGCAGATACTTCTTATTTAATACTTTTCTTAAACAATAACCATGTGCTGATGAAGTAGCAAATCAATAGCAAAGCAAGAATGCTTACCGTCATACCGATTTGTGTCATCAATGCGCCGAAACCAATATAGGCAGAGATTTCTGCGGAGATCGTTTGAATAAAATAAATTATGACCATTGTGGACACGATGATGGCGACAACGATTGGCAGTCCAAACCAGATGCCTAATTGTTTCAATACCAGTTTACCTATGTGAGTATCCTCCACACCCAATTTGCGAAGTACCGAGAAGCGATATTTATATTGGCTTGCATCCAAAAGTTGCTGCAAAGATAACACCGTAAGACAAATCACCATCAGCACAACAGCTGCATAGAGCATAGACGCCTGTAAAACAAAATTACTTGCTTTTGTGGTATTGACTTGTAGGGTACTCAAGCGAATGGCATAACTGACGCCGGTATCAGTTATTTCTGGATACTCGGCTGAAAAAGCCTGTTCTAAGGCACGGGCATTTTCATAGGAAATGCTTTCCGTCGTCATGATATAACGGTTCCGAATCACCGGGAGTAGGTTTTCGCAGATACTATCTGGAAATACATAGAGTACATCCGTATAAGAGTTATAGGCCGTTTCTCCAATTGCTTCCTCGTAAAAAGAATGTTCAGAAAGTGTAAGTTCCCCTGCGTCTGTCAGAATGCTGCTATGCTCTTTCAAAAAGCTATCCCGTTCTTCGTTCGTTGCAATAGATTGCCACTGTGTTGTGAACTCGTCCTCTGATAAAGTGATCGGTTCATATCCCAGCATTTTGCGAATGGTGTTGTAATCACTTAAAGAAATTGCCACAACAGGAAAGTCGTATTTCATTCGGTTATGAAAATCGTCCTTGCTCGGCAGATAAAGAGAAAAGGTACAATCGTAGTCAGTTTCAATCCCATGTTCTGATAGAGAATCCGTTACAAGTTCGTAATTGTCATCGGGCAGGTTTTCTTCGTCGTATACATCGTTATAACGAGAGGAAATCTGCACATCGTACATAGACCGTATATCAAGATAGCCGGAAGCCCATCCCACCAGAATGGGGGCTGCAATAAACATAAAAATTGCAAGCACTAAGGTTACACAGATCAGCGTCATAGTCTTGCTGGTAGTATTCAGTTTGGATGTAATCTGCCCAAAAAAGAACAGATTTTCGCCCTTGTACCTGTGTTCCGGGGCCTTTGCTTTCCATGCAACAATAAAGCTGCTGATTATCCCAAAGAAAATCTACCATATCATTTCTGGAACAAATTTTACCGGCACTCCTAAAGAGATAGTAAAGAATTTTCAATTCGTTTTTTGTCAATTCTGCTTTCTGACCTTTATATTCAATCATGCTGCTTTCCAGGTGTAGCGTTGCATCATTCCATGTCAATATCTCGGATTGTTCAGAAGCGTACACACGCCGCAAGAGGGCGGCAATTTTGGCAAGTAAAATTGCTGTATTGTATGGTTTTGTGATAAAGGCATCACCGCCAAGCATGATGCTGTTCAGCTCGTCCATATCGGTATTGCAGCTTGTCACAAAAATAATTGGAACATTAGAAATGCTGCGGATTTTAGAGCAGATAGAAAAGCCGCTCTCATTGGGCAATTTAATATCCAGTAATATGAGGTGAGGTTCTTCTGCTTTGAAAGTGTCGGTGACCTTTGAAAAATCCTTTACTGAAACAGCAGTATATAGTTCTGCTGCTCGAACAAAGCAAGGGATAAATGCGAATAATAAAATGTAGATATAGCGCATATAGTAACATTCCAAGGAGAAAGTATGAAATATACAATGTATCTGGGTGATGCTATATGGCGAACATCAAAGATTGCCCCGGTTTTGAAACTTTCGGTGCCGATGTAAAAGCCGCACGGAGTGCAAAGCATCTGTCGCGTAAGACATTGGCGGAGATCATCAACATCGACTCTAGGTATCTCGCAAATATCGAGAACGATGCTACGATTCCCAGTCTGCCGGTTATCATACAGCTTATCAAAGTGTGCGGACTTCCCGTGGAACGGTACTTCAATCCAGAGGTCATGCGGGAGGAAAGCGCACAGAGGCAGCGTATCAGCCACAAACTGAAACTCTGCCCAGAGCAGTATTTGACCGTCATCGAAGGTGCGCTTGACGGGGCGCTAAAAACTGAAAAATCAGCAGATGAAACGGAGGGTGTGTAAGCATCCTCCGTTTTCGTTTCTCCAGGGCGGCTCTGCCGCCCTTTTCTTTTTGAAAAATCCGGGATTTTGCGGGCAGATAAAGGTGTTTCCAGCATTGTATTTACGGGGGAAAGAGCGTAGAGCAAGCACAGCAAGTGTGGCCACACTTGCGAATTTTGATTTTAGGGAACCCCATGCCCCCTAAACACAAATTGCTTGTTGGGAACATCCCAAACCCTTATGCAGAAAGGACGGTGCCGCCCTATGGCAAATCGCAAACGTCCCATCATCCTGCGCTGTCCGGTGACGGCGGAAGAACGCAACCTAATTGAGCAGAAGATGGCCCAGCTCCAGACAAAGCGGATCGGCGCCTACCTGCGAAAGATGGCGATTGACGGATACATCATCCATGTGGACACCAGGGACATCAAGGAGATGAACAAGCTTCTGTCCGCCATTAGCCGGAACATCAATCAAATCGCCAAACGGGTCAACGCCGGAGGCCCCACCTATCAGGCCGACATGGAGGAAATCCGGGAAAGGCTGGATCAAATATGGCAGTTACAAAGACGCATCCTATTAAGTCAACGCTGAAAACGGCCATTGACTATATCTGCAATCCCGACAAGACGGACGGAAAACTGCTGGTGTCCTCCTTCGGATGCGCCGCCGAGACCGCTGACATTGAATTTGAATGGACACGCCGACATTCCATCGACAAGGGCACACACCTGGGCCGTCACCTGATCCAATCTTTTGAGCCTGGGGAGGTGTCGCCAGAGGAGGCCCATGAGATCGGGATGCAGTTGGCAAAAGAAATATTGGGTGGCAAGTACGAGTTTGTACTTACCACCCATATTGATAAAGGGCATATTCACAATCATCTGATCTTCAATGCGGTCAGCTTCACCGACCACAAGCACTACCACTCCAACAAGCGCAGCTACCATGAGATACGCCGGGTCAGTGATCGGCTGTGCAGAGAACACGGCTTGTCCGTCATCGTCCCTGGCCGGGATAAGGGCAAGAGCTACATTGAGCATCAGGCCGCACAGAACGGCACCAGTTACAAGGCAAAGCTGAAAGCCGCCATTGACCGGCTGATACCCGCGTCCTCCAGCCTGGAAGATTTGCTTGCCCGCTTGCAGCGGGAAGGATACGAAATCAAGCGGGGAAAGTATATCTCCGCCAGGGTGTCGAACCAGGAGCGGTTTACCCGGCTCAAAACTCTGGGCGCCGATTACACGGAAGAAGCCGTTGCCGCCCGAATCGCCGGAGGCCCCAGGCCCTCCAGGCAGCCCCAGCAGCGCAATGGGAAGGTCAGTCTGCTCATTGATATTCAGAACAATATCAAGGCCCAGCAAAGCGCCGGATACCAGCGGTGGGCGACCATTGAGAATCTGAAACGGGCGGCTGCCACTATGAACTTTCTCACTGAACACGGCATTGGCAGCTATGAGGAATTGGTGGAACGGTGCGATGCTGTTGTCACCGCCTCCATCCGTACCAGGGAAAACCTGCGGGATACGGAACAACGGATCGCCGACCTTGCCCTTCTGGGAAAGCAGATCGACACCTACCGCAAGCTGAAACCTGTCTATGACCGATACAAGGCATCAAAGGACAAGGAAAAATTCCTGCGTGGGTTTGAGAGTGAGATTATCTTATTTGAGGCGGCGGCCAGGGAAATCAAAAGGGCTGGACTCACCAAACTTCCTTCGGCCGAAAAGTTAAAAGAAAAACTAGATGGACTCACCGCTCGCAAGACTGTCCTGCAAGCAGAGCTTCGGAAGATACAGCGAGAAGAAAAGAAATATGACACTCTCCGTCAGAATGTGGACACCCTACTGGAAAGGCCGAAGGAACAGGAACAGCAACGGCAACGTAACAACGACTTGGAATAAGAATTATAAAGACGCACAGCAAAAGAGGTTGCCTTTTGCCGTGTGCCTTGCTTAAACATCAAAATAGAATTTCTTGCGATTATATAGTCTACCCACATAAAAAAGAAGCGGGAGCGTTACCCTCGGCTTAAACCGAAGGCAACGCTCCCGCCTTGTTATGGAAACTGTTTAAAATTGTCTCTTTGTACCCCCTGGATTGGAGGCAGGAAACCAGCGTGGGAAATCATAAGGCGGCCCCGGAAAAAGCCGGCACAGGCGGTTTCTTCGCCTATTTTGAACCCTAATTCCTGCGTTTTTTGGAACGGCGGGAAAGATAGTACGGGCAGGACACTACTCCTGTCCGGAAACTCTGCTTGCAGGGATGGACACAGCCCTTGCAGAACTTGTTATACTGGCGTCTGCCGTTCTCACCCAGGAAGAACGCCCATTCCAGACGCCATTTCTTGCTCCGACTCATAAGTCGCCCAACTCCGGAGGCTTCTTCTGTGGGGCAGGCTTGTCCGGGGCTTTCCGCGACCCACATTCCCGTTTTGTGTCCTCCAGCCGCTCCCGGATGGAGGGCTTTTTCTCCGGCGTGGTCCTGCGCGCTTCGGCCTGGGCTTTCTCCAATTCCTCCCCACGGCGGCCGTTGTTGATGATCCCGTTGATCATGCCGTAGTCGTCCTCCAGGGTCATTTCTGCCGTGCGCAGCGGGTTTTCCGGCTCCACGGGAACGGATACGATCTGCCCGTTGATGCTGGCAAACAGCTCTGGCCGCTTGAATTGCTCGGTGTACTTCTGGATCATGTCCGGGGGCAGGGACACAAAGTTCTCCGGACCCAGTCCTACCACCAGGAAGGTGCCAGCCACAATGTCGTAAATCTCCCCATGCTCGTCCCGAAGGGAACGGTTCAGGTCCAGGCCAATGAACTTGCCTTCGTCGTTCAGCACCAGCCCTACCGGATCGTCAAAGGGATAGGAGGCGGCAATGTCGCCGCCCACCTCCGCTTGCAGCGCATGGAGGCCGGGGGCGATCTCCTTCACATAGGGCTCCTTCATAGGTTCCACCACCAGGACGGTCAACTTCTCCGGCGCCGCTTGCTGGCCGTATAACTCCGCTTCATACTCCCGGTTTGCCTGTTCAGCAAAGGACAGCATCTCGTCCACATGGGATTGATTCGGGTTTTCAATGGCCTTCCGAATCGCCTGGGGGTCCACATCCAGAAATTCCTCATAGCCGGTGGCGTCCTTGAACTTCTCAATCTCCGAAGGCAGATAGTCCTCCTGGGTCTGCCCCAGAGCGGCCAGCTTCTCGTCCAGAGTGGAGATGAGCCCGGCCATCAGATTTTCGTAGATTTCTTCCTTCGCCGCGTGTTCCTCCGGGTGCTCGGCGGCATACTGCGGGTCGTGCTGCCGGAAAAACTCGTCCATATCGTAGGCAAGGTCCATGGCCCATTCCGAAATTTCTTCTTCAGGGATGTCGTCCTGGAAGGTCATCACCCGGTATTCCTCCGGGATGCTGCCGCGCTCGCCATCGTAATACTCATGGAAGCTGTCTCCGGTGTCCCGCACATAGCCCAGGTCGGTGAACTGGCCGCTTTCCTCCAGGGCAATGTCCCGTCCGTAGGCCTCATAGTCGATGTAGTTGCGCAGATGCTCCGGCACCTGCATGGCGTCCAGTTCCTCGATGTAATACCGGCCCAGATCGTCGTGGTCGTGGATGTCAGGGTAGATGTCGTAACAGTCCAGGTTCTCCGTCAGATTGATAAGTTCCTGGATGCTGCCCGTGTGGTTGCCGATCTCCATAGCCGCCTGGAACCGCTCATATTCGTCCTGGCTCATATCGTCCAGCTTGGAGGCCAGATAGTTCAGCTCGTCCAGGTTGGCATACTCACCCAGCAGGTCATAGAGGCCGTCCACATAGCAATCGTAGTCCGTGATGAACCATTCCTCATAGGTCTGCCCGAAGTCGTCCCTCGCACCGATCCCGATACGCTCAAAGGCCTTTTTCAGTTCCTCCGCCGTGGTGGGGAACTTCACCCATTCACCCACAAGGGCGCCCTCGTTGTATTTGCCCAGGTTGGTGATGAAAGCGGCAAAGGGATAATCTTTGTCATAGTCATAATGGGGCATAGCGACACCTCCTTATCGTTCCGGCGCAGGCTTTTCCCGATGGGGCTGCGCCTTGCTTTGATTGGCACATTCCTTCCGGCTCTGTTCCAGCCGCTCCTTGATGGAGGGCTTTTTCTCTGTCTGCATCTCCCTGGGGCGCTCACGCTCCCACTCGTCGCCGGAGAGGGTGAGATAGCCTCGGCTCGTAAAACAGCCCTGTTCCTCCTGCATGGCGTGATTGCCGAAGGGAACGGGATCAATGGCGTCCAGCAACTCCGGGGGCAGAAGGACATCCAAATGCTGCGCCAGATAGCGCCAGCCCACATCCTCCACCTTGCTGATGTTGGGCTCCAGGACAAAATACTCGGTGTTGTCGGGAAACTCCCGGAACTGTTCCAGTGTGGTCAGGCAATAAGGCGACTCCTGGACAGCGGCCAGGAGGTCACGGTCCTCCGGGGAAAGTCCGGCAAGTGCCTGGGCCACCGCCTCCAGTTCGTTTGCGTCACCGCCTGCGGGATGCAGCGGTTTCAAATTCTCCATGAAATTGGTTTCGGTTTTGCTCAAAGACATCATCCTTTCTGAAAATGGGTAAAAGAAAAGCAGGAAACCCGGAAAGGTTTCCTGCTTGGTACCGCCACCGGCGGCTGCTATTTTGTTGCGGTATGTAGTCTATCCCTTCAGGTTCTCCAGCGCAGCGGGATTATTGGAAAGAATCGCGCCCACCGTCTGGCAACTTTCCAATTCAGGACAGTCGCCGCAGGTTGTCACGCCTTTTTGTAGGGCGCATTGGCGAATACCGCAAAGGCTTTCGCAATACACCGTTTTTACCCCATCCACGCAGCAGCCTTGACAGTTGATATGCTCCGGCAGAATGGGAGCATGATTTAATTCAGACCATAGCTTTGCAGTTTTCTCACGCAATTCCTGATCGTCGTTGATCGTTGCAAGATAAGCGTCGCACTTCTTACAATCCAGCCCACAGTATGCGATCATATCCCTCACAGCTATTCACCTCCTGCAAGATGTTAGCCTTATTATACAGCAATCCATTACTCTTGGATAGAGCCGTGAAGGAAGAACGACATGATACTTATCTCTCGATACGATAATTCACATACTTTCCGCTGGCGTCGGCCAGAACGATTGTCCCGTCATAGGTTTTCCCGGTGCGCAGGGAGCGCAGCCCCTTAACCTTTGCCTTGCCGTTTTTGAGCAAAGCGGCAGCGATTTTGGTAGTAAAGGCTTTTCCGCGCTGCTCGAAAAAACGGTCATTCTTCCACATGACAAACTGACAGGCTCGGTCCGAACAGGCGAAGTTCTTCTTGCCCTCATAAACCGGCATGCCGCAGCGGGGGCAGAGGCCCACCGTCTCCTTCTCCGGCTGGAACAGCTTTTGCCCATCCTCGGAAATATGGGAGTATTTCCGCACCAGTTCCGCCGCCATCGCCTCAATCCCGTCCATGAAGTCCTCCGGCGACGCCTGGCCCTTTGCCACCTCGTTCAACCGCTGCTCCCAATCCGCTGTGAGCTTGGGAGAGGTCAGCAGTTCCGGCAGCACCGTGACCAGGTTGATACCCGCCTTTGTGGGGATCAGGTTCTTGCCCTTGCGCTCCATGAATCCGCCGGACACCAGCTTTTCAATGATGGCCGCCCTGGTCGCCGGGGTGCCCAGACCCTTGCGCTCTGCCTCGCCCGGCATATCTTCCTTGCCCGCATTCTCCATGGCCGATAGAAGGGTGTCCTCCGTGTAGGGCTTGGGGGGCGAAGTGAAGTGCTCGGTGACGGAGGCTGCGACCGACTCAAAGACCTGCCCCTCGGTCAAGGCCGGAAGGACGCCCTCGGCATCTTCATCCTCCGGCTTCTCTTTCAGGGAGGAACGGAACATCTCCTGGATGGCCCGCCAGCCCTGGGAAAGCACCTGTTTTCCTTTGGTCGTGAAGGTGTGTCCGCCGCAATCAAAGGTGGCCGTGACCGCCTCATACACGAAAGGCTCCGCCGCCGCACACAGCAGCTTGCAGCAGGCCAGCAGAAGAATATTGCGCTCGCCCACAGGCAGCCCCGGCACATCCGCCTTTTCCAGCTCCAGAGTGGGAATCAGGGCATGGTGGTCGGATACCTCCTTGTCGTTCACCAGCGCCAGAACATCGGGGAAAAACTCCGGGCAGGCGTCGAAGGGCGGCACCCGTGCCGCCAGATGCAGGACCACGGAGGCGGTCTCCGCCATGTCGCCCGTCAGATACCGGCTGTCCGTGCGGGGATAGGTCAGCAGCTTCTTTTCATAGAGCGACTGGGCGTAGTCCAGGGTTTGTTTGGCCGTGTAGCCGAATACCCGGTTTGCCTCCCGCTGCAAGGTGGTCAGGTCGTACAGCTTGGCCGGCTTCTCCGTCTTTTTCTCCCGCACCAGGGATACACACACGGCTTGCTGCCCGTCACAGGCGTCCCGGATGGCCTGGGCATCCTCCATAGCTGGGATTTTTTCAGAAACCGCCTCGGTTCCCTCCAGCGCCAGCCGCACATGATGGTATTTCTCCTTGCGGAACAGGACGATCTTACCGTCCCGGTCGGCCAGCATCGCCAGAGTGGGCGTCTGCACCCGCCCCACATTCAGGGTGCGGTGGTAGAGGACAGAGAACAGGCGGCTCGCATTGATGCCGATGAGCCAGTCCGCCTTTTGGCGGCAAAGTGCCGATTGATACAGCGGGTCATAGTCCTTGCCGGGGCGCAGGTCGGCAAAGCCCTCCCGGATCGCCGCGTCCTCCATCGAAGAAATCCAGAGGCGAGAGAAAGACTTGGAACATCCGGCGGCCTCATAGACCAGCCGGAAGATCAGCTCGCCCTCACGCCCCGCGTCGCAGGCGTTGACCAGCTCCGTCACATCGGGGCGCTCCATCAGGGAACGGAGAATGTGGAACTGGGCGGCCTTTTCCTCGGACACCACATAGCGGAAGGGGGCGGGCAGGATGGGAAGGTCCTCATACCTCCACTTCTTATAGCGGTCATCGTAGGCGGCCGCGTCCGCCAGCCCCACCAGATGCCCGATGCACCAGGAAATGAGCCAGCCGCCGCCTTCAAAATAGCCATCGGCCCTGGATGTGACACCCAGGGCCGATGCGATACTCTTTGCTACACTCGGTTTTTCACAGATCACAAGTTTCACCTAATACCACCGTCCATATATTGTGTTGATTTATTCTCGCTTTCGTAGTATAATGCCAGATATAGACTTTGCTTGAAAGAAGGGGCATGATGGGAAAAATTAAAATCACTCGTAAAGTAACTGTTAAACAGCAGGTACGCGTTCAACGCCGTGTGCAAGTTACTTCTCAACCCATAACATATACCCAGCCCGCACCTCAAATCTCCACCGCCCCGGTTCAGAAGGCGTTGAACGACTTGTCTAACGAAGTTAAGAATGCGCAGAGGAAACTTGAATCTTCGTCTCGAAGAAGGACTCTCCCTTCCGGTGTTTATAGCAAGCCTGTTGAGGATGTTTTCTATGCTTTAGACGAGCGCCGGAAACCGGAAAATTTGGAGTCCCAAGCAATGTACGATGTGTTTATCTCACATGCCAGTGAAGATAAGAAGGAGTTTGTGGCTCCCCTTGTGGAAAAACTTCAGGATGCCGGAATCACGGTTTGGTATGATGCTTTGGAGTTGCAATGGGGCAAAAGTTTACGAGAGCAAATTGACAATGGGATTAAACGCTCAAAATTTGCTATCCTTGTGTTGTCTAAACACTTTTTTGAGAAGCAATGGCCCAGACGTGAGTTGGATGGCATTTTGGCAAAGGAAACTGTATCCGGTAATGCCCCACTTCCAATCTGGTACAATGTGACTCAAGAAGATGTTTACGAGTTTAGTCCCACACTATCAGGCTTATATGCTATCTCCACTGATAACCACAGCATTGATGATATTTGCAAGGCCCTCCAACTTGTACTCGAGAAAGAAACTGCATAAACATGAGGCCAACATTCTAACTCAATGGAATGTTGGCCTCATGCTTTTTGACTATCCCACTATTTCGTTATCAGTATCCTCGTTTTCGTATTCCTCGTCCTCGAACTCATAATCGTCCGGGTCGGCGCTGACCTTTGCGCCCTGCTTGGGCTTGATGAACTTGATGTAGGCAAAGGCTCCGCCGACGCCCAGAGCCGCCAGCAGCAGGATCAGCACCAGGGCGCCGCTGCTGCCGGACTCCTTCTCCGGCTCCGGTTCAGGCTCCGGCTCCACCTCCGGCGCTTTCCCGGCGCACTCGCTCATATTCGCCGCACAGACCGGACAGGCAGTATTCACCGCACCGGCCTGGCATTTCTCGGCGCAGGTACAAGTAGCGGGCTTTTCCTCCGTCTGTCCATCTTCCATCAACGCCATCAAGTCGGCTTCATCCACCTGGTTCAAGAAGTGAACGGCGGTCTCCTTGTCCTCGTTGGCCCGGTCGATCAGGATGTAAAAATAGCTGCCCGCTTTCGTGGTCACGGTGATAAGCTGCTTGTCGCCGTAATAATCGTCCACCAGCGTGGCATTGCCCTCCGGGGTCAGGGGCTGGCCCTCCGGCTCCATACCCCCGGTGGCTGGCTCCCCGGTGTAATAGTCTGCATCCCCGCCGCCCGCAAAGGCGGTGACGGAAAAGGCGGTCATGCACAGGACCACCACCGTCAGGGACGCCAGAAGGCGGAAAACTCTGTTACGCTTCATCTTCGCCATCCTCCATTCCTTGCATATCTTCGTCGTCGGGGTCCGGCGCCGCCTCCGCCTCCATCATCCCGTCGGGCAGGGTGATAAGGCCGCTGGCGTAGGCCTTCAGGAAGGCGGTCAGCTCCTTGTTGTCCATGCGCACCGCCTTGACCATGCGGACGATCTCCAGATTTTCTTCCTCCGCAAGCTGTGCCTCCAGCGCACGAAGGCGTTTCTGCTGCTCCGTGATCTTCTCCCGGACCTTCTCAATATCACGACGGATCTTCTCAGTAGTTGCCATAGTCAAATAAACTCCTTTCCAAATCGTTCTCTCCATGAATAGTTGCGTCCAAGCCCCTGAACGGTTTTCAGGTTGGCCCGTGCGTTATCCTCCAATGCCAGCGCACGCCGGAACAAATCCGGGTAATGCTCCCGCAGATCGATGATCTCCTCCGCCCGCATACTGGGGCAGAAAAAACAGGAGGACTTTCCCGGCTGCGGCAGGCCAGCCGCCTCGATTGCCCGGATACACGCCTCCCGGTCCCAGCCCCATTCCATCAGGGGATACCACTTGCTGTACTTCGGGTCTGCCAGATCACGCAGAAGGACCTTATCGCTGCGGTAGTGCTCGCCAGCGTCATAGCCGATGAACTTGACCACCTTTTTCCCGCTGACCCAGACCTTGCGGCATGGAGGATAGTTGTTGCAGAACTTTTCCTGCGGCCCGATCTTGTGTTTCAGAGAACACCGCTTGAAGCCGTAGGCGATAGAGGGCAGCGTGCCGCTTTTCAGACATTCATCCTCCAAGGTCAGCCTCCTGCCGTCCTTCGTGGTCTTATAGACCCGTGTGATCTCCGGCATACCGTGATCCTTCAGCCAGCGATCCATGATATCCAGATAGGCGTAGGTATGGGGATGCTCGCCGCCCGTATCTGCAAACAGGATCAGTTCAACGGGGATACGGTGCTGGTGTAGCCCAACAAGAAGGGCGGTGCTGTTGGCGCCGCCCCCATAGGAAACCATATTGATGCTTCATCACCTCCATCAGTTGTACGGCGGTCTGCCGTATGCGTAGAAATGGGACTGCCAGTAGCTTGTATTCAGGTTGGAATACTGGATAGGGTCGCCGCAGTGCAGCATCATCCCGTCGCCCACATAGATGCCCACATGGGATACGCCGCTGGTGTCGTAAGTGCCCACAAAAAACACCAGGTCACCGGGCTGGGGATCGGATACCGGGGTGGAAATGTTGTAGAGCCCCTGGGCGCCCAACCGCCCGGTGTTGCACAGGCCGCTGTTGGTCAACACATAGCTGACGAAGCCGCTGCAATCGAAAGAAGTGCTGGGGCTGCTGCCGCCCCACACATAGGGATAGCCCAAATACTTTTCCGCCTCGGTGATAAGGGTATTGAACCGCTCGTCCGTGAGATATTCAGCGGGAATCTCCCAGGCGGTGGGAGGGTTTTCGATGTACTTGTTCACATACCCGGAGGACGGAAACAGGTCGGGACGGTTGCCCAAGGTGGACATATAGGTGGCATACAAGGAAAGCTGTTCCTCGCCCATCATGTAGACCGGCACATGGGAGAGGTCGAAGTTTTTCAGTGTGACGGTGCAAATGGTCCAGGTATAGGGCACCCGAACCGTATAGGTGTTGCCCTCGCTGTCTGTCCTTGTTTCCGTCCGATAGCGGGTCTCCGTGGTCACGGTTTCGGTGAGAATGTATTGCTTGTCAAAGAGGGTTTGAAGGTCCCCCTGTACCTGGTCGATGGTGAACACCCCTTCATGGAGTGCCGACAGAATGGAGACCAGCACATAGGGGTCATGTTCGATCTCGTCCAGGTCGAAGTGATACTCGTCATAGTCGTGGGTGGCCTCGTAGGTATCCAGGTATTCCCGCAATTCGTTCTCTTTGGCGCAGTAGGCTTCTTCCGCCGCCAGCATATCGGAGTCCTCGGACAGATAGGAGGACGCCATGATGTTGGACACCCCGCCGCCGAACATGGAGGAACAGGATTGCAGGGAGCCCAGCAGCATCACCAGCAGAAGGCCGATGCCGCCCACGATCAGCGCGCCCTTCCAATGCCGTTTCAGGAAAAGGGCGGTGCGCTTGGACTCCTGGGCGGTTTTCTTAGCCGCCTTTGCCGTGGTCTCTGCTGTTTTTCCAGCCTGGGCGGTCTTGCCCGCCGCCCGGTATGCCGCCGCATATTGCTTTTGCAGTTTCCGTTTCTGCCACAGGCGGGAGATGGGATTGGATGCAAGCTGGGGGTTCTCCGCCACGGCTTTCCGATAGTAGAAATCCGCATTGGCCCGGACCGCCGCCTGCTCTACGCTGGATACCTCCCGCCAGGGTTTCAGCTTGCGGTCTGCCTGCCAGTTTTGGAGTTTGCGGTTTCCATAGCGGACAGCCTTTTCCATGCCGCGCTCCGTCAGGTGCCCCGCCTCCACGCCGACATTTTCCTGTTCCACCTCATACACCTTCGCATGGGCGGCGTGGCCGATCTCCTGTAACGGCCGCGCCAGCGGATTCACCGGCTGATGGAAAGAGGGCTGTTTTTCGGGAACAGCGGCCCGTGCCGTATCCAGCTTATCCGCCGCCTTGTCAGACTTGCGGATCACCTTTTGCAGCTCCGGTGCGGTGCGTTCCTCGTCTGAAAACTGCAAACGGGAGGATGGGCGGTCGTTGGCCGCCGTACCCTCCCGGTAGGACCTGCGCCGTTTCCGGCGCTTTTTCTTTTCGCTTTTGTGGATATGTCGGTCATCTAATCGTTCCGCCGCGCTGTGAACAAACGCCGCGGAATCGCCGGAGGAAGAATAGTCCTGCTCCGGCGCACGGTCGGACACCCGGCTTGCCTCGCCTGTGACCATGTTGACAGAGATGGCCCCGTCACGGGTCATCTTCTGCGCCTCCTTTTCAGGGGCTTTCCATTCTTTCAAGGTGCGTCACCTCCTGTTCCATAGGGGCAGATGTTGACACAGGCCCCGGTTTCGATCATAGCGATGTACTGGAAAATGGGATAGGCCTGAGGCGGGCAGACTGCGTTCCCCAGGGTTTTCAGCCGCAGCGCCCGGTTGTCGGTGTCCTCGGTCATGCGGGGGACTCCTTCGGGCTCGGAACGCCATAGGATGCGTCCGTCCATTTCGGGGGGAATCCCATAAGCCATTCCACCCAATCCGGATTCAGCGCGGCTTTCTCAGAACGGGGCTGCTCCTGCCGGATCACCTGGGCCGATAGGTTGGAGGACGGTGATTTGTCCCGGAAGGCCGCCGGTTTCAAAGTGGAGCGGAAACCGTCCGACGCCACCGGGGTCAGATAGAATACCGCCGCCGACAGGCTCAGGCTCCAGATCGCCCCGTTTCGGTTCCTCTTGCGGAATATCCCATTGTCCGACAGGAACACATCCAGGCTTGCCGCGTCCCTGGCGGTGTTGTTGTCGGAGGCAAGGGGTGTGGGAAACATCAGCCGCGACGATAAAAGTTCGCTGG
>ERZ827117.252-NODE-252-length-75927-cov-5.396905_pt1 | contig 75927 bp, 52 predicted proteins | sample MGYA00519920_ERZ827117 | MGnify/ENA primary metagenome ERZ827117 (study PRJEB31778, sample SAMEA3449260) | human gut metagenome | biome: human gut; feature: human-associated habitat; material: faeces | place: United Kingdom | collected 2010/2012 ...
GGCTGGGGAAGGAAAATCAACGTGTTTGCTATGAAAAAATCTGCCGGCTGGGGAAGGAAAATCAACGTGTTTGCTATGAAAAAATCTGCCGGCTGGGGAAAGGAAAATCAACGTGTTTGCTATGAAAATATCTGCCGGCTGGGGGGAAGGAAAATCAACGTGTTTGCTATGAAAAAATCTGTCGGCTGGGGAAGAAATTCAAAATATAAAACATAATCAAATTAACATATGATATAATTTAATCACAATATGAAAAGAAAAATTATGGAGGCAATATGGAAAAAGTAATAGAGGTAAAAAATCTAACTAAAGAATATAAAGAACAAAAGGCAGTTGATAATTTATCATTTGATGTATATGAAGGAGAAATATTAGGATTACTTGGACCTAACGGAAGTGGTAAAAGTACAACTATAAATTCAATTTTAGCATTGCTTAAATATCAGAACGGAAGCATAAAAATATTTGGTAAGGATATGAAACCCGATTCGTACGATATAAAATCGAAAATTGGAGTCATTTTTCAGGAGGTTGCAGTATTTAATGAATTAAATGTATATGACAATATAAACTATTTTTGTGGATTATACATAGAAGATAAAAATATCAGAAAGCAATATGTAGAAGATGCCATTGAATTAGTAGGACTTGGTGAATTTAAAAAATATTTGCCAAAACAACTTTCAGGGGGACTTTTAAGAAGATTAAATATTGCCTGTGGAATAGCACATAAACCAAAACTTATTTTTCTTGATGAACCAACAGTAGCAGTCGACCCACAGAGTAGAAACAATATTTTAGATGGAATTAAGAAATTAAGAGATGATGGTGCCACAATAGTTTACACAACACATTATATGGAAGAGGTAGAGATACTTTGCGATAGAATTATAATTCTTGATAAAGGAAAAATAATAGCTCAGGGAACAAGCGAAGAACTGAAACAACAGGCAAATATTGAAGAAAAAATAGAACGTGTAGGACCTACATTAAATGATGTATTTTTGAAATTAACAGGAAAGGAATTAAGAGATTAATGTTTATTCATAATTTGAAATATACGATAAAAACATTGTTTAAAAATAAAATATTAGTCTTTTGGACATTTGCCTTTCCGATTATTCTTGGAATATTTTTCAATATGGCATTTTCCAACATAGAAAAAGATGAAGTATTAAAAGTGTTTGATATTGCAGTCGTAGATAATGACGAATTTGAAACGCAGGAAATATACAAAAACGCATTAAAAGAATTATCGGATAATGATAATAAAGACAAATTATTTAATATCAAATATGTAAGTAATAAAAAAGCAGATTCGCTATTAGATGATTCTAAAATTGAAGGATATGTTGTATTTAAGAACGACGAACCACAGGTTGTAGTAAAGGCAAATGGTACATATCAAACATTACTTAAGTTTGTCATAAATGAAATCAGACAGAATGAAACAATAGTAGAAGAATTGACCGAAAAAAATATAGAAAACGAAATAGCAAACGGGAATTTTACATTTGATACAGACAAAATAGTAAATCAAATATTAGACAAAATTAATGATGAACAAGTTAATTTGAAAAATATTTCTAATTCAAATTTAAGTTATATGCAAATAGAATATTATACTTTAATTGCGATGATGTGTATGTATGGTGGAATATTCGGGTTGACTGCAATAAATAACTGTCTGGCGAATATGAGTAGCAAGGGAAAAAGAATTTCCGTGTCACCAAATAAAAAAAGCACAATTATTTTGAGTTCGACTATAGGAAGTTATGCGGTAAGTCTGGTAGGACTTGCGGTACTTATGGCATTTTTGACATTTGTAATAAAAGTTGATTTTGGAGAAAATCTTTTGTTAATTATTTTACTTTCCATGGTAGGAAATCTGGCAGGAATTGCACTAGGGGTAGTAATTGCTTCAATATTCAGAGTGTCAGAAGGTGCTAAGACAGGAATAACTATTGCTGTTACAATGTTCTTTTCTGTTTTTTCAGGAATGATGGGAGTTACATTAAAATATGTAATTGATAAAAATGTGCCTATAATTAATCTGATAAATCCAAATAACTTAATAACTGATGGCTTTTATTCATTATACTATTACGATACTTTAGACAGATATTTTAGAGATATCATTTATTTGATTATATTTATCATAATTTGTCTATTAATTTCGTTTGTTAGCTTAAGGAGGGAAAAGTATGACAGTATTTAAGACTATTTTAAAGATATTAAATAAATTAAAGGGAATGGTTATTTTATATACTGCCATACTTGTTGCAATAACAGCACTTAATCAGACATCAGGTAATAATATGACAAATTTTGAAGATTCAAAACCAAGTGTGTTAATTGTAAATAAAGACAGTGAAGATAATATTGCTAAAGGCTTTGAGGATTATATAAGTAAACATTCAGAAATAAAAGATATAGATACAAAAGACGAAGAAAAAATAAATGATGCAATTTTTTACAGAGACGTAAATTATGTAATTTATATACCAAAAGATTTTGGAAAAAATTTATTAGATGGAAAGAATCCTTCGTTGGAATATAAATCATGTGGTGATGAATATTCTTCATATGCCCAAATGATGGTGGAAAAATACATAAAAACCGTGCTTATTTACAAGGATTATTATAGTGGAGTTGAGTTAATTTCAAAAGTAAATAAAGTTGTGGACAAAGATACAAAGGTTTATATGAAAACGACTTTAGATACATCAAAGTTAAGCAGCATGACACAGTATTTTAATATCCTAAATTACGCCTTGCTTGCAGGATGTGTGTATTGCATCAGTATGATTTTAGCAAGTTTAAATGATGAGACTGTAAGAAAGAGAACAATTATAAGCAGTTTCAATTACAAAAAATATAATAGAATCGTACTATTATCAAATTCCATAGAAATATTTGCAATGTGGATTTTATATATGATTTTGGCATTGATTTTGTTTAAAGACTTAATGTTTAGTTCAAATGGTTTAGGCTATGTTATAAATTCATTTGTATTTACGATATGCAGTCTGACCATAGGATTTTTAATTGGAAATATTACGCAGAATAAGAATGCTATTGGTGGAATAGTAAATGTAATAGCACTCGGCACATCATTTCTTTGTGGATGCTTTGTGCCATTTGAATACATGCCTGATTATGTATTGAAAATAGCACATATATTGCCAACATATTATTATGTAGCAAATAACCAACTGATAAAAACTATGGAAGTTTTTAATTTTGAAAGCATTAAACCATTGTTAATAAATGGGGCAGTTATAGTAATTTCCAGTTTTATATTTGTCGCAGTAACAAATTATGTAAGTAAAAGAAAACAGATAATAAATTAAGAATTTTAAAAATGCTATTTTATAGTTTTTTATCAAAAATACCCGGTTGTGAAAATGGTTCACAACCGGGTATTTGTTTTTATTATTTGCTACATTCTAAAACAAAGGCTTTAGCAGCAGCTTCGGAATTTTCATAGACACCTGCTCCTAAATAATTAGCCTCCATTATTAAAGTTTTTTAAAATTTATAGTCCTTCTTTAATACAGTTATTAAAACTGATAATATCTGTTTCATATTAATAGGCTTTGGTATATGAGCATTCATTCCGGCTTCTTTACATGCCTTTATGTCTTCAGCAAATGCATCAGCAGTCATTGCTACAATAGGAATATTTCGTATATACGCATCTTCGTTTTCCCTGATTTTACGTGTAGCTTCTTTTCCGTTCAGTACAGGCATTTGGATATCCATTAAAATTAAGTCATAAAAGCCTTTGGAAGAGGAAGTCAAAGTGTTTATGCATTCAAGACCATTTACGGCACGGTCACATGAAACTTTATATTCGGAAAGCATTGTTTTAATAATTTCCCAATTTAAATCATTGTCTTCTGCAACAAGTACATGTAATGAAGAAAAATCATAATTTTTTTCATATAATGAATCCGGATTTACTGTATCTAAATGCTTGTGTTCGTTAAGTACTGCTAAATCAAGGTAAACAGTAAATGTAGTTCCTTTCCTTAATTCACTTTTACAATCAATTGAGCCGTTCATTAAATCTACAAGCTGTTTAATAATGGCAAAGCCTAAACCGGTTCCCTGAATTTTATTAGTTCGACTGTCAAGAGCTCTGGTAAATGAATTATACATTGTTTCCTGAAATTCTTTAGTCATACCGATTCCGTTATCAGAGACAACAATTTTTAGTCGTATTTTTTCGTCATCATCCGGTAATCGTGACTGACTTATATCAAATAAAACTTTTCCACCATTGTCAGTATATTTTACGGCATTAGTTAAAAGATTAGTTATTATCTGATTAAGTCGTAAAGGATCAGCTGACAAAGTTTCGTAAATAATGTCATGCATATTAACCTCAAGCGAAATGCCTTTATATTCAGCCTGAGGGCGAATAATACTAACAACTTCATTTACACAGTCCTTAAGTGAAAAAGGTTCTATAGAAATAGCCATTTTCCCACTCTCAATTTTTGAAATATCTAAAATATCATTTATTAATGTTAAAAGATGATTTCCGGCAAGAGAAACTTTATCCAGACATTCGCCCATATATTCAGGATCATTTAAATGTTTTTTCGCAATTTGAGTCATTCCCAAAACGCCATTCATTGGAGTACGGATATCGTGGGATATAGTAGACAAAAATTGTGTTTTTGCCTGACTTGCATGTTCAGCTTCACTTGCAGCTTTTCTTAAACGATGATTAATTGATAATATGTAAAATGTATCAAGAATTGTTAAAAACAATACTGTTCCACATATAATTGCAACAATACTCCAGTTCATATTAACTGAATCAATATCCTTTACAGGAATATATCCTATGATGTATAAATCTAAATTTTTTCCAAAACTTGAATAGTACCAATAGCAATTTTCGTTACGATAGTCTTTGTATTGAAGCAAGCCACTATCGGACGATTTAATTTTGTTAGCAAGCTCGTCGACTTTATTGTAATCATTTTGAAAATTGTATCCGCGAATATAGTCATAAAAAGTTCTTGATTTCATCGAAGGAGACTGAATAACATATTCACCGTTAGAGTTAATAAGACTGATTTCTGCTGATTTATATTCAGTTGGAAATGCCCATGCATTTTTTAGGTAATCAACAGGGAGCAATCTTAAAAGCAGGTAAGGCTTTGTCTTATTGTTACCAATATTTAAATAAACTCTAGTACCAACACTGATGACAGTCTGTTGTAGTCCGTCAACGCGATATTTACCAAGAACATAAACCTGACCGGATTGTGATTTAAATATATTCTGCATTTTTTTAATCATTGCATGACATGCATTGGTATCTGTATCATAAAATGTTTTGTAACAGTTAACAGAGTAATTTCCATTTTTATCTGCAATAGTAGAAATAGCTGAGAAGTCATCCATATCAACGAAGTGTGCATAGCGGTTGCCCTGTGTGTTAATATTCTGTACAAATTTTATTGCTTCATCTATAGTCATATTATTGCTGGAAATGTAGTGAGCCCAGTTATCGACATATCCTTTTTCTGCATATAAATAGCTTTCAGTAAGCTGTTTCATAGAGTCAGTAGAGTTGCAGAAATTATCTAAACGTAAGGCGATGCTTTTGTTTTCCGTAGTAATAGAATAGGAGTAGGAAGATAAAATTGCCACTACAATTATAATAATATTGTATAAGAGTAAAAGAAATTTTTTGATACTAGTTTTTTTAGTATACTTATTTGTATATTTATTAGCTGAGTTATCTTTTGAATTATCTTGTGTCACAATAATCTCTCCTTTCGCAAAATTTAGTAATAATTTGCTTGCAAAGAAGCAATAAAAGTATTAATTTTCCGAACCAAATTATATTATCTAATTATAACATATTTAGTAAAATTTAACTATAATAATCCCTATAATGTGATACAATATTTAAGGTATGACTGAAAAAGGAAAGGATAAAAATTAATGGAAAAAAAGAGGGACGGGTTTAAGAGTAGAACAGGCTTTGTAATTGCATGCATAGGGTCAGCAGTAGGAATGGGAAATATTTGGAGATTTCCTTATATGGTGTCAGACTGGGGAGGTATGACATTTTTAATCCCATACGTTTTATTTGTTATTTTAATTGGGGCAACAGGGCTTATCGAAGAAATGGCGCTTGGAAGAGCTGCTAAAGGTGGACCTATTAAAGCATTTGGCAAATGTACTGAAGTTAGGACAGGTAATAAAAGAATCGGAGAAGTGATTGGTGCACTTCCGGTTATCGGTTCATTAGCATTAGCAATAGGATATACGGTAGTTGTAGGATGGATATTTAAATATACATATTTAGCAATTACAGGTCAGCTTTCAGATATGGGACATGATATGGATGCTATTGGCGGCATGTTTGGAAGTACAGCTACAAGCTATGGAAATAACTTATGGCTTGTAATCGCAGTAATTGTTACAGCCGTAATAATGGCATTTGGAATTGCCGGTGGTATCGAAAGGGCAAACAAATTTATGATGCCACTTCTTTTTGTATTGTTTTTGGGATTAGGAATTTATGTATTTACGCTTCCGGGTGCAAGTGATGGATATAAATACATATTTACAATAAATCCTAAAGGATTGCTTGACCCGAGATTGTGGATTTATGCATTTGGACAGGCATTTTTCTCATTATCAATAGCAGGAAATGGAACAGTAATTTATGGTTCATATTTAAGTGAATCAGAAAATGTAGTAAGTTCTGCAAGAAACGTAGCAGTATTTGATACAGTAGCAGCATTACTTGCAGCATTTGTAATAATTCCGGGAATGGCTGTTGGTGGAGCAGAATTGTCTTCAGGCGGACCGGGACTTATGTTTATCTATCTTGTAAATGTATTTAATGGAATGCAGGGTGGAAAGATTGTAGGAATAATTTTCTATATTTGCGTTTTATTTGCGGGAATGAGTTCTCTTGTAAATTTATATGAGGCACCGATAGCAACATTAGAAGAAAGATTAAAATTTAAAAGACCGGTAGCTGTTTTGAGTATAGCGGTAGTTGGCTGCGCAGTTGCGCTTGTTATTCAGGGGATTGTTTCAGGATGGATGGATGCAGTATCAATTTATATTTGTCCATTAGGTGCAATGCTTGCAGCAATTATGTTCTTCTGGGTTGCAGGGAAGGATTTTGCAATTAGTGCAGTAAATAAAGGCAATAATAAGCCGATTGGCAAATGGTTTATGCCACTTGGAAAATATGTGCTTGTACCATTAGCGTTTATAGCACTTGTGGCTGGAGCAATGCTTGGAGGAATAGGCTGATAATGTTAAAAAAAGAAACAGCATATTATCATCTTCCCGGATTATTTGAATTTTACGGGCTGTATAGTGAGTTTTTACCATTATTTCGTGAACATAGAGAATATTTTTATGACTGGTGCGATATTGGTTCTATATATGGAGCTCCGGCTGATTGTGTTTGGGGCGGAGGCCGTGTTGGCTTTGGAGAAAATAATCCAAAAGAAGTTTTAGCATTAATGAAGGAATATGGCATTTCAGCAAGACTGACATTTAGTAATTCATTGTTAAGAACTGAACATCTTTCAGATAAAAAATGTAACTACCTATGCTCTATGTTTGGAGAAAAGAATGAAATACAAAATGGTGTAATAATTCATTCAGATTTGCTATTAGAGTATTTAAAAAATAAATATCCGGAATTCTATTTTGTCTCATCAACAACTAAGGTGTTAATTGATTTTGAGCAATTAAAACATGAGATGAATAGAAATGATTTTCTATATGTTGTTCCAGATTTTCGGTTAAATAAAGAATTAGATAAATTGAATAGGTTATCAGAAAAGCAGAAGGATAAAGTTGAATTTTTATGCAATGAATGCTGTTGGTTTGGTTGTGCTGACAGAAAAAAATGTTATGAAACTGTAAGTCGCAAAAATCTAGGAGAAAAATTTACAGAGCATCGTTGCACGGCTCCTGATGCAGAGAGTGGCTATAAATTTTCTAAAGCAATGACAAATCCCGGTTTCATTGGTATAGATGATATAAAAAATATTTATATGCCTATGGGCTTTTCAAATTTTAAAATTGAAGGACGAAGCTTAGGAAGTGCTTTGATTCTGGAATTTATACTTTATTATATGACTAAGCCTGAGTATCAGATTCATGTCAGAGAAAGAATTTACTTGGACAACATGTTGGATTTATTTTAAAAGTAGCATAGTAGCCTGGCATTTGGTTTGTGACTTGGATTTTATCCCAAAAAGATGTTATGTATTTAAGCAAATTTTATTTATATAAATTTGAGCGAGGAAATGGATATGCACATTAAATGTTGGAATTTGTCATTAAAAATGCAAAAGAACTTAAATTAAATGGCATAGTTAATAACTATATGTTATTAGGAATAAGGAGAAGGACATGAAAATAGCTATCGTTGATGATAATGAGGATGACAGAAAGAGACTGCAAGAGGAAATTACAAAAATTTGCGATAACAAATCAAGAAAAGATTTTGAAATCACAGAATTTTTTAGTGGAGAAGATTTTATAAATTTAATAGAGAAAAATGAAAACAAAAAATATTTTGACATTGTATTCTTAGACATTTATATGAATGGAATTACAGGAATTGAAACGGCAAAGAAACTAAGAGAAACAGACAATCAGTCAAAGATAATATTTATCACAACAAGTAATGAATTTGCCAGTGAAAGCTATGAAGTTAAAGCATATGACTATCTGATAAAACCATTTAGTAAAGAACGTATACTTAAAACTATGGAAAGAATATCTGAGGATGAAAAGAATAATAAAAAAATATTAGATTTACCGGATGGACAGATTATACCAATTGATTCTTTATTATATACAACTTTTTCAGGGCATTATGTAACAATTTATCTGATTGATGGAAACAAAAACCAATTAAGATGCACACAGAAAAATTTTGAAGCATGTATACAAGAACATAAGGAACTTGTTCAATGCTTTAAAGGAATAGTAGTTAATATTACAAAAGTAGACGGGCTTGAGGAAGACAGATTTAAACTGATAAATAAAGAATATGTTCCAATTAGCAGGAGAAAATATGCAGAAGTAAAGAAATCTTACACAGATTATCTGATAGAGAGATTAAGACAAGGGGAGGATATATAAATGTCTAATTTAAGAATATTTGAGATAATATTATATTCATGTCTTAATTTAATTCCATACTTAGGACTTGCAATTTATCCCTTTATTGATAAACTACGTTTTTCAAAGAAAACAACAATGTTTTTTGCAATTATTCTTACAATATTTCAAAATGCGATGGGGATATATGCAACAACCTGTTCGCAAAGTCAGAAAGGACTTATTTCCCTAATAAGTACGGTAAGTTATGCAGCGTTCTATTTTATTGCCATAAAAGATTATTTTGGAAAACTTGTATTTGTGCTTCTTATAGTATCAAATTTTGCTAATTTTATTGTAATGGCAGGAAAATGCATGGAAGGTCACATATTCCCACAAATGGCCATACAGAATAACCGTTGGACATTTTCATTATGCACAATAATTATGCAGATAATATTTGTACCAATTATATTTATGTATTTTAAAAAATATATAAAAGGTCTTGCAGACATTAAAATTAATGGAAAAATGTGGAGATACCTATGGATGATACCTGCCACATTTTATTTATTCTGGTATCACGGTCTGTATTTTAATACTAAATCTTCATTGGAACTTGCTTTAAATTATGTCAGTCTAATATTTACATTTTTAGTAAATGTAGGTGCGCTTCTGGTATATGGAGTATTAATCAGTGCAATGTTTGAATTTGAACATAATTTAAAATTACGTGATGAAAATAAACAATTGGCACTTCAGAATCTCAGGTATGACGAAATGAAAAAACAGATGGATGCAACAAGAAGGGCAAGACATGACTTGAGACATCACATAAGTGTTGTACATGCAATGGCACAGAATAATGAATGCAAAAAAATAGAAGAGTATCTGGGAAAATATCTTAAGCATTCATATTTGAAAAATCCAATTGTATATTGTGGAAATTTTGCATTAAATACGGTGCTTGTATATTATGTGCAGGAGGCTGAAAAATCAGATATAAGTATAAATGTAGATGTTTCTATTCCAAATGAAGTAAATATCAGCGATTCAGATTTGACAGTGTTATTTGGAAATTTGCTCGAAAATGCTATTGATGCATGCAAAAATATAGAAATAGAAAAAAGAAAAATTGATTTAAAAATACATAAACCAAATGCAGAAGCAATAGTATTTTCAATAGATAATACATTTGACGGAAATATAAAAATGAAAGGAAACAGATTTTTGTCAACAAAAGAAAATGGTAGTGGAATAGGAATTGAATCCGTAAAATATGTTGTAAATAAATATGAAGGGGACATTAAAATAGAAATTAACGAAAATAAATTCTGTGTTAGTGGAGTATTATTGCAACCACCTGAAATATAAAGAAAATATAGAAATAAAAAGGATACCGGCTTTATATGAGTCAGGTATCTTTTTTATTACAACCACTTGATGCCTAAAATTAACCGTTTGACGCCAGAACATAGAATTGAAATATAGTCTTATTCTATAATAAAACATGAAGTAAATTGGAAAAATATACATATCTAAATGGGAGGGCAAATATGAGAAAAAAAGTGACACGATTTTTAAGTATGTCATTATCGTTGGCAATGATTTTTACTAATAATTTCATGCCTGTCAGTACATATGCAGCTACTGATAATAGTGAAGAAAACGTAATGTATGCAGACAATATGGCATATGACAAGACTACAGGACACTTGTATAAATTGACAAGTGAGGAAGGAAATTATGAGCGGGTTTTGGCTTTGGCAAAAGAAAGCGGAGGCTATCTTGCATGTATTTCCAATGCAAGGGAAAATGACATTGTTGCGAATGTTATTTCAGAGCAAGGTGCTAATACATCATCTTATATTGGACTTATAAGAAATGAAGAAAATCTTGATGAATGGCTGTGGGCAGATGGAAGTGAAGTAAGTTATACTAATTGGAATGATGGCGAACCAAACAACAAGAATGAAAAAGCAGGAGAGGTTTACGATAATAAAAGATCAAATGGTGCAGGAAAGTGGAATGACTGCAATACGACTTCACTTCGCACAGGTGTTATAGAATATGATTCATGTATTCATCCTAAATCACAGAACGTTATAAAGGATAGAACTTTAGCTGACTGTGAACAGGGAGGGTATACCGGAGATGTTTACTGTGGATTTTGTAATGAAAAAATAAGTGACGGCGAAGAGATTGAAGCTAGAGGACATTCTGATGCAGTATTAGATGAAAGCACAGTTAAAGAAGCTACATGTACTGAAACCGGTTATTCGGGTGATAAGATTTGTCCTGTTTGCGACAAGGTATTAGAGCAGGGCGAAGTGCTTAAGGCAAATGGACACAAAGAGGCTGAACAGGTTAGAAATGCCAAAAAAAGCAGTTGCTATCAGAAAGGCTATACAGGAGATAAATACTGTGAAGTATGTGATGAAACTTTGCAGGAAGGAGAGGCAATTCCTAAGCTTGAGCATGAATACGAAAATGATGTATGTAAAAACTGCGGAAGAGTAAATAACGCTCAGGTAGACGTAACATATAGCTTAACGAAAACAATAGATTATCCATATACAGTATTTCAATTTACGGCACCTGAAAGTGGGGGATACACATTTACAGGAGATTCAGAATGGGATAGCTATGGATATCTTTACAAGGCAGATAAATTTAATGATTCCGTAATCAGTGCAGGAATGGAAATGTATTATGCCAAATTAAAGGACAATAATGCATCAACACCACGATTAAAAGATTATTGGAAAAGTGATGATGATAGCGGAATTGGTCCAGCGCCTAAGATAACTGCAGAACTAACAAAGGGAGAGACATATTACTTTGTTTTTGGACCTTATATAACAGAATATGGAGATTTTAAGCTGACAATAACGTGTGCGCATACAAAAACGCATGTTGAAGGAAGAACGCTTGAAAACTGTGAGCAGGGAGGCTATACCGGAGATGTTGTATGCGATACATGTGGAAAAGTAATAGAAAATGGCACTACAGTTGAACCTTCAGAGCATACGCCGGGTGATTTAGAGAATGCCAGAGAGAACAGTTGTTATTTAGACGGCTATACAGGAGATAAATACTGTACGGTATGTAATACGCAACTTCAGCAAGGAGAAGTAATTCCTAAACTTGAACATGAATACGAAGATGATGTATGTAAAAATTGTGGAAGAGTAAATAATGCTCAGTTAGATATAACATACACTTCAAAGACAACAAAAGATTATCCGTATACAGTATTTCAATTCACGGCACCGGAAAGTGGAAGATACACATTTACAGGAGATTCAGACTGGGACAGCTATGGATATCTTTACAGGGCAGATAAATTTAATGATTCCGTAATAAGTGCAGGAATGGAAATGTATTATGCCAGATTAAAGGATAATAATGCATCAAGACCACAATTAAAAAACTATTGGATAGGTAATGATGGTGGTAATAACCTGGCACCGAAGATAAATGTAGAACTAACAAAGGGAGAGACATATTACTTTGTTTTTGGACCTTATTCAACAGAATATGGAGATTTTAAGCTGACAATAACGTGTGTGCATACAAAAACGCATGTTGAAGGAAGAACGCTTGAAAACTGTGAGCAGGGAGGCTATACCGGAGATGTTGTATGCGATACATGTGGAAAAGTAATAGAAAATGGCACTACAGTTGAACCTTCAGAGCATACGCCGGGTGATTTAGAGAATGCCAGAGTGAACAGTTGTTATTTAGATGGCTATACAGGAGATAAACACTGTACGGTATGTAATATGCAACTTCAGCAAGGAGAAGTAATTCCTAAATTCGAACACGAATATGAAAATGATGTATGTAAAAACTGTGGAAGAATAAGAAATGTACAGAAGAATAAAGTATATGATACTCAAATAACTAAAGACTTACCAATTCAGGTAATAGAATATACTGCAGATAAGGATGAATATGTTAGTTTTTATTGTAGTAATAAAACCGGTTGGGACAGTTATGGATTCTTATTTGATTCAGAGAATTATAGTGATGAAATGATAAGAAATGAGCTTGATAAATTCTTTGATGAAGACGAATACAAAATACGATTTAATAATGCTCTTGACTCTGATGATGATGGTGGAAACAATGGAGCTCCACAGGTTGAATACGAGCTTACTAAGGGTGAAAAATATTATTTTGTAGTTGTACCTTATGGCTATAATGATGAGTATGAATATGGCGAATTTACCATAACTGTTGGTTGTGCACATTATAATATTCATGTAGAAAATAAAACAATTAATAGTTGTGAAGAAGGAGGTTATACCGGAGATATTATCTGTGATGATTGTGGAGAAACAGTAGAAGAAGGAGTAACCATAGAACCTCACAGTGAACATTCTTATTATGAATATAACAGAAAAGATGCAACGTGTAATGAATATGCAAAGACTTATTACAGATGTAGGTATTGCAATGCTAAGAAAACTGAAATAGATACTAATGCAGGATATGGTTCACATAAATATGAATTTGTAGGTAGCATAGAAGCAACATGTACAACAGACGGATATCTTGGAGATTACAAGTGTATATATTGTGGAGAAGAAAGTGAAAATCAGCCTACAAATAAAATTATAAAAGCATATCATGATTATCCGGAAGGAAGCAGAAATCAATATTTTATATATGATTATAATATGGTCAAGGCAACATGTGAAAAGGATGGTTATACCGGCGATGTATACTGCCCAATTTGTAAAGAAACAATAGAAAAAGGCAAAGTAATAAACAAATTAGGTCATTCATTTAAAGATGGTGTTTGCGAGGAATGTGGTGCAGAAGAAGAATTCGTAAAACAACAAAAAGACGGATATTTTGAAATTACTACATTTGAAGACCTGATATTATATTTGAAAAATATTTACAGTGGTATTAATGGAAAACTTATGAGTGACATTACATTCCCTGAAAACTATGAGGATGAAGATGATCTTATAGGAAATGTGAATGCAGTAAATATTATTTTTGATGGTAATGGCCATTCGATATCAGGAATCAACCAAAGAGGAGAAAACAGACCATTATTTAATTTTGTTTATTCTAGTGAAATAAAGAACATTAATATTAAATATGTAAATGAAAACTTTACAAGTGGAATGGCTGCAGACATAGCAATTGGAGCAAAAAATTCAGTTTTTAGAAACTGTAGTGTTAGTGGTAACAAAAATCTTAATAACCTTAATGACTGTTTATCAGCAATGGTTTGTTTTGCGGATAATTGTAAATTTATCGGTTGCACAAATAATGCTAATGTTACAGGTACGGGATCAGGTGGAACAGCAGCAGGAATTGCATATATAATAACTGAAAATACTATTGTAGAAGATTGTGTGAACAATGGAAAATTATCTATGCAAAATGGCATGGCAGCAGGAATTGCAGTCAATGTATATTCAAGCACAATTAAGAACTGTATAAATAATGGTAGTATTAATGGCTATAATATAGCAAGCGGAATAGTAATTGATGTTCAGGGAGAACTTATTCCGGGGACAACTGAGATATCAGGTTGCATAAATAAGGGAAGAATAGAAGCAAATAGTTACTATGATCATTATGCATCCGGAATCTGTTCTAAATATAAAGGTAATTTTGATTCACCGGGGAAACTAATAATAAGTAATTGTGTAAATGAAGGATATGTCAAAGGTGGTACAGTAGCCGGAATTATTTGTGAAGCCAATGGAAAGTTAGAAATAACAAGTTGTGAAAACAATGGAAATATTGATGGAGATGATAGCGCAGCAGGAATCTGTGAATATATAAATAATGCACAGAATCACAACAAAATAAAAATTAGTAATTGTAAAAATAACGGAGATATATCAGCAGAAAGTGCAGCCGGAATAGTTGATTATGGATATTACTTTGATATTAACAATTGTATAAATAATGGAAATATTTTATCTGACAGATATGGCGGAGGAATATTAGCATATGTATATGGTGTAAATGGTTCTGAATTAATTAATAATGGCGATATAAATGCATACGAATATGCCGGAGGAATTTGTGCATATGATGAAGGAAAATCAACGTATGATAAATTATACAATTCAGGAAAAATTGATACTAGAAATATTGCAGCAGATAAGAATAGTCTTGTAAATTCTGATGAAGAAATAAACGTAACTAACTCAGAAGAAAAACATGTACATAACTATGATAGCGAAGCAAATATTATTAAAGCAACATTAGAAGCTGACGGTTACAGGGAATTTAAGTGTTATTGTGGTGACAGTAAAAAAATTGCAATAAGCAGAATTGATAGTGTTAATATTTCAAATGAAAAATATGAATACACTGGAAATTCAATTGCATTACCAACAGTAACAGTTACTGATGCAGCCGGTGAAATTGTATCAGACCAGTATTATACAGTTACATTTAAAAATAAAACTACAGGTGCTGCGGTTACTGAAATTAAGGACGCAGGAACATATGAGGTTATAGTAACATTTAATACATTATATGAAGGTGAAGTTGCAAAAGAAATTACAGTTGTAAATAATTCCGGAACAACTCCGGCAGATACAACACCGGGAGGTACAAATAATTCCGGAACAACAAATGTAAGCAATTCTGATACAACAAACAAAACAGACAATGATAACTCTGTTACAAAACCGGGCAAAGTTAAGAAGGTGACAACAAAGGTTAATAAGAAAAAGAGTGTTATCATTAAATGGAGAAAACAGAAAGCTGTTACAGGATATCAGATTAGATATTCAGTTAACAAAAAGATGAAAAAAGCAAAAATTAAAACTATTACAAAGAATAATGCAAAAACTGTTCTTAAAAAATTGAAACCTGGAAAATACTTTGTTCAGATTCGTGCATACAAAGTGGTGAACGGAAAGAAAGTAGCAGGAAAATGGAGCAGTAAAAAGGTTGTAAAAGTAAGTAAATAATGTATAATCTAGAAAGAGGGTCAGATTTATCTGGCTCTCTTTTAAAGTAAAATTTGCAACGAATAGCCGTCGATTAAAGAGAGGGCAAATATCATATTATTAAGGGAAAAAGCAAATTAGATTATAATTACATAAAAATTAGAACAGCGTAAATAACATAATATTAGGAGAGAAAGCATGTCAGGATATTTAATAAAAGATACAACAAGAGAAGAAAGAAAAAAGATAGTTGAGGAGTCGCTTGGAAACATAGAGGCTAACTGTGACGGATGTATGGCCGGACTTGCTGAAATGTATAATGATTACATTGATGGAAAGAGAGAAATAAGAGATATCAATATGGAATTTAATGCAAGATATGTTAAAGGCGATATGGAAAAAGATAATGGAAGAAGTTGCCCAATGTAGATGGGCAAACTACTCCGTTATTTAAAATAATTATTACAATATTTACAATTTTTTCTGAAGTAAAAACAAGCGGTTCATACCATCCTGCCACGGATAAGGAAATTCAAGATAGCGAATAATCTCATAATGTTTTTCAAAACTTTGCTTCCATGAAGCAGTATCTAACTCACGATATCTAAGAACGCCATTCTCCTCGAAAAGATTATCCTTTATCTGAGTGAATCCCCATGCCTTCATATCAGATTTCTCATAATATGGATTGAGTTTAACGAACATAAGTCCTGAAGGAACAAGCAAATCCGTAAGCCGTCTAAAAGTCTTTAAAGCAACATCCTTAGGCATAACATCTAAAACGTTAGACAAAATAATACCATCAAAACTATTACTATTATAATTATCAAAAAAAGAAATATCGCCAATTTGGAAATCAAGATTGTGATAATTGTTTACGGAAGCAAATTTTTTGGCAAATTCAATTCCTGTTTCAGATAAATCCACTCCTAGTCCTGAATCTGTATTTCCAAATTCATAGCACTGAAAAAGAATATCTCCTGTTCCACAACCAAAATCTAATATGTTTTTGCATTTGCTTGCAAATATATCAAGGCAAATATCAAACATAGGCTCAACAGATAATGATTTTCCCTTTAAATCTACAATTTTACAATTAGAATAAACATCATTCCACATGTTTATTGAACGATCGTAATCACGCTTGATAAAGTCTCCATTATTAGCGGTATTGTCAGAAGAATCGGATAATTTGTTGATATTTTTTTGAAATTTTGATTCCATTTTAATTCACCCCACTTCTAAGAAAAAAATTGATTGATAATAGAATAATTATAACTTATTAAAAAATATTTTGTTATTTTTATTTTTACAAGTATACAATTTTATTTTTATTTTTGATATAGTGAATAGTGAGATTGTAGAGGAACTAATGATGAAAATGGGGAGAGGAAAAAAATTATGACATTACAGGAATTTATTACCAAATTCAATGTAAAATTAAATAAACAACAGTTAGAAGCAGTGCAGAGCGTTGAAAAACCTACACTGCTTTTAGCTGTGCCGGGAAGCGGAAAAACAACAGTTTTGGTTACCAGATTAGGATATATGATTTACTGCATGGGAATTAGATCGGAAGAAATTCTTACGGTTACATATACAGTGGCTGCGACAAATGACATGAGAAAAAGATTTGCGGCTATATTTGGAGTTGAACTTGCTAAAAGACTCGAATTTAGAACTATAAATGGAATATGTGCAAAAATAATAGGATATTGTGAAATATGTGTTGGGAAAAAAGCATTTGATTTGTTGACTGATGAGGGATATAAAACAAAGCTTTTGTCTGCAATTTACACAGAACTCGTTCATCAATATCCGACAGAGAGCGATTTGAAAAACATAAGCACATTAATTACGTATATAAAAAATATGCAACTTTCAAAAGAAGAGATAGATAAAGCTGGTAACGAACAGGACATACCACTTTTAAAAATTTATAGTGCATATTGTGATGAAATGAAAAAGCAATCACTTATGGATTATGATGATCAAATGGTTTATGCCCTTACTATGCTAAAAGTGTCTCCGCAGATATTAGAATATTTTCAGGAAATGTACAAATATATTTGTGTCGATGAGGCACAGGACACATCAAAAATTCAGCATCAGATTATTGCCTTACTTGCAAGTAAATATAAAAAAGTATTTATGGTAGGAGACGAAGACCAAAGCATTTACGGCTTTAGGGCAGCATATCCTGAGGCACTGCTTTCATTTGAAAAAAATTATGATAATGCAAATGTATTATTAATGGAAGAAAATTTTAGGTCAAATGCAAAAATTGTTACTGCAGCAGACAGATTTATACAAAAAAATAAATTTAGACATGAAAAACACATGAAGGCATTTAGAGAAGCAGGGACAGACATACAGAAAATTCATTTGAAAAACCGACGGTCACAATATACATATTTGACAAAAGTGGCTGAAAATACAGACACGGAAACAGCAGTTCTTTATAGAGACAATGAAAGTATTATTCCGTTGGTTGATTTACTCGAAAGAAAAGAAATTCCATATAAGATAAAAAATGCGGACCTTACATTTTTTTCACATCGAGTTGTTATGGATATAAAAAATATAATCAGATTTGCAATAGAGCCAACGAATACAGAAATATTTATGCAAATGTTCTACAAGATTAGTACATATATGAGTAAGGCGGTGGCGATAGAGGCATGTAAAATAAGTGTTGAAAAAGGAATGACAATTTTAGATGCGGCACTTGATTATGGAAAGATTCCGGCGGGTACACGTAAAAGTGTAAAATCGATGCAGACACATTTGAAAAGAATGCTTGAAGAAAGTGGTGGCAAGGCAATTTATAGAATTATACATTATATGGGATATAAGGAATATTTAGACAGGTCAAATATAAAGGATAGCAAATTAAGTATAATTCAGGCAATCGCATATAATGAGCCGTCTGCATTAGCTTTAATAAACAGATTAGATGAACTTGCGATGCTTATAAAAGAAAAGCCTTACGATAATGGATGCAAATTTATTTTATCAACAATTCATTCAAGCAAAGGTTTAGAGTATGACAAAGTATACATAATGGATGCAGTTGATGGAATTTTTCCTGAAAATGTTATAGCAAATTATGAAAATAGTAAGAAAAAAGACGATGAAGCAAAAGAATATGAAGAGGAAAGAAGACTTTATTACGTAGGTGTAACCAGGGCAAAAAATGAACTTTGCATATTTGAATTTGATGACGGTTCTACATTTACAAATGAACTGCTTGGAATAGAAAATAAAAATAGTGCAAATTCTAGTGATATATATGGAATAACAGGTATATCGTCAACCCGAAGTATGTCAAAATCATCGTCTTATAAAAATAGCATAGATTTAACTAAACCAACTTCTTATCAGAAAACGGAAACGAAACGCAAAAAAATTACGGAGTCTGAATATGCCGATAAAATAGAAGAAATTTATTTGACAGGAACAGTTATGCATAAGAAGTATGGTTTAGGTAAAGTACTTAAAATATCCGGTGATTTGCTTGAAATCGAGTTCGATGGAAGAGTAACAAAATGCAAATTAAAGTTTATGATGGAACATTCGCTGATTGAGTAAATTACGCAGGTTGTCTTGTGGAAAAGAAAATAATTGTATATAATTGTGAGAGTGCTTGGCACGGAACAATCCGTAGGCATCAAAGTCGGTGAAGTTTGCCACGACAACATATAATGATGTCGGCACAATTTAGTTAAAATAAACATTTGGAGAATAAAATGGACGAAAATTTGAAAAAAGAGATAGAAAATCGAAGAACATTTGCAATTATTTCTCATCCTGATGCAGGTAAGACTACATTAACAGAAAAATTCCTGTTATACGGAGGAGCAATAAATACAGCTGGTTCAGTAAAGGGAAAGGCAAATTCAAAGTATGCAGTTTCTGACTGGATGGGCATTGAAAAGGAAAGAGGTATTTCAGTTACTTCTTCAGCCTTGCAGTTTAATTACGAAGGATATTGTATCAATATTTTGGATACTCCGGGACATCAGGATTTCTCGGAAGACACATACAGAACATTGATGGCAGCAGATTCCGCAGTAATGGTAATTGATGCATCAAAGGGTGTTGAAGCACAGACAATCAAACTTTTCAAGGTTTGTGTAATGAGACATATTCCAATTTTTACATTTATAAATAAGATGGATTTGGAAGCAAGAGATCCATATGAACTTTTAGAAGAAATTGAAAATGTTTTAGGAATAAAGACATGCCCAATTAACTGGCCAATAGGTTCAGGTAAAAGATTTAAAGGTGTTTACGATAGAGATACAAAGAAAATATCAATGTTTCAGGCAGTATCTGTCGGTGGTGCAAAAAGTGCAGCAGAAACAACTTATGATTTAGAAGATGAAGCGTTCAAAGGTGAAGTTGGGGATGAATTATATGACCAGCTTATGGATGATGTAGAATTGTTAGACGGAGCAAGTGAACCATTTGATCAGGATTTGGTTGATAAAGGTGAATTATCTCCGGTATTCTTCGGTTCAGCTTTAACTACATTTGGTATAGAAACATTTTTGGAGCATTTCTTAAAAATGACAGAATCACCACTTCCAAGAATGTCAGATATAGGATTAATTGATCCGATAACAGAACCATTTTCAGGATTTGTATTTAAAATTCAGGCAAACATGAACAAGGCACATCATGACAGAATTGCATTTATGAGAGTATGTTCAGGCAAATTTGATGCTACAAAAGATGTGTTCCATGTACAAAGTGGAAAGAAAATGAAATTATCAAGACCGCAGCAGATTATGGCGCAGGATAGAAAAGTAATAGATGAGGCATATGCAGGAGACGTAATTGGTGTATTTGATCCGGGAATTTTCTCAATTGGTGATACAATTTGTACTCCGGGCAAAAAATTCACTTACGAAGGAATCCCTACATTTGCACCTGAACATTTCTGCCGACTTGTAGCACTTGATTCCATGAAGCGTAAACAGTTCATGAAAGGTGTAACACAGATTGCACAGGAAGGTGCTATACAGATTTTCCAGGATTATAATCTTGAAATGTCAGAGATAATCGTAGGTGTTGTAGGAACTCTTCAGTTTGACGTATTAAAATACAGAATGGAAAATGAATATAGCTGTGATGTAAGACTTGAGCCATTACCTTACGGTCACATCAGATGGGTTAAAGATCCTGCAACAGATTTGAACAGCATAAAATGCCCAAGTGATACTAAGAAAGTTAAGGACATGAAAGGAAATCCTTTGATTTTATTTACAAATGAATGGTCAATAAGACTTTTATTAGAAAGAAACGAAGGAATCGAGCTTACAGAATTTAAGAAGAATTAGATTGATTGGAAAACCGGTTCTGGAAACTTGTAATTTAATTTAAATGAGTTAGGGAAACCGGTTTTGGAAAACTTGTAATTTAATAAAACCGAATTAAAGAAAATATAAAAAGGATGGAATCTTTGTTATGGGATTTCGTCCTTTTTATATTTTAAAGTCTGGTCGTGGATTATGTAGATTAGAAATAAAGGGGGAATTTGTTGCTTTAACGGCATGTAAAATAAAAGTAGGTTTGAAATTTCTCTTTTGAAAATTCCCAAATGAGTAATAAAAAATGACATAATACAAGTTAGAGAATAAAACAAGCCCGGACAATATAATAAACAGGCAGGCCACAACTCAGCTAGAAAATAAAACAAGCCCGGGCAACAGGATAAACAGGCAGGCCACAACTCAGCTAGAGAATAAAACAAGCCCGGACAATATAATAAACAGGCAGGCACAGCCCGGCAAAAAAATAAATGTGATATTATTCTTTCCTGAATTGTTATATTATTAGAAAGATCTTTCAAAGCAACAAGGAGGAAAGCAGTGGAAACGCAAAAGTACAAAGAATTTGTATCGGAATATGCAAATATGGTATTTAAAATTGCTTATAATTATTGCCGAAACAAATATGATGCCGAAGACATAGTCCAGAATACATTTTTAAAACTTTTACAATATAAAGGCGAATTTGCTGATGGTGAACATGCAAAAAGATGGCTTATAAGAGTGACTGTAAATGAATCGAAAAACATGTGTACATCATTTTGGCACAAAAGAATAGTTTCGCTGGAAGAATCCAAATCAGATGCCGAATTTTCTTTTGAAAATGATGAAGAATCAGAACTATATGATGCAGTAATGAAGCTTGGCGAAAAATACAGAATAGTAGTTCATTTGTATTATTACGAAGAATATTCAGTAAAAGAAATTTCAGAAATATTAAACATAAAAGAAACTACAATTCAAACAAGACTTATGAGAGCTAGAGCAAAAATTAAAAGTATGGTCAAAGGAGATTGGTTAGATGAATAAATATAAAGAAATGTTTGACAAAATAAATATTTCAGACGAGTGTTTAAGAAAGGTGGAACATATGGAAAAGAATAATCACAAAATAAAGAAATTCAGAATACGTTATGTGGCGGTTGCAGCAGTTATGCTTGCTATATTCGCAATGACAGATGTTGTGTCTTATGCGGCAACCGGAAATGGAATAACAAAGCATGTCCATGTATTTTTGGAAAACAATAGCGATAAAAAAGAACTTAAAGAAAATGGCAAAGGAAAATACATTTACGAGGGCGAAGACAAGAAGTATGAGCTCGAAATGAATGAAGATGAAATGGAAAAAGAGGGCATAAATGCTGAGGTAAATGTTGATGAGAGTAGCGGAGAGGTAAATATAGAACTAAAGGCAAATTAATCAAAAAAATAAATCTAAAAATAAATATATGTCGACAAACAAAAACAAACAAAAGAAGTCCACAGGCGAATTAAAATTATGAAATTCTCTTGTGGGCTGTTTTTATGCTTTAAAATAAGTGAAAACAGAACAGAGTTTCGAAAAAATAGCAAAATCGAGTCCTGAAAAAGGGACAGTGAATGTGAGAAAATGAAGTCATAAAAGGAAAAAGAAAAATAGCAGCTATAAAGGAGGAAAAAATGATGGCAGATAAGATTTATTTTACAATTACAGGAACAGGATTTTTTGAAGGTGATGAATTTTTTGAAAAGGATATGGAAGTGCTTCTGGAGAAAGAACCGGACAACAAATATGACCACGAAGCAATTCTTGTAAAAATGCCGGGAATTGGAAAAGTTGGGCATGTGGCAAATAGTTGTAGTACAGTCATTGGCGAGTCATATAGCGCCGGACGAATTTATGACAAAATTGGCGACACAGCAGTTGGAAAAGTGCTTTACAAAATGCCAAGAGGAATTTTGTGTGAATTAGTAAAACCAGTAGATGAAATTAAATTTTAAAGAAGTTATTGGAATTAGAATTATTGTGTAGCTGAAATGGAAAATGATAGTACAAGTAATGAAATAATGTATAAATAAGGAGGCAAATTATGGGATTTTGGAACGGAAAAGTAGATGGACCTTTAGACAAAATGTTTGACTTTAACAGAGACGGAAAATTAAATGCTTGGGAAAGAGCAATGGAACTAGGGTTATTAATGGATGATGAAGATGACTACCAGGATGAGGATGATGAATTTGATGAGGATGAGGATAGTGACTTTGATGATGACGAGTTTGACGACGATGAAGAAGATGATGAAAGTGAAGAGCTGATGGAAGAAGATTGGGATTCAGATTATGATGAAAGTGATGAGTGGTAAATAACATTCTGTTAGATAATGCAAAAGATGTGTATTTTGAAAATATTAAATTATAATGTCTAATAAAATTACTATATGTGATATACTTATAATCAATTAGTAGTGTTTATACAGTTAAGGAGGCGTAATATGAGTTATAGTATTGGAATTGATATTGGTGTGGCGTCAGTTGGAATGGCAATGGTAGATGAAAATGAAAAAATTTTTGATGCTGTATCAAGTATATTTGAAGAAGCGGATGCGAGCAGTAATGTGGATAGAAGAACATTTCGTGGAGGAAGACGAACAAAAAGAAGAAAAAAGAATAGAATAGATGATTTTAAAAAACTATGGGAAAAATATGGATACATAATACCGGAAAAGAATGAAATTGATATTGTTCAGCTTCGAAACAAAGGATTAAAAGAAGTGTTATCAATGAATGAATTATATAGTGTTTTATTATATATGCTTAAGCATCGTGGAATATCATATTTGGATGATGCAATTGACGACACAAAAGGAAGTGCTTATGAGAAAGGATTAATGCTAAATCAGAAAAGTTTGGAAAATAAACTTCCATGCGAAATTCAATTAGAAAGATTGCAGAAATATGGAAAGTATCGTGGAGACTATGTTGTAGATAGAGAGGGAGAAAGTGAATATCATAGTAATGTTTTTACAATATCATCATATGTAAAAGAAATAGAAACTATATTTGAAAATCAAAAAAATATGGGAAATATTTTGCCGGAAGAATTTATTTCTGAATATATAACAATATTTAAAAGAAAAAGAGAATATTACATAGGACCAGGAAATGAATTGTCTAGAACAGACTATGGCATTTATACAACAAAACTAGATGAGAATGGTAAATATCATACGGATGATAATATTTTTGAAAAATTGATAGGAAAATGTAGTGTTTATCCTGAGGAGTTTAGAGCGTCAGGTGCATCATATACAGCTCAGGAATTTAATGTATTAAATGATTTAAATAATTTGACTATTAATAATGAAAAATTAACTGAAGATGAAAAACGAAAAATTGTGGAAGACATAAAGAATGCTAATACTGTAAATATGAGAACTATCATTAAAAAAGTATTAGGAGAAGAGATAGAACAGTTTAGTGGAGCAAGAATAGATAAAAGCGAGAAAGAGATATTTCATACTTTTGAAACTTATAGAAAAATGAAAAAAAATCTTCAATTAATTGATTTTAATATTGAAGAACTTTCAAGAGAAGAATTAGATAAAATTGGTGATATTTTGACTTTAAATACAGAGAAAGATGGAATAAAAAAAGCGTTTAAAACATCACAATTATGCTTAGATGACAATGTCATTGATAATTTGATTATATTTAGAAAGAAAAATTCTACGTTATTTTCAAAATGGCAGTCATTGTCATATAAGGCTATGCAGGAATTGATACCTGAAATGTATTTACAACCAAAAGAACAGATGCAACTTTTAACAGAAATGAAAGTGGGTAACGTAAAAAATGAAAAATATAAAGGGTATGAATATATTCCGGTAGAAGAAGTAATAAAAGAAATATATAATCCTGTAGTTGTTAGATCAATAAGAATGACAGTTAAAATGATTAATAAGTCTATAAAAAAATATGGATATCCTGATGAAATAGTAATTGAAATGCCAAGAGATAAAAATACGGAAGAGCAAAAGAAAAGAATTAACAAAATACAAAAGGAAAATGAAAAAGAATATGCAAATATTTTAAAAAAATTATTCGATGAATATGGGATTGAAATTTCAAAGTCAGATTATAGAAAACAAAAAAATTTACCATTAAAATTAAAATTATGGAATGAACAAGAAGGAAGATGTCCTTATTCAGGAAAGAAGATAGCAATTGAAAGTCTATTAAATGATTCAGAATTATTTGAAATAGACCATATAATTCCATTGTCAATATCATTTGATGACAGTAGAAATAATAAAGTATTAGTGTATAGACTTGAAAATCAAGTAAAGGGAAATAATACCCCATATATGTATTTAAATGGACTGAATAGAGAATGGAATTTTGATAGATACAAGAATTATGTTTTGGATTTAAAAAAGAGAAAATTAATAAGTGAGAGAAAAGCAAACAATTTATTATTTATGCAGGATATAAATAAAATTGATGTTTTAAAAGGATTTATTAATAGAAACTTAAATGATACAAGATATGCATCAAAAGTTATTTTAAATGAATTACAAGCTTTTTTTAAAGCAAAGGAAGAGTGCAATACTAAAATAAAAGTCATTAGAGGAAGTTTTACTCATCAGATGAGGGTGAATTTACAGATTGAAAAAAACAGAGACGAATCATATTCTCATCATGCAGTAGATGCGATGCTTATAGCTTTTTCACAGAAAGGATATGAAGCGTATAAAAAAATTCAAGAAGCTTGTTATGACTTTGAAACAGGAGAGATAATTAATCAAGAAAAATGGAACAAATGCATTGATGATGAAGAATATGAGCAGGTGGTGTATAACTCAAAATGGGGTAAAATTAAAAATGAAATTTTAGAGGCAGAGAAAAAGGTGAAATATCATCATAGAGTAGATGAAAAATGTAATAGAAGTTTGTGTAAACAAACTATATACGGAACGAGGGTAAAGGATGGAGAAATATATAAAATATATTCGTATAATATATATGATGATAAAGAGTGTGCTAATTTAATTAAAATGATAAAAGATGGAAAAGAAACAAAGCTTTTGATGTTTAATAATGACATTAAAACATATAATGATATGGTCAAAATAATTAAACAGTATCCAAATGAAAAGAACCCTTTTGTTGCTTATAATAAAGAAACTGGAGATTATTTTAGAAAATATGCTAAAAAGCATAACGGACCGAAAATAGAAAAAGTTAAATACTATAAAGAAAAGGTTGCCGGTTGCATAGATATATCACATAAGTATGGATATGAAAAAGAAAGTAAGAAAGTAATATTGGGAGACTTAAATCCATATAGAACAGATGTATATTACAATAAAGAGACAGGCGTTTATTACTTAATAGGAGTAAAATATAATCATATCAAGTGCGATGGTAATAAATATAAGATAGTTATAGAAAAATACAATGAGTTGTTAAGAAATGCAGGAGCTTTAGGTGAAGATGATAGTTTTGAAGATTTAGAAAAATTAAATATTGAGTATAAATTTACATTGTACAAAAATGACATAATTCGATATGAAAAAAATGGAGAGTATTTTACTGAAAGGTTTTTATCTCGAACAATGGAACAAAATAAAAATTATATTGAAACAAAACCAATTGATAAAACATTTTTTAAACAAAAAAATAAGAACGGAGAATGGAAAAATAAGCAGAATTTAGTTGGGCTAGGTAAAACAAAATATGTGGGAAAAATAGTTACAGATGTTCTGGGAAATAGTTACACAGTTGATAAGGAAAAATTTAGTTTTATTATTGAAAAATAGAACTTATTATGTTATCATTATTTACATAGAGATGTAAAAATTTTTACGATAACTTAATTTTTTCAGATCTACTAAAACAAGGCTTTATGCCGAAATCAAAGAGCACCTTTTGGTGCTCTTTTTTTGTAAGGAGAATATAATATGGCGTTTAGGGTCGTGCTTATTGAAAATGAAGTTGATGTTAAATTAAAATTAGATAATTTAGTGTTGAACACATCTGAAGGAGAAATCTGGATTCCAATAAATGATATATCAATAGTTGTTTTAGATAATTTGAGAATTACGTTATCAACCAGATTACTTTGTACTTTAGCTAAAAATAATGTATCAATAGTAATATGTGATGAAAAACATTTACCGATAGGATTGTATTGTTCATATGACAATCATAGTAGAATGTTTAAACATTTGGAGTATCAGATTAATACAAGCGCTGAAAAGTATGATTTATTTTGGAAAGAAATAGTTATTAGAAAGGTTTTAAATCAAGCTGATGTAATAAAAAAATTAGGAAAGAGTGATGAAGTTTATGAGAACATAAAACAATTAGCAAGTGAAACCCAAATAGGAGATATAACAAATAGAGAGGCACACGCTGCTAAAATTTATTTTAATGAATTAATGGAAACGACTTTTTCAAGAGGAAATGATGACATATTACTTAATTCAGGACTTGATTATGGATATACCATAATACGTTCATATATAGCAAGAGTATGTGTTGGATATGGCTTAAATTCTCAGTTAGGTATACATCATAGAAATGAGTATAATAGATTCAATTTAATTGATGATTTAATGGAACCAATAAGACCAATGTTAGATATTTTTGCATATCAATTATTAGAGAACAAAGAATATTTTAATGCAGAACATAGAAGAAACTTAATTAATTTTTTAAATCACAAAATAGAGTATAATAACAAAAATATGTATATATCAAACATGATAGAAGAATATATAGCTCAATATGCAGCCTTTATAACAGGCGGAAGAACAAGTGTTGAAATACCAAAATTAAAAGGGTATGTGGGAGAGGTTATATAATGGAGTATAAAACTATGAGAATGTTATGTTTATTTGATTTACCGGTTGAATTACCAGAAGAAAGAAAAGCGTATAGGGAATTTAGAAAAAACTTAATTAAAGAAGGGTTCATTATGATACAGTATTCTGTGTATGTTAGAACATGTCCAAGTAGAGAATATGGGATTCGCCTTGTGAATCGTGTAAAAAAATTTGCACCACAAAAGGGAAATATTAGATTAATAACAATAACCGAAAAACAGTATGATGATATGAAAATTATTGTTGGAAGTAAAAAAATAAATGAGGAAAGAGTTGGAAGTGGGAGGCTAACTATAATATGATAATTAGTATAAAGAGTAATGAAAAAACATATGAGGTGGCACTTAATGAAGTTAATCAGTGGTGTGGTGTAAACATAGTAAGAAAAAACAAGATCATAAGAATGTTAGAAAAGTATTTTTCAAAGTCAAAGTATATGGAATATGAAAAAAAATTAGAATGTGATATATATACTGGAGAAGAACTTTTAGGGAGAAGTTATTTTAGTGTTCATTCAGTAGAATCAAGAGAACAAATAATTTCACAATTAAAAATTGGGAAAAATACACTAATTACTAAGTATATTTTAGAAAGAATATCAACGGATTTTGAATCTACAACAGATATAGAGCTAATAAATGATATTTTAATAAAAGTATTTCAAAATATGAATAATGAAATTTTATGTGATTTTAAGGATTTAATGATAGATTTTGAAACTAATAAATTGTTTGAGATAGTTCAGGAAAGTGTAATATATAATGAAAAAGGGAATAATGTAAATTATTTATCTACATATAATCTGATACTAAATTATATAAAGCTAATTGAAAAATGTGAAGGAGATAACGGCACAGTAAAATTAATAATTATTAAAAATATAGATCATTTATTAAGTAAAAGCGAATATACAAAATTATATAATTGTATGAAAGAAATTTCAAAAAAATCTGATTTACGGTTTTTATGTACTATTAGCATTGAGGATTATTGTATAATAGAAAAAGAAAATATAGAGGCAATAACTATAATTAATGATGAAGAATTTATTATGCCTCCATATCAAAGAATAGTTGAATATATAGAGAACAATTATCCAATAAATATAGATGTAGAAGAGGAATGGCTAATATATAATTTGCGGAGGTGTATTAATAGAATAGGAAATCGTGATGCCTCATCAGAAATACCTTCAGAAGTTATAATGAAGATATTAAATAAATCATTGCAAATAAGTAAAGTTCCGAAATATAAAGCTAATAATATCGAATTAAACTTTATAAATGCAATTAATTAAATCGAATTTTTACATAACGATAAAATATAGATTGCATAAAATCGTAGAATTTGATATTTTAGTACCTGAAAGAATTAAGTTATCGTAAAACCATCAGCCTGTAGTTCTTTCAATATCAATGATTTTAGTACCTGAAAGAATTAAGTTATCGTAAAACTTAGGGAAATAATCTTAGATTTTAAAAGGCATTTTAGTACCTGAAAGAATTAAGTTATCGTAAAACCAACTTTTTAGCATGTTAAATTCCTTTCACATTTTAGTACCTGAAAGAATTAAGTTATCGTAAAACTTCCGCTTGCGGATCAGCGAATGGCAGCATATTTTAGTACCTGAAAGAATTAAGTTATCGTAAAACATAAAATATGCTAATATAGAACACGTTAAGATTTTAGTACCTGAAAGAATTAAGTTATCGTAAAACTTAGGCTTATAATATTAATAAGTCAGCACTATTTTAGTACCTGAAAGAATTAAGTTATCGTAAAACCCTCTAAGTCATAATAAGGAGGACAGGTAAATTTTAGTACCTGAAAGAATTAAGTTATCGTAAAACCAAAAAGACGTTCAAGAAATAACTGGAATAATTTTAGTACCTGAAAGAATTAAGTTATCGTAAAACATGTTTTTACTCCTCTTAAATGCTACATATATTTTAGTACCTGAAAGAATTAAGTTATCGTAAAACATCGCCTTAATATATTAATCAGCATTTTAAATTTTAGTACCTGAAAGAATTAAGTTATCGTAAAACAGAAACTTTTAATAGCTTTATCAGCTCTATATTTTAGTACCTGAAAGAATTAAGTTATCGTAAAACAGATATTGAAAGAGAATACGTTGAAACAGAATTTTAGTACCTGAAAGAATTAAGTTATCGTAAAACTACTTTTGACACTATAAATGATTCGCTCTGATTTTAGTACCTGAAAGAATTAAGTTATCGTAAAACAAATTTTTAATTTTTTTCAATAAATTTATAATTTTAGTACCTGAAAGAATTAAGTTATCGTAAAACGAATCTCCCTAAGTATAGCTTTACTATAGCATTTTAGTACCTGAAAGAATTAAGTTATCGTAAAACGCAAGAAGATTACAATTTTAGACCCTTATAATTTTAGTACCTGAAAGAATTAAGTTATCGTAAAACACAGATGATTGACGATTATAAGGAAGGCAAATTTTAGTACCTGAAAGAATTAAGTTATCGTAAAACGCAAGAAGATTACAATTTTAGACCCTTATAATTTTAGTACCTGAAAGAATTAAGTTATCGTAAAACACCCCTAGTTGTTGCTTGGGATGAAGTCCAATTTTAGTACCTGAAAGAATTAAGTTATCGTAAAACAATCTATTGATTTGACTGACGTTATTGATAATTTTAGTACCTGAAAGAATTAAGTTATCGTAAAACCATAAGTAATTAAATCAGTACCAGAGCGACATTTTAGTACCTGAAAGAATTAAGTTATCGTAAAACTCTCTACTCTGCTCAACGTTGGGCAAGAGTATTTTAGTACCTGAAAGAATTAAGTTATCGTAAAACTCAACTTCATTAATATGTTTTTTAAGCTGTATTTTAGTACCTGAAAGAATTAAGTTATCGTAAAACAAAAAGTGTGGTTTTTAAACCCCCCTATTAATTTTAGTACCTGAAAGAATTAAGTTATCGTAAAACTCCAACACGTGGATTATTGAAAGAATCAGTATTTTAGTACCTGAAAGAATTAAGTTATCGTAAAACCGTTAAGCATTCATTAAAGCAGAGATACAGATTTTAGTACCTGAAAGAATTAAGTTATCGTAAAACTATGCGTTTGCCGAATGGATTTGGAAGCGTATTTTAGTACCTGAAAGAATTAAGTTATCGTAAAACCTGAGGAATAATCAAACGCCCCAGATACATATTTTAGTACCTGAAAGAATTAAGTTATCAAGCAAAATGAACAATTAAATAATGTGATAAAAATAGTTTTGATTCTAGAAAAGAGAGATTATTATGAAGTAATACTATAGCAATTAAAAATTGTACTTTAAGTAGTTTTTAAATATCCGCCGTTTAAATGAAAAAGTAGCTTTGGACTCAAAGTAACTTCATCGGGTGGAATAGGTGAAAGTTGTAGCAAAGACAATAACTTTTTCCCGTCTTTGGAGTCCATTAAATCAAAAGGTGTTTTGTTATCTAAATTTTCACGAAGAACACTGTTTATATGACAACAGATTAACGTTACGTCAGCAACAGTGAGGGGTGAAAAACTAACACCTTTAGGAAGTATTCTTCGTATTAAACGATGGTTGTTTTCGACCTGTGGTTTTTGCCACGAAGCTTGAGGAGCACAAAAGAATACACGAGTTCTGGAAAGCCCTGTTCTTGTGTGTTCAAGTGCTTGAGGATTTTTGAATTCAACGCCGTTATCGGTCAAGATAACAGGAAATAATCTCTTGAATAGAGAGACTCCAAGAATCTCAGTTAAGGAATCAAAAATCTGAATTACACTATCCTGAGTTCCATCGTTCATTAGAAAGATAAGCATAAAACTTGTCCTTCTAAAAATCATAGTAAGAAATACTTTTCCCTTATTACGACCACCCTTTACAGTATCCATTTCTACAACAGGTAGATATGGGTTTGCTTCCATGAAGGATTTGAAATCTTCATAGGTGCGACCTTGTCTATATTGGTATTCAAGCTTGGTAAGAACCTTTTTAGGCCTACGTTGCCTGTAAACAACCTTTTTAGGAAGGTCAATATTACGAACCTTAGGCAAGAGTTTTTGTGAGTACAATCATTCTCGCCAGGGAGAGGAATTCTATCAACAAAGCATCGATATTTAATTACTTCTCTAGAAATGGTAGAAGCTGAACGTTCAAGATTTCTACCAATAGAGGCAAAAGAGTAGTCTTTACTAATCATACGTTCAATAATTATTCGTTCAGATAAGGATAATTGTTTTGGCATAAAAGCCTCCTTTCTGATCAAACAAAGACTACTTAAAATATACACTTTTGCAAATGTAACTGCTAGTTTGCAAAAGTAGTAGCATGGAAAAACTAGCAGTTTAAATTGCAATTAAATCTTTAAATATTCCCCTACAAGTCCCATCTATTGGACACCAAATATGAGATAATTACCTCAATAAAAGAAAAACATTCTTTTACCACACAATTTGTAAAATATTTATAACACATGATTGGAGGTTAATTATGGGAATTTGGAATGGAAAGGCAGATGGACCGTTAGACAAGTTTTTTGATTTTAATAAAGATGGTAAATTAAATACATTTGAAAGAGGCATGGAATATCGCTTTATGAACGAAACAAGAAATCAGAATAGCCAGAGAAAACAGTATAGAGATTATGAAGATAGTAGTTCCAGATATCATAACAATGAGGAAAACAATGGCAGGACCTACAGCAAGAATAATGATAAGAGTAATAGCAACAACAATAAAACTGACAACAATAATGACAAGAGTAATAGCAACAACAATAAAGTTGACAACAATGACGATAACTATGGCAAACAAAATGGTGGAGATGATTCAACCATAAAAAACAACAAATCAACTTCAGTTATAAAATTTGTTATATTAATAGTAGCCATATTTGGATTAATATACGGCTTTAAATCAATTTACACTAACATAAAAACATGCGCAGAGCCCGGTTGTAATTTTAATAAAGAAAAAGGATTTGATTATTGCTATCGTCATATGAAAGAGCATGGGCTTGATTATGATTTTTCTGATTTGGAAAATGATACAACAGAAAATGATGAAACCTACGAAGAAGAGACAACCCGTTATGACATCATAAATAATATTCAGAAACCAACTAGCAACAGCGACACATATGAAAGAGAGACAACAAGAAAAACTTATAATTATTCAAATAGCTCTAAAAAACATTATTATTATGATGACTCATACGACGATGGATATGATGATGTAATATCAGATGACGACTATGATTATGACCGCTATGATGAAGATGATGATTATGCAGATGGTGTTGACGATGCAATAGATGAAATGATGGAAGAGGGAGAAGGCGATTGGTAGATTTGAAGAAAGTGCTTAAGTTTTATTGAATTAAATCCCAAGTTTACCCGCTTAATATAGAAACACAAAGTGCTGCAACAACACAAAAAATGTCATAAAATTTTGCAATAAAAAATCCATAAAATCTTTGCAAATAAATTTCAAATCTATTCCCTCAACACCCATTTTATGCTATAATACTAGTAAGAAATCGAGACAGGCTAGGACGGTGGCTTGCTCATATGGAAACTCAGGATTGCATTGACGAAGGTATGTAATTCTGGGTTTCTTTTTTGACAAAATTTATTAAAAAAATTACGGAAAATGGAGTAAGGTCGCAACTTAAATAGTAAATAATTGTGACCGTAAGTTTTGCATATGGATTTGACGCAGGGAAATATAACAGGAAAATTAATTAAATTTGCATTGCCTCTTATGTTAGGAAATATTTTGCAGCAGTGTTACAATATTGCGGACACATTGATAGTTGGAAGATATGTGGGAAATGATGCGCTTGCAGCGGTAGGGGCATCATACACTTTGATGATATTTCTGACTTCGATAATATTGGGATTAAGCATGGGAGCCGGAGCTTTTATTTCTATGGAATTTGGGAAAAAAGATTATGACCGAATGAAAAATGGAATTGTATTAGCATTTGTGTTAATAGGCAGCATTACTTTGTTAATAACTTTTGTATTTTTCGCGGAAATTAATAATATAATTAAGTTTTTGCAGATTCCAACTGAAATAACGAAGCTTACAAAACAGTATCTTCTTATTATTGGAATAGGAATAATTGGTACATTTTTTTACAATTTTTTTGGAAATGGGCTTAGGGCAATCGGAAACTCACTAATGCCACTTATTTTTCTTGGAATTTCAGCGGTGCTTAATATTGTGTTGGATCTTGTTTTTATAATTAATTTTAAAATGGGAGTGGAAGGAGCTGCTCAGGCGACTGTAATTTCTCAGTACGTTTCAGGAATTGGGATAACAATTTATGCTTTGGCTAAATCATCTCATTTTAGGATTAAGCTCAAGCACTTAAAATTTGATATAAATATTGTTAAGGAGTTAGCAAATCTTTCTATATTAACAGCTTTGCAGCAGTCGGTCATGAATTTTGGAATTCTTCTTGTTCAGGGATTGGTAAATAGTTTTGGAACTGTTGTTATGGCGGCATTTGCGGCAGCAGTAAAGATAGATACTCTGGCGTATTCACCGGTGCAGGATTTTGGAAATGCAGTATCAACTTTTGTTGCACAAAATTATGGAGCAGATAAACACAGAAGAATAAAGGATGGCTGGAAGCAGTCTATGATTGCAGCATCTGTTTTTTGTGTGTGCGTGAGTGCAGTAGTGTTTATATTTGCTGAAAAATTTATGGGCCTGTTTGTGTCTGATGGAACTGAAATTATAAAAGTGGGAGCAGGATATTTAAGAATTGAAGGAAGTTTTTATATTGGAATTGGCATATTATTTTTGCTTTATGGATTTTACAGGGCAGTTGGAAAGCCGGAAATGTCATTGATTCTTACAATCATTTCACTTGGAACAAGGGTTGTGCTTGCATATGCATTATCAGCGATTCCAAAGATTGGTGTTATTGGAATATGGATATCTGTACCTATAGGATGGTTTTTGGCTGATATGACAGGGCTTTTATATATGAAAAAATTACCACTGTTAAAAAGTGGATTTAGAAAGAAATATGACTTGCATATATGAAATATTATCGAAATATATGAAAAATAACCAAAAACTCAATTGACAATTTGGCTATTTATACTATACTTAGATTGTTGTAAGGGATTAAGGGGTAGATTCTAATGTAACTATTGGTTGAGTTGAGAAAGGACGGCGAGTATGGCTAAAACACTTATGGAGAAATTTGAAAGCGAAAGAAAAAAATGCGTAACATCTGAAGATTTTTTAAGATTAATTAACAGATGGAGAGACATTCAGGGAGAGAATGTAGCAGGAGTTGAGTACTCAAGAAAAGCAATGCAATGTCTGAAGAAATGTTAGTTTACATTTTTGGAGGCATTTAAACTACTAGTTGATATCGCGGAGAATATTAATATGCCGCTTAACATTACATAAAATGTTTAAAGTCATCTTATTATTGATAAATAAGAGGGCTTTTTTTATTGATATAATTTGATAAAATAAAAGCATAGATTATAGCAGAGAAGGAGACGGGATAATGATTAAACATTTTGTTATATTTACATTTGAAAATGATTTTTTTAAAGAAGAGCATTACAAAGAATATTGTGAGGCATTTGATAATATAAAAAATGCATTTGATGGAATAAAGAATGTTAAGATTCATAAAAATTGCGTGGACCGTCCGGCAAATATGGACCTTATGATTGAGATGGATTTGGAAGACGAAAGCGTTCTTGGACAATATTTAAGCTATCCTGAGCATGTGAGAATGGGTGAAAAATATAATCCACATGTAACAAACAGGGTTTCATTTGATTATAAAATGTAATTTGATATGTATCAGGCGGATATTTATTAAGAGCGAAAGAACGATGGAATATCAGTCATGAGTTTTTTAGCTGTATCAGGCAGATATAAATTAAGAATGGAAGTTATATTTATATCATGTGGGCAAAAATAATTGCCGGAAAATTATGAATTTTGATGGGAGGTAAAATGGAGTTAAAGAAGGAACAGTCAAACGACAATTTAAAATACGACCAGTTAAGTATAGAATTGCAGGAACGAATTAAAGACGACAGAAAGCAGGGAAAAATTAATCCTTACAGATGCAATGATGATATGGTAATCAGAAGAAATATGGAACACGACAATCCTAATTTATGGCGACCGGCATTTGTGCGTGATATTGAGAAAATTATTCATTTGCCATATTACAATCGTTATGCGGATAAAACGCAGGTGTTTTCATTTTATAGCAATGATGATATTACAAGAAGAGCTTTGCATGTTCAGCTTGTGTCAAGAATTGCGAGAAATATAGGCGCGGTGCTTGGACTTAATCTTGATTTAATTGAAGCCATTTCTTTGGGACACGATATTGGGCATACACCATTTGGCCACGCAGGCGAAAGATTTTTAAGCGAATTGCTTCAGAATGAAACCGGACGTTTTTTCAATCATAACGTACAGAGTGTAAGGGTTCTTGAAAATATGTTTGCAAGAAATGTCTCACTTCAGACTTTAGATGGAATTCTATGCCATAACGGTGAATTTGAGCAACAGGAATATCGTCCGCACTTTGGAAAAACATTTGCTGAATATGACAGGGAAGTAGAGGACAGTTATGTAATCGGTCATGATGCGATTTCACGTCTTGTACCGCTTACACTTGAGGCATGTGTGGTAAGAATATGTGATATTGTTGCATATCTTGGAAAAGACAGACAGGATGCAAGAATTGCAAAAATAATCGACAAAAATTATCAGTTTAAGACTAATAAAATAGGTGCGGAAAATGCCGCAATAATTAATAATATGACTGTTGATATTTTGGAAAACAGCTACGGAAAAGATTACATATTGTTAAGCAAATCTGTATATAATGATTTGAAAACTGCAAAAAGAGAAAATTACGAAGTTATATATAACAACAAGAAACTTGAAGAGCAGTACAATGAAATTATTAAACCAATGTTTAAGGAAATGTATTATAAATTATTGGATGATGTTCATAACAAGAGCACAGATTCAATAATTTACAAGCACCATATTAAGTTCATAAATGAAAATTTAAAGTACTATAAGCATAAAAATTATCTTGATGAAGAGGAAAATCAGATTGTTGTAGATTTTATTGCCAGCATGACTGACGATTATTTTATAGAGCTGCATAAATATTTGTTCCCTGACAGCAAATATAAAATAGAATACAAAAGCTATTTCCAGTAAACAAAAGAATATTTATGAAAACATAGATTACCGGAAAAATAATTGATTGGTTAAACGTGGATTAACCATTAGATACTTTGTTTATCAAATACAGAATATCCGATAGATAGAAAGGTTATTTTCAATAAACAAAAATTATTAAGAAAAAATTTACTTTTATTAGAAACACTGCTGTACTATAATGAAGAAGTTGTGTAAAAAGATAATTAAAAATATCTACAGATTTATTTAGTCTGATTTAAATAGAGGAAATATTTTATTTAAAAAAATGCCTTCGTGAACTGTAGGTATAAAATTTTTTTTCAAATTAACAAGTAAATAAAATTGGAGGACTTTATATGTTGGAGTTTATTGAATGGCTTAAAGTTGTTTTCTTAGGAATTGTAGAAGGAATTACGGAATGGCTTCCTATCAGCAGTACAGGTCATATGCTTTTGGTAGATGAGTTTATCAAGTTAAATGTAAGTGATGCATTTAAGGATATGTTTTTTGTTGTAATTCAATTGGGAGCAATTTTAGCGGTTGTAGTAATTTTTTGGAATAAAATGTGGCCTTTCCAAATGCCAAAAGAATCTCAATCTATAATTAAAAAAGACAGATTCTCATTATGGTTTAAGGTAGTTGTTTCATGTATTCCGGGTGCAGCGGTTACATTGTTGTTTGATGATTATGTTGAAGCACATTTTCATACACCTGTAGTAATTGCAATTGCATTAATTTTCTATGGTATAGCATTTATCATTATTGAAAATAAAAACAAAAATAAAGTTGCAAGAATTAATACATTAGAAGAAATTGGTTATAAGGACGCATTTTTAATTGGTGTATTTCAGGTGCTTTCAATTGTTCCCGGAACATCCCGTTCAGGCTCAACAATCATCGGTGGTTTGTTGATGGGAATATCAAGAGTTGCTATAGCGGAATTTACATTTTTTATGGCAGTGCCTGTAATGTTTGGCTTAAGTGCAATCAAAATAATAAAATTTGGATTTAACTTTACACATACTGAGCTTGCAATTCTCATATGGGGAATGGTAATAGCGTTCGCAGTATCAATCATTGTAATCAAATTTTTAATGAGCTACATAAAGAAACATGACTTTAAGGTATTTGGCTGGTATAGAATTATATTGGGTATAATAGTGCTTGCATATTTTTTATAAAATTTCTACATAGAAATATTTGTTTTATGATAAATTTTGCACTTTTGTCCTGAGATTGAAAATGATTAGAAGTTAATGACTATAGATTTAAAGCATATTTAATGCCGGAGTCATAAATAGTTTATGGATAAAAGAATCTTGACATAACAAATAAACAATATTAATATATCAAAGGATTAAAACCTTTAAGGGGTGGATTTTTAGAGAGAAATCTTTTTTCGCCACACAATTACAGAAGTAGTTGTGTGGCTTTATTATTGTTATAAACAATTAGCAAAAAAGAAAGGTAGGATAAAATGGATCAGAGTTTTATGAAAGAAAAGAAAATTTTGCCATTAGTATTGTCGATGTCGCTGCCTATGGTTATTTCAATGGCAGTAAACTCGATGTATAACATAGTAGACAGTTTCTTTGTGGCAAAATTAAGCGAGAATGCGATGACATCATTGGCACTTGTATACCCTGTTCAGAACATAATAACATCAATTGGTGTCGGTATAGGAATTGGAATAAATTCGACAGTTGCGTATTATCTTGGAGCAGAGGATAAAAAAATGGCAAATAAAGCAACTACACAGGGTGTTGTAATGAATTTCATACATGGTTTGTTGTTAACAATTCTTTGTACAGCTTTTATGCCGGCATTTTTAAAAATGTTTACAAATAACCAAAACATAATTGATATGTCCTTAGAATATGCAAATATAGTATTTATGTTCAGCGTGGCAAGTACTGTGGGAATTACATTGGAAAAGATTTTTCAGGCTGTAGGGCAAATGAAAGTTTCCATGTTTAGTATGATTTGTGGATTTGCAACAAATATAATTCTGGATCCTTTAATGATATTTGGAATAGGTCCGTTTCCTAAAATGGGAATTTCAGGTGCAGCTTATGCAACAGGAATAGGACAGGTGATTTCGTTATTAGTTTACATAATTGTGTATTTTGCAAGACCAATTCCTGTAAAAATAGAAAGCAAATCATTAAAGCCTGATTTCAAATTGTTAAAGAGATTATATGGAATAGGAATTCCGGCAACATTAAATATGGCATTACCTTCATTCCTGATATCTGCGTTAAATGGAATTCTTGCAGAGTTTTCAGACAAATACGTGCTTGTGCTTGGGGTTTATTATAAGCTTCAGACATTTATTTATCTCAGTGCAAACGGAATTATTCAGGGAATCAGACCGCTTGTTGGATACAATTATGGAGCGGGAGAACACAAACGTGTTGAAAAAATTTATCATACAACATTAAAATTAACAGTATTAATAATGGCACTTGGTATGGCACTTTCATGGATTATTCCATCTCAGCTTATAGGTTTGTTTACCACAAATCCTGAAACAATTAAAATTGGTGTTACGGCACTTCATATAATAAGTTTTGGATTTATAATTTCTGCAGTATCAGTTACATCCAGTGGAGCATTAGAAGGTTTAGGAATGGGAAATCCATCATTGATGATATCCCTTCTTCGTTATGTGATAGTGATTATTCCGACTGCATTCGTTTTGAGCCGATTCATGGGAGCAACCGGTGTGTGGATGGCATTTGCCGTCGCAGAATTTGTGACAGGTATAATTTCATATTTCATTTATCAGAAATATGCTAAGAAAACTATTGAATAGATATACAATGATAGAATATGCGGTTATGAAATTAGATATTTAGATGCAAATCGAATTTGATAATTTGAGATTAGAAAAATTAGAAGGTGAAAAATCTAACAAGTATAGACAATAATTAGCCAAGAAAATTCAATTATTTTGCAAAGCATTATAGTATAATGTGTTCATATATTTTATAAAGGGGGTTAAAAATGAATAGAAAAAGAATAATTGCTTCAACAATTACTATTTTAATAATTTCAGGATTGCTTGTTGGATGCAATGAACCAAAGAATAAAATGAAGATGAGTAACGTAAGATATATGGAAGACGATGAAAGTCAGAATGAAATAAGGACATTAAAGAAATGGCCGGATAATAGCTTTACAGAAGGTTTTCCGGAACTCAATAATGCAGACTCATATTCTTATACGGAAGATAAAGAGAATAAAATGTATTCACTGTTTATAGATGGTATAAGCAAGAAAGAGATTGAAGAGTACATAGAAAAATTACAAAGTTCCGGAGTCGAAACTGTAGGATATATTCATGATGATAAAAATAAATATGAAATGATAGAATACACGGGAACAAAGGATAATGTTTCAATATCAATCTCATTTTCTGATAATGGATGTGTAATTGGTTTTATGGAACAGTAATGCAACATAATGATGCCAGGATAAAAAGACCTAAGAACACATGAACTTGCTCATAAATGGGTGAAAGACTTTGGAACTCGTCACGATATGAAAATCAAAGTTGTGGCTTTTGACCACAACATCATAAAATATAAAATTTATAAAGAGTTAAAAAAATTACCTTAAGAAAAAGTATTTGAGCTTAGTCTTAAGGTAAATTTTTTGTTATGGAATTATAAAAGTAAAATAACATTGAAATATAAATATAATATTTGAAACCAGACCAAGATTAATCTCAAGGTTTAAATATCAGGAGCCAAAAAGTTTATCAAAGGTAATACTTAAGTATAATATTTAAAATAAAATCTCAACCCTTAAAATCCATAATTGTTAATTAATAAACAAAGATAATATGCTAATTGTGCAAAATCACTAAAACAAGAAACGTTTTTATAAAAAAATAGGGCATAAATATTAGTAAATATGCTTTGAATGTAAATATTGACAAATAAAATAAACAATGTTATTATTAGTTTAACGTTAAACGGTATAACAAACTTACAAATTAGTTTATAGTTCTTTTGATTGGGGAGTTTGTAGAAGGCACGTTGGTATATTATATTCTTAATTGAGTTTAACGTTAAACTTGGTTAATATATTATTATATAATGTAGAAGGGAGTATTTATATGAGAAAGAAACAGTTACTTAGTTTGGCATTAATTGCCGCGTTGACAACAACAATGTTTGCAGGATGTGGAAGTTCAGGAGACAAGGATTCAGCCAAGAAAAAGGCAGAGAAAGAGGGAAAGACAGTTCTCTCATTAGGAATCTGGCCATCAGCGGATTTGGTTGATGATGTTAAGAACTTTGAAAAGTATGCTAAGACAATGAATGAACAGCATAGCGATGTATATGTTGAACCGGCAAGTTATACATATGCAACAGATACATTCGTATCATTAGCAGAATCAGGAAACTGTCCTACAATTTTTCAAACATGGTTTACAGAACCAAAGAAGTTAATTAAACAGGGGTTGGTAGCAGATGTTACTGATATTCTTAAAGAAAGAGGATGGATTGATGATATGAGTCCATCAGTATTATCTCTTATGTCAGATGAAAATGGTCACGTATATGGTGTTCCAAGAGATGCTTATGCATTAGGACTTATGTGTAATGTAGAATTATTTGAAGAAGCAGGACTTGTCGATGACAATGGTATTCCAAAGTTCCCACAGACATGGGATGAACTTGCTAAGGATGCTAAGATTATCAAAGACAAGACAGGAGCTGCAGGCCTTTGCTTATTAGCAAAAGATAATTCAGGCGGATGGCACTTCTCAAACATTGCATGGTGCTTTGGCGCTACATTGTGTACAGATAATGGCGACGGAACATACACTTCACACTTAGATTCAACAGAAGCTGTTGCAGCTATGGAATATGTATATGATTTGAAATGGAAATATGATGTTTTAACAGCTGATCCAACAGCAGAAGATTGGGCATCAGGATTCCAGCAGTTAGGAACAGGTGCAGCAGCAATGTACATCGCAGCTAATGATGCAGTTGCACAACCAACACAGGTTAACGGATTGCCAACAGATAAGTTGGCAATGGGAGCAATTCCAGCCGGACCTAATGGTGATCAGTATTCATTAACAGGTGGTACACCTTATATGTTCTCTAAGGATGCAACAAAAGAAGAAATTAATGCAGCTTTAGATTTCCTTGAAATTATGGGTAAATCTCCTGTAGTTAATGATACAAGTATTGAAGGTAAACAGGCAGATGCAGCTAACCGTGTATCAAACGGAGTTCCTGTAATTAAATCATTCCCATGCTGGATTAATCAGGATTATGTAGATGCTGAACAGAAGGTTATTGATGAATACAAGAACGTTGACTCAGCGCTTTATGATTCATATTTCGAAAAGACAGGAGCTGAAGGTAACTTAAGAGCGGAAGAACCGGGAGATACACAGTCAATGTACAAGGAACTCACAAAAGTTCTTCAGGAAGTTGTTACAAAGAAAGATTGTAATGTAGAAGAACTTATGAAGACAGCAAATGAAAATTATCAGAAAGTTTTAGACAAATTAAACAAATAGAATATTACCAAGGAAGGGTGGGCGACTAGTCCGGTTGCCTGCCCTTTTTCTAAAAACAGGAGAAGGTTTTACTATAAAATTAAGGAAACAGAATTGTTTTCTACAAATGTTTCAGAAAATTAGCTACTGACTAAAGGTGAGGGCAATACATATTATGTGAGGAGGTTTCCAGGTGAAAAGTAAACAACAAGTTCAAACAAAACAAACAAATTATAAACCTAAAAAACATAAATTTTCTAAGAGAGATTTACTGGGATGGTGCGTAATGCTCCCATCAATATTGTTATTCACATTCTTTGTTTGGGAACCGCTACTTGAAAGCGTGAGATTATCGCTATTTTCAGCAAAGGGAGTTCAGCTCCAGGAGTTTGTTGGGTTAGACAATTATATAACAGTAATTAATAACGTTAGTTTTAAAGCAGCGTTTCTAAACACATTTAAGTACATAGGATGGTCCTTGATTATAGGATTTTTTGTACCGATTATTTTGGCAATATTCATCAGTGAGACCGTTAGAGGAAAGAGCTTTTTCAGATTTGCAGTTTATTTTCCAAATATGATTCCGGGAATGGCTGTTTCACTTCTTTGGGTTTATTTCTTCAAACCGGGTCCTACAGGTGTTTTAAATATTTTACTATCTAAATGTGGTATAGAGCCACAGGTATGGTTAAACAATGCAGCGTTGGTTATCCCGTTGATTATTATAGCAATGACATGGAAAAGTGCAGGCTCCACATCCCTTATTTATATGGCGGGAATAAGTGGAATTAATCCGGAATATTACGAGGCTGCTGCAATTGATGGAGCGGGTGTATTCCAAAGAATTTTCCATGTAACTCTTCCTTGCATCTTAAGCTTAGGAAAGACAATGCTTATTCTTCAGGTTATTTCCGTATTCCAAATTTTATATGAGCCATTAGTTTTGACAAATGGTGGACCCAATAATGCAAGTTTATCAATAATGCTTTTGGTTTACCAGTATGCGTTTACTGAATTTAATTATCCATGCGCAGCAGCATTGTCAGTAATGATTTGTATAGTATTAATTTTGTTGAGTGGATTATATATGTACTTAACAAGAAAGAAAGATGATTAGGAGGAAAGGCTGATGTATTTTAATAAGTATGCAGACAAAACAGACGGTGCCATCAGAGGCTTTGACGTTAAGTCGACAAGAGTAAAGATAATCTGCCTATTCTTCGTGGCAGTATGTATCTTATTTGCAATAATTGCAATGTTCCCTGCAATATGGGTATTTTTATCAGGATTTAAAGATTTAAAAGAGTTAACAAGAGAAGCAACATTGTTCCCTAAATCGTTTAATTTTTCAGGATTTAAGGAAACATGGGATAAATTGAATTTCGGATTGTATTACAAGAACTCATTTATCATGGTTATCGGTTCAGTTATATGTGCAATTATTTTTAATGGAATTTTAGCATATGGACTTGCCATTTTAAAACCAAAGGGATATCAGATTGTAAATGGTCTTGTAATGTGGAGCCTCTTGATTCCTGCAACAACAAGTGTAGTTGCTTTGTTTGTAAATATTAACAGAATTGGTTTAAATAAATCATTTATTCCATTGTGGCTTGCATATGGAGCAAATGCCTTTTGGGTAGTTTTATTCAAAGAATTCTTTGAAGGACTTCCACCGGAACTTATAGAAGCGGCAAGGTTGGATGGATGTAATGTAGTACAGGTATTTTATAAAATTGTATTACCTTTATCAAAACCAATCATTATGGTAATCGTAATTTTTGCGGTTACGGCAGCGTGGTCAGATTTCCTTCTTCCATATTTGATTTTAAATGGATCAGGAAAAGAAACAGTTATGGTTAAGTTGTATACATATTCAACTTCAAGAACAACAGCGATAGATATGATTAGAGCAATCTTCTTCTCGCTGATTCCACCTACAATTCTGTTCTCTATATTCCAGAAACAGATTACAGATGGTGCAGCCGGTGGGGCTGTAAAGGGTTAAGATATTTGGATACTAACATCCCCTTACGTTAGTAAAAAATATATTTGATAAAGATTATTTCTGTATAAAACTGACAGTAATAATCTGAAATGATGTGAGCTGTCGGCAATTTCCTCCGTGGTTTAGAAAGACCATGTTTCTCATATTGTCGACAGCAGGAAAAGATGGAGAAGAATTATGGCGAAAATAGCAGATAAATATTTTAAAGTGGATTCTTGGAAAATAATTGAAGAGGGTTTTAATCCGGATTACGGAGAAGTATCAGAATCTATATTTTCATTAGGAAATGAATATATGGGAGTTAGAGGATATTTTGAAGAAGGATATAATGGACCAAAGTTAATCGGAAGTTATTTTAATGGAATATATGAAAGAACAAAACCGGATTACGGACATTATAAAGGTATTGTAGATTTTACTGAATATATGGTTAATTCCGTTGACTGGTTATATACAAGAATATGTGTTGATGGGGAAGAATTAGAAATTTCCAAAGCAGATATCTCAGAATTTGTTCGTGAATTAGATATGCGAAACGGAGTATTAACCCGTTCATTTATATGGAACTTATCAAATGGAAAAAAGTTAAAAATTTCTTTTGAAAGAATCCTTTCAATGACTGATGTACAGGTTGGTGCACAAAGAGTTAAGCTTACGGCATTAAATTTTGATGGAGATGTGGAAATAAAATCAGGACTTGATTTTTCCAATCCACATTGTATGCAGAGAATGAACATGTGGGAAATAAAAGATACATTACATAAGTCAGGAAAGAACGCATTTGCCGGAATAGAAGGTGAAACACTTCATACACAGCAAAGAGTATTTAGCGCATGTGCAATAAAAGCGGATGTGAATGAGTTTGACAATGTTAAGGAACAAAAAAAGGCAGTTGTTAAATTTAATCTTTCATTAAAACAGAATGAAGAAAAAATATTTGAAAAGATAGTTAAGAATTTTACATTAAAGGAAGAAAAAGAAGAAAATAAATTCCGTGAAGATGTAAAGGCAGTATATGAAGAATTTGAAACAGAAAAGGAAAATGACATAAGTGCTATGTCATTTGAACAGATAAAAGAAGATAGCACTAAGTGGTGGAAAGAAATCTGGGAAACATCTGATGTCACAATAGACGGAGATGAAGAAAACCAGCAGGGAATCAGATTCTGTATTTTCCAGTTATTCCAGACTTATCACGGTGCAGTAAAAGGCACAAATATTGGTGCAAAAGGATTAACAGGCGAAGCATACAATGGAAATGCTTTTTGGGATACGGAAACATATTGCTTACCGTTCTTCCTTTTTAATAACAAAGAAGCAGCTCAGAATCTTCTTTATTTCAGATATAAGACATTAGATGAAGCGAGAGAAAGAGCAAAGGCATTAGATTGTGAAGGCGCATTTTATCCAATAGCGACAATAAGCGGTAAGGAATGTTGTAATTTATGGCAACATGCAAGCTTACAGCTTCAGGCATCTACAGCAGTTGCGTATGGTATTTGGTTCTATGAAAAACTGTATCAGGATGAAGAGTTTATGACACAGTATGGATTAGAAATGTTAATTGAAATATCGAGAATGTTAGTTACCCGTGGTGATTTCTCGCAGGATGGCAAATATGGTTATTACTGCGTAATGGGACCTGATGAATTTCAGATGATGGTTCATAACAATTGCTACACGAATTTTATGGGTAAATTTACATTAGATTTTACACTTAAAGTAATTGAAGATATTAAGAAAAATGATAAGAAGGCTTATGACGAAATAGTTGGAAAAATTAATTTCGATGAGTCAGAAATGGACAAATGGAAAAAAGTTAGTGAATGTATGTACATTCCTTACCATGAAGATAGTCTTTTGTACGAACAGCATGAAGGATTCTTTAAACTTCCTCATTTGAATATTGATTCAATTCCAATTGAAGATTTCCCACTATATAATCATTGGTCTTATGACAGAATATATAGAAATGACATGATTAAACAACCGGATGTTTTAATGTTTATGTTGTTATTTAATTCTCATTTTACAGAGGAACAGTTAAAGGCAAATTATGAATATTATGAACCAAGATGTATACATGAAAGTTCATTGTCACCTTCAGTACATTCAATTTTAGCATCACAACTTCATAAAAAAGATGAAGCATATGATTTCTTTGGATTTGCTACAAGAATGGACTTGGATAACTATAACAGAAATACAAGAGAAGGTATACATACAACAAGTATTGCAGCAGCATGGATGAATATTATTTATGGATTTGGCGGACTTAGAACAGATGGAGATATTATTCATATTACACCTTCAATTCCACAAAACTGGAATAAGTACACTTTCAAAATCCATTATATGGGAGAAGTTATTGAAGTGATGGTTACTAAGGATAAAGTGGAAATCAGTACTAAATATGGCAAAAATATTTTAGTTCAGGTTTATGACGAAAAAATTGAACTTGGAAAAGAAGCATATATTTGTGACGTCAAATAAAAATAAATTTAATGCCGGGGCAGAATACAAAGTGTTTTGTCCCCGGACAAAAATGGGAGGTAAATAAATGAATTGGGAGTTGACAGAAAACGGGTTTAATTCAGAAAAAATTGCTCATTTAGGAAATAAATTTCTGACAGGTAATGGATATATGGGAATTAGAGGCACTCTCGATGAATTTGATTCCCGGGATTTAGTAGCTGTTAATTTGGCAGGAATTTATGATCAGGTAGGTAATAGCTGGAGAGAACCGTTGAATGCTCCAAATGGTTTTTACAGTTATCTGATTGTTGATGGAAATGTTTTAAAGGTTCAGGATAATGCGCCTAAAGAACATTTTATAAAATTAGATTACAGACATGGAATATTTAAAAGACATACAGAGTGGACAACGAAGAGAGGAAACATTGTACTTGAATCAGAGCGCTTTGTAAGTATGGATGATGTTCATATTGGAGTAGAGAAATACAAAATTACGGCGGATTTTCATGCAGACATTAATTTTTTAACAGGAATTGATGGCGATGTATGGGACATTAATGGACCGCATTATGATGAAATTATTATGGATGAAGATGACTGTATAAGCATAGTTGGAATATCTCATGAAAAGAAATATCATGTGGCGGTAAGTGTAAGTGAAGATGAAAATTTTCCATGTGAAAAGAAGATAATATTAAAAAAAGAGGACAAAAAGATAATAAAATCATTAAATTTTGTCTCAGATATTAATAAGTGTTACGAAATTCACAGATTTATGGCAATTTATACATCAAAAGATTGTGAGAATCCTTTAGATAATGCAAAAGAAACGGCTATAAATATTAGAAATAAAGGATATTACGAATTGCGCGATGAACATTGTAAATGCTGGGAAAGCATTTGGGACAATTCAGAAGTGGAAATTGAAGGCGATGATGATGCGATGGAAGCATTGAATTATTCCTGCTATCATTTGAATAGCATTTCGCCAAGACATGCAGACAGTCTTTCCATTGCAGCCAGAGGTTTATCGGGACAGACGTATAAAGGTGCTGTTTTCTGGGATACGGAAATGTTTATTTTAGACTTTTTACTTATGACAAACCCAAAAGTAGCAAGAAATGTAATGAAATATAGAATTGATACTTTAGATGGTGCAAAGGAAAAAGCAAAAAGTTATGGCTATGATGGTGCATTTTATGCATGGGAAAGTCAGGAAGGCGGATTTGACGCCTGCTCAGATTATAATGTTACAGACGTTTTTACAAAAAGACCGATGCGAACATATTTTAAAGATAAACAGATTCATATTTCAGCAGCTATTGTATATGGAATTGGCAGATACATAGACCTTACAGGTGATATGACAATTTTATCTGAAGGTGGAGCCAAAACAATAATAGAATGTGCAAAATTTTATTATGATTTACTTCTTAAAAAAGTGTCAGGCGGATATTATGAACTTCATGATGTTATAGGACCTGATGAATACCATGAAAGAGTTAATAATAACGGTTATACAAACCGAATGGCAAAATATACATTTGAACAGGCTGTTAAAGTAATTGATTCAATTGATGAATTAAACGAACAGTATGCAATAAAGTTGTGTAAAGAATATAACTTAAAACAATTAAAAGAAAAATTTGAAATGGCTGAGCGTAATATTTATATTCCACAGCCAAATGAAAATGGAATCATTCCACAGTTTGACGGTTATTTTGATTTAGAAGATGTAAGCGTAAATACTGTAAGAAGCAGACTCTTAGACCCTAAGGAATATTGGGGAGGAGCAAATGGAGTTGCAGCACATACACAGGTTATAAAACAGGCAGACGTAGTAACATGGCTTACAATGTTTCCGGATGATGTAAGTGATGAAATAAAACTCAAAAACTGGCAGTATTATGAACCGAGAACAGAACATGGTTCATCATTGAGTGCATGTATGTATGCTTTGTTAGCCTGCAAGTGTGGAATGAAAGAAAAAGCCTATCCGCTATTTATGAAATCAGCTTCGGCAGATTTGAATGAAGGTGGAAAGGAATGGGCAGGACTTGTCTACATCGGAGGAACACATCCGGCGGCAGAAGGTGGAGCCTATATGGTGGCAATAAAAGGATTTGCGGGAATTTATTTTGAAGATGGAAAAATTAAAGCAAAACCTGATTTGCCAAAAGCATGGAAAAAAATGAGATTTCATATTTGTTATAGAAACAAAAAATACAAAATTGAAATAGAAGACAATAACGCAAATATTGTGGAAATATAGGAAATGAATACAAAGCAAAACAGTGCAAGTGTAGAATTTAAAATTTATATGACAATATAAGTAGCATTTATAAGATTGTTAGGATTCATTTGAAATCTCCTTAAATAAGAAAGAAGCGTTAGAAAATACTTCTAACGCTTTCTCTTTCTACAATAGAAGTTGGAAGTGATACTTCGCATGGATTAGGCATTCTGTGTTCTAACAATTCCAACATAAATTTAACGGCTGTACGACCTTTAAGGTCCATATCCTGATGAACAGTGGTAAGAGCCGGAGTTGTAATGTTACATATATTTAAATCGTCGAATCCTACTATTGATATATCTTCAGGAATACGAACACCTTCTTTATGAAGGTTGGCCATAATATTTCCTGCAAGAAAATCGGCAGTAGTAACGAGTCCTGTTATTTCAGGATGAGAAGATAAATATTTAGCGATATGTTTTGTATTTTCAAGATCCATACCACATTCAAAAACAAGGGAATCATCAAATGGAATACCGGCTTCTGTAAGGGCAGCCTTATATCCGAGGAAACGCTCCATTAAAACGCCACCTTCTTTTATGTGAAGAGAGGCAAATGCAATTTTACGATGACCTTTGCTGATTAAATACTTGGTTGACTGGTTGCTTCCACCAAAATCTTCTAATCCGACATTACAAATGTTCTTTTCATGAACGTAACTGTCAACGAGAACGATAGGAAGCTTTTTAGTACAACTTGCAATGGCTTCAAAAAAGTCATCGCGGAAGATACCTGCTAAAAACAAACCGTCAAGATCCCATGTTTTTAAGAAAGCTTTAAACTGTTCAGGCGTCTCAACAGTACGCAACATTAAAAAATAACCATTTTCACGAAGAACCTGTTCGAGAATTCCGATAAATCGGGAAAGAAAAGGGTCTTCCATGAAATTTGAGTCTTTATTAGTAACAATATGGTTTACGAAACCAATAACTTTTGATGAACGTGAAACCAATGATCTGGCAGACATATTAGGTACATAACCTAAATCATCAATTGCTTTATTAATTTTAGCGACGGTTTCAGCAGAAACGCGACCGGCTTTTCCATTGATAACATTGGAAACGGTTGTTGCACTTACGCCTGTAGCCGAAGCAATATCTTTAATAGTAACCATATAATAAATCCTTTCTGTTTTTAGAATAGGTAAAACGTAAAACCTATATAGAAATAGTAACACTAAAATATGGTTTTGAAAACAAAAAAATGTAAAGGAGAAGAGAAAAAATGAAGGGTGTAATTTTTGATTTAGATGGAGTTTTAGTTTCTACGGATGAACTTCATTATCAGGCTTGGAAAAAACTTGCCGAAGAACTGGGAATTACTGAATTTAACAGAGAGGACAATATGCGACAGAGAGGAGTAAGCCGTATGGCTTCTTTGGAAATTGTTCTTGAAAAAGGTGATAAAACATATACACAGGAAGAAAAGATGGAGCTTGCAGACAAAAAAAACGGATATTATGTTGAAATGCTCCGGAAACTGGATTCAGAGGCTGTACTTCCGGGAGCAGTAGAAACTTTGAAAATGCTAAAGGAAATGGGAATTATGTCAGCAGTGGGTTCAGCAAGTAAAAACGCACCAATAATACTTGAAAGGACAGGTCTTGCACCTTATATCGACAAAATAAGCTGTGGATTAGATGTAACTAAATCTAAACCTGACCCTGAAGTATTTTTAGTGGCTGCAAAGAAATTAGGACTTAATCCGGCGGATTGTCTTGTAGTTGAAGATGCAGCAGCAGGAATAGAAGCAGCAAAGAGAGGCGGAATGAAATCCCTCGGTGTAGGACCGTTTCATGAAGAACTGGGAGCAGATTTTCATTCCGAAACACTTGCAACAGTAGAAAACTGGAGGGAAATTTTATGTTAAAAGGAAAGAAACAAAAAACAGGGGAAAACAATAATTCAAAGCCAATGGGCAAAGGATTTTTTGTAGTTGGATGTGTAATAATTTATTTCCTTATTGTAGGAATAGTAAGCGCGGCAATTCATTTGCCTGTAGCAATAACAAAAATTTCAGACAATAGTGAGATAAAAAACGCCAAGGTTGTATTGTATGATGGACCTAAATCACTTAAAGATGCTACAGATGCTGATTTGGAAAAAGCATCAGAAGAAAAAAGAGATATTTCATTAATGCATTGTGTTGATACTAAAGTTGCGGTAAACGGCAAAGACTGTTATGTATACGATACAAATGTAAATAACACACATACATGGATGGGTGATTATATGCCGGCAGAAGACAGAACACCTATTACATATTTTGATTTTGAAGGAAAAGTTAAAATAACAGTTACAGTTCCTAATACAGATATTGAATATGTAAATATCAGACCATTAAAATATAACATTAAGCCGGAAATTAATACTAAAAAGCATACGGTGACATTTACAATTGACACACCTGATGCCTACACAGTTGAATTTAATAAAAAAGTAGAACGTGCAGTACATATTTTTGCAAATGAAATAGAAAAAGATGTTCCTGACAAAGATGCAGAGGGTGTTAAATACATTGGACCTGGTGAATGGAATATCGAAGACATGGTATTAGAAGATGGAGATACAATTTATATCTCAGGTGGAGCAGTTGTACATGGAGCAGTTACAGCATCATTTGCTAAAGATGTAACAGTTAGAGGAAGAGGCATTATTGATAATTCTAATTTAGAAGGTTGGAAAGGTACAAGTGCTACAGTTCCACTTAGATTTGATAACTGCCAGTACGTAACTGTTGAAGGAATTATTTCATTAAATGCAAATGCATGGTGCTTCCAGGGTTACAATTCAGTAGCTGGAGATATCAGTAATTTAAAGATTATTACAGCAAGACCAAATGGTGACGGAATTTCATTACAGTCATGTAAGAGTTTTGATGTAGAAAATTGTTTTGTACGTACATGGGATGATTCATTAGTAGTTAAGAATTATGATGTAAATTCAAACAATATCAAGTTCAAAAATGTTCAGGTTTGGACAGATTTGGCACAGTCAATGGAAATAGGTTATGAAACAAATAAAGGTGACAAAGAAAACTCGACAATTGAAAATGTTACATTTGAAGATATAACAGTACTTCATAACTTCCATAAGCCGGTATTATCAATTCACAATGCAGATAATGCAGCAATTTCTAACGTGACTTATAAAAATATTGTAGTTGAAGATGCATGCATGGGACTTGGAGATGGAACAAAAGAATTGATCGATTTACAGGTATTAACAAATTCAGGCTGGTCAACAACTTCTGACAGAGGAACTATTTCAAATGTAACAATTGATGGCTTCAAGGTACTTTACGGAAATGAATCCCTTCCTTCACAGATTAAAGGATTTGACGAAGAGCATGGTATTGATGGAGTTTCAATTTCAGGATTAAATATCAAGGGTAAAGATATTAAATCATTTGAAGATGGTGACTTTGAGATAGATGAAGACACAGTAAAGAATGCGGAAATAAAGTAGGAGGAGCATTATGAAGAAAAAGTTTATAATTATAATAGGATGTCTTGCCGTAGTATGTGCAGTAATGTCAGCTGTTGTAGCTGTAGGCAATTCATCAGTAAAAATGTCAAATAAAAATTTGACGGTAGTAACAGCTCCTGACCAGAAGGAAGCGATGGAGAACGATGCATTTAAGGAAGAAGAATATGTTGCACCTGAAATTGATGGCACAAATGTGGCGTTAGACGGAAGAGCAGATGCAAATGGATTTAACGATGTTTACAGAGCACCGAATATAATTGATGGCAGCAGATTAACATACTGGGAAGGTTCTCAAAATGAAGAAAGCCAGATAATTTCTGTAGACTTAAAGGATTCATATACTATTCATACAGTTGTAGTTGGATTGAATCCGGCTCAGATTTGGGGAAAGAGAACTCAGACGTTTAAGATTGAAGCAAGTGATGACGGACAGAATTATACAGAAGTAATACCATCTAAAGATTATGATTTTGATCCAAAGACAGGGAATCAGGTTATTATTGACATTGATAATGTCAAAATGCAATACATAAGACTGACGTTTACAAAGAACACAGGTGCAGTAGCCGGACAGATAGCTGAACTCGAGGTTTATACAAACGACAAATAAAATTGTGTGCAGTTTAAAGAGTTTAATTAAATATAATGTGTTTAAAAGATACTTCGCGTAGAACCAATATATGTTGAAATATAATTTGAAACACAGCAAATAAAAAGAATCATACTTGTTATTATCGGTTTATATGAAATAAATCTGATAAAAGTATGATTCTTTTTTGTTTAAATAGTACAGGTTCATGTTTAAGAATCAGCAGAATGTTCTTTATGTTTGAATACATTGTCAGACTAAATTTAAGAATCAACAGAATATTCTTTAAATTTAAACGTATTGTCAGGAACACACTTGTTAATTAACTTTGTATATGCTTTAGACATGCTCTTAGGCAGTTTGAATTTGGCTCTAACATATATTTTTGCGAAAGCCTTTTCTCCTATAGAATCTAAAGTATTGCTCCTTATTTTAACATATTTTAAATTTGGAAGCTTATAGAAAACTTTTTCTTCGATTGTATTTACGCTATCGCCAATAATGACTTCTTCAAGTTTTGTGCAATTTACAAAAGCCTTTTTAGGTATAATCTCAACTTTGTTTCCAATTTTTAAATGCTTTAATTTTGTTAAATTATCAAATGCTTTTTTAGAAAGTGTTGTTACATCAAAAACTCTTCCCTGAAACTTAATAGTTGATGGAATTTCTAAAGACTTAATACTATAGTCTTTAACTCCTTCAAAAGAAACAGTTGAATTTGATAAAATTTTGAAATTATAACCATCAACTTCACAAGTTTTATTAACAGAGGATTCAACCTCAAGTGAACCGTCGTACCAGTCAATTTCATTAAATGACATTGCATTTTCAAATGAAGTTACAGTTGGTTTTTCTCCGCCGTATTTTTTATACCAGCTTGATGGATATAAAACATTTTTGTTATAGTGAGTTAAACTTGTGTCTACATCTGAGAATTCATTTTTTCTAAGCTTTCTGCAAACGACAACAGTTCTATAATCGTGTACTTCATATGAGCAAGTGGATAACATTAAAAGTGAATCTTTTTCATTTATATCTACAGGACATTTATAGGATGAACGAATCTCTATCTGATATACAAAATTTAAAAATTGTTCCTTTGTCTGAAATGTACTTTGTAGATAATTGAATCCGTCGCTGCTTTCGAAATCTCCTGCCACTCGCATATATCCTATTATTTTCCACTTGCTCTCTTTATATAAGGTGTCAAATGTAATTACCGGATGCTGTTTGTAAAATTCGATATCTTTATATTTTAACAACTGATGAAACATCATTCCTGTCGAATCCATATTATGTCCATGTATGACAAGATTCTTTGAACGAGGTTTGATTTTTGAATTGCTTTGTATGTAAAGGCAACCATTTTTATCACGACCACCTTCAAAATCATGCTTTAAATAAAATTCTGAGTTGCCGGTTGACTGCATTACCGGATAATCGATATTAGTTCCGGGAACTTTTAACCAACCTCGTATGTCCGAGTTTATCTCTATAAGTTTTGAGAACTTTAATAATATTCCATCAGAGCCTTTAGCCCCTTCTTCATATGATTTGTCCAAATTAATGTCAACAGGGGTATTCTCGGACGAATCGTCATCTATAACTTCATTGTTGCCGTCAGATTCAGGAGAATCTGAAACTGAATAATATAATGATTTATATTTATTGTTAAGCTGTTTGGAATGATAAGGCTGTATGCCTAAGTAATAAATCAAAAAAATAACGCATCCAATTAACAATAAAACAGAACAAATCATTACCGTAAGTCTGATTTTTTTCTTGCTTTTAATACTAATCATAAATATCTCCTATTGGATTTGGAAAAGTAAAATAAAGATAATAATGACAAAATATATTTATTTAATTTTCATTATAAAGAGTGTTTAGGGGGGATTTTAAAATAGTGTTGAAATATAAAAATGCTTTCGGATTGTTCTGTATTATGTAACAGGAAAATCCACATTTAACTTTAAAATAATTATAATTGTAATAATAAAAAAAAGCAATAAAACATAAAATTAATAGTAGGAAATAAAGTCAGGTTATATATTGGTAAAACCGTTCCCAAAACAAAGCAGAAGACACAAGCGTAAACATAAAAAATATAGACATAAAATACAAAATAATTGACAATTGAAAGGTTTTTTTGTGCAATAATAATAAAAAAATGGGTGGTTTTTGGTTAAAACGCACCCACCAAACAGATTGACAAAGGCATGGTGCCATGTTAATATTAGTTTAACGTTAAACGGATGTGGGAAAAGTGATTTATTGGGGTGTGTCCGGGGGGACAATTTTCAAAAAAATCTTTTATTTTACCCAGGAAACAAGAAACAATTAAATAAGTGAAAATCTTTAAACCGTTACAAGTTTAACGTTTAACTTATTCGAAGAAAGGAAGAGGTAGAGAAATGAAAAAAACATTTAAAAAGTTATTAGTTATGGTAAGCGCTGTAGTTCTCATATTTAGCATGAACGTAGCAGCGGCAGAGGACATTGTATTGAATGATAGTGGAAGTCCATTTATTAAATCATTTGATCCGGGAACAAGTGGAGAATACAAATATTTAGGATATGCTTACTGTTTTGAAGTAGGACCTGAATATAAATATTTACAGATTACATATACAGGTGATCCTACAGCATTTGATGAATTAAGATTAGAATTTGTAGTTAACTCAGACCCATCAGAGGAAAAGAAATTAACTCCTGTATGGTTCAGAGAAAATGACGAAGGTACAGTTAGAACAACAGACGGCGGATTAGTTCCTAATCCTTCAGATAAAGAACAGACAGCAGTAATCGATTTAGAAAAATCAGGAATTGACTTATCAACAGGTATCAGAGCGTTCCATATACATGATACACCTGGTAAAGGTAAGTTTACAATTACAGATGCAAGATTAATGACTAGTGCACCAAAGGGTGGAGCATCAGCAAGTGCAAGCGACGTTAAATCATCTTCAGATGATAAGAAAGCAAGCAGTGATTCAAAACCAAAATCAAGCTCAAGCACAGACAGTAAGAGTTCGGATTCATCTTCAAGCAAAGACAGCTCAGCATCATCAGCTTCAGCATCTTCATCAAGCGATAGCTCAGAATCAGTAGGAGGTGGCGCAACAGCAGCACCTACAACAGGTTCAGCAACATATCCAATTGCTATAGCTATAGGAGGTATTGTAGTAGCAGGCGCAGCATTAGTTGCATCAAAGAAAATGAAAATCCAGTAGTTTTAAGAAAGGAAGAAGGTTCATATGAGATTAAAGAAAATTAGTAACAAAGCAATTGCTTACGCATGCGTCGGAACATTGGCGGTAAGCAGCTTGGCAGGGGTGAACTTTGCATCAGTAAAAGCGGATGAAGAGAGCGGAACAGAAGCAGAAGTTAATTCGTATAAGGAAGTTAGTATTCCATGGATGGTTAAGGAATATGATCCGGGCACAGATGGTGATTACAAATATCTTGCAGGAATTGATCTTGCAGCACTAGAATTGACTAGTGATTATAAATATTTACAACTCACATATACAGGCGATGCTACGGCATTTGATGCTTTAAGATTTGAAATGGCAGGAGCAGATGGCTCTTTAGGAACATATTGGTTTAAGGAAAACCCACAGGGAACAATTAAGACATCTGATGATACATTAGTTGCAGATCCTTCAGAAGAGGAACAGACAGCAGTAATTGATCTTGAAAAATTAGGAATTAGTGGTGCAGACTTAATTACTACGATTCATATGCATGATTCACCGGGAAATGGTAAGTTTACAATTAAGGAAGCTAAGTTTACAAACAGTCCAAAAGAAGTTAAGTCGATTAGCATTCCATGGATGGCTAAAGAATATAATCCTGGAGAGGGAGAAGGATATCAGTATCTTGCAGGAATTGATCTTGCTGACCTAAATGTAACAAAAGATTACCAGTATTTACAGTTAACATATACAGGTGAATCTACATCATTTGATGAACTTAGATTTGAAGTAGTTGGAACAGATAAAGGATTAGGAACATTCTGGTTTAAAGAAAATCCACAGGGAACAATTAAGACAGTAGATGACACATTAGTTGCTAATCCAACAGAAACAGAGCAGACAGTTGTAATTGACCTTGCAAAATCAGGAATTACAAATGCTGAAGGAATTGCTACAATCCATATGCATGACACAAAGGGCAAAGGTGCATTTACAATAACAGATGCTCAGTTTACAAACACACCATTTCAGGTAACTAAGACACCGGTAGAACCTGAAGAAACAACTCCAGAGGAAACAACACCTGATAATAATGGGGAAACAACACCGGAAACAACAACAGAAAAAGTAATTGCAGATGGAACAAATGACATCATTTTAAATGGTGATGACCAGGGCAAGAGTGCTATGATTGGAACTTACTCAATTAAGAAAGGCTCTGTAGAAAAACCAAATTACAAATATCTTGGATGGGCAACATTTAAAGACTTTGCAAACGAATCATACAAATACTTAAAGATTACATATACAGGTAATATTAAATTACTTAGATTTGAATTTGAAGGCAAAGGTGGAGAAAAACAGGGACCATTCTGGTTTGATCCTGAACAGGCAACTCATTTTGTAACAGAAGATGGTAGTGCAATTCCACTTGTTGGAAACAACACAACAGTAGTAATTAATCTTGCTAAATCAGGCGTTGATATGAGCAAATATAATTCAGGTGTACATATGCACTGCTCAGCAGAAGACGAAGATGTAAATATTTCAATTACAGACGCAGTGTTATATGGTGGAAAGAAGAGTGAACCACAGCCAACAACAACTGCAGCACCAACAACAAAACCAACAACTGTAGCACCAACAACAACTCAGGCAGCAAAAGTTTCAGTTGGAAAGACAGCTGTTAAGGGTGCAACAAAGAAAAAATCAGCAAAGAAAGCTTCTGTAGTACTTAAGAAAGTTAAAGGTGCAAAAGGATATCAGGTTAAAATTTCTACATCTAAGAAATTTAAGAGTAAAGCAACAAAGACAATCACAACTGCAAAAGTTAAATTTGTTGTTAAGAAATTAAAAGCAAACAAGAAATACTATGTTAAGGCTAGAGCATACAAAGTAGTAAACAAGGCTAAAGTTTATGGTAAATGGTCAGCAGTTAAACAGGTAAAAAATAAATAATAATAACAGTTAATTACTAGAAAGCCCTCACGTAATAAACATGTGAGGGCTTTCGTTTTAAAAGAAAGGGCAAATGAAAGTGAAGAAGGGAAAAGTTTTTACAGCTATATTGATGGGAATAGTAATGACAACAGGGGGAAATATGACAGAATTTAATACAAAAGTAAAGGCGGATATAAGTTCAGAATTTGAAATTCCTCAAGCAGATGAGGCAGGAAGAATTGGTGCAAGCATGCCCTATCTTAGATATGATTCAAAAGATGCAGAGATTGGAAATGGCGCAAAAATAGAAGAATCAGTAAAATCTGAACGAACAAAGATTGCAAGTCAGGCGTCACAACAGTCGTATGTAAGTCTGCCGGTTAAAGATTCATATGCAGAATGGACTGCAGTTAAAAGTGGTTCAGGTGTAACAATGAGATTTACAATGCCGGATTCAACAGACGGTAAAGGATTAACAGGTAGTCTTGATGTATATGTAAATGGAGAATTTTGTCAGAAAGTTGATTTGACATCTTATTACATGTGGCAATATTTTGCAGGTGGAAATCCAAGTGATAAAAACAACGGAGGAGTTCCGTGCTTTGCATTTGATGAAGTACATTTTATTTTGAATAAAACTTTAAATCCGGGGGACAAAATAAGAGTTCAAAACTCAGGAAGAGACAATTTAATTTATGGTGTAGATTTTGTTGAAATCGAAGAAGTTCCACAAACTATTGCACAACCTGCGAATTCTTTGAATGTTGTAGATTATGGTGCGAGGCCAAATGATGGAAAAGATGATTATAATGCAATAAGAAATTGTATAAGTGCTGCTAATATTCAGGGAAAAGATGTTTATTTTCCAGAAGGAACTTTTAATATAGGCAGAAAATGGACTTTTTATGGAAAGAACATAAAAGTTACGGGAGCAGGAATGTGGTATACAAACATTCAGTTCACAAACAGTAATGCGAATAGCGGAGGAATTGCATTTGCAGGAGAAAATTCATGTTATAATGTAGAATTTTGCAATATGTATATTAATTCAAATTTAAGCTCAAGATATAATGAACAGGCATCATATAAATGTTTTAGTGATGTTCCGGGAAATGGAAGTGTAATACATGATATTTGGGAAGACCATTTTGAGTGTGGATTTTGGTTAGGAGATTATAGTGGAACAGTTGATTATTCAGATGGAATGAAAATAATCAATTGTAGAATTAGAAACAATTTAGCTGACGGAGTAAATTTCTGTCAGGGTACAAGCAATAGTGTGGTATATAACTGCTCAATAAGAAATAATGGAGATGACGGACTGGCATGTTGGAATAATAATTATTTGTCAGCGAAAGATGAAACAGGAAATGTGTTTGCATATAATACAATAGACTTTATTTGGAGAGCCGGAGGCATTGCAATATATGGAGGAGATGGATTTAATATTTACAATAATTATATTTGCGATACATTCATGGCATCTGGAATTCATTTGAATACAACATTTGATGGATATAAATTTAATAATACGAAAAATATAAAATTCGAAAATAATACATTGGTAAGATGTGGAACATATAAAGATAGTTGGGGTAGTTCTTTAGCAGCTATAGATATTTCGCAAAATGTAAAGAATATTTCATTTAGCAATACAAAAATATATGATGCATGGCACGATGGAATAGCTTTAAAGGACAACATACAAGGGATAAAATTTGAAAATACAATAATTTATGGAAGTGGAACTGCAGGACAGAAAGTGTCAGGAAATGTAGGAGCAGCAATTAAGACATCGGGAAGTCCGAAAGCTCAAATTGATAATATAAGTATAACTAACAGTGCTTATAATCATAATGACAAACCGTATCTTTTTACAGGAAGTTATAATGGAATTTCAATTTTGAACGAATTGTTGTATAATGATTTAATTTATGAAGTGCCGGGATATCCTGAAGTTTCAGATGTTACAAAGGATGAGGAGACAATAAAACCAGGTGATAACGAGACAACACCTGGAAATGAAAACCGTAATGATACGGGAAATTTAATGAATTCGGGAACATCTTCGAATTCAGAAACAGTTTCAAATCAGAATGATGAGACTGAGAAAAAAATAACAAAGAATAAACCGGGAAAAGTAAAAATAAAGTCTGTAAAAAAGACAAAAGGCAAAATGAAAATTACTTTGAAAAAATTAAGAGGGGTTTACAGGTATCAGATTAAAGTTTCAACTTCAAAGAAGTTTGTAGGCAAAAATACTCTTACTAAAAACTTAAAGGGGACAAAAGCGGTTTTCAAAAAAATCAATGTAGCAAAAAAGTATTACGTTAAGGCTAGAGCGTATAAAATTGTGGAAAAGAAAAGATTATATGGAAGATGGTCGGGGGTCGTATCTAAATAACCAACACAATTGCGAATAGTTGAACGTAAAACTTTAAATAAAATAAGAAGGAGAAGAAACATGAGAAAAAGTATTCAAAAGGTTTTATCATTTGCTTTAGCAGGGGCAATGGTATTACAACCTTTACCTTCAGCACAGAGTGTGTTTAAGGTAAACGCAGGGGTGGCTTCGGAATCAAAGTTTGATATTCCGCAAGCTGATGCAAGTGGACGTGTAGGAGCTAAGGTTCCTTACACAAGATATGATTCATTACAGGCGAATATTGGTGGCGGAGCACAGATTGCTTCATCAAAGAATTTCGACAGAATGAATATTGCAAGCCAGGCTTCGGAACAGTCATATGTAAGACTTCCTGGAAAAGGAGCTTACGCAGAGTGGACAATGAACACTACCGGAGATGGGGTTACAATGAGATTTACAATGCCTGATTCCAGTGATGGAATGGGACTTAAAGGCTCATTAGATGTGTATGTAAACGGACAGTACAAAAAGACAATTGATTTAACATCTTATTTTATGTGGCAGTATTTTGCCAGTGGAAATCCAAGCGATAATAATGATGGTGGAGTGCCATGTTTCGCTTTTGATGAAGTACATTTTAAATTAGATAACTCTTTAAAAAAGGGTGATACAATCAGAATTCAGAGCAGTGGAGCCAATGCTTTAGAATATGGTGTAGACTTCCTTGAAATTGAAAATGTACCTGATGAAATTGCACAGCCGGACAATTCTTTAAATGTTGAAGATTTTGGAGCAGTTCCTGATGATGGACAGGACGACTATGATGCAATTTATCGTTGTATAGAAGAAGCAGACAGATCAAACATGGATGTTTATATCCCGGCAGGAACATTTGAAATCGGACAGGTTTGGAGATTATATGGTTCAAACATGAAGATTACAGGTGCAGGTATGTGGTATACAAATATTCAGTTTACAAATCCTGATGCCGGTGGCGGTGGTATTTCCGCCGGATGGCAGACAAGCGGTTCAAAGGATGGATATTGTAATAATATTGAATTTTGTAATATGTACATTAATTCAAATCTTAGATCACGTTATAATCAGCAGGCAGTATATAAATGCTTTATGGATGTATTCACAGATGGATCAGTAATCCATGATATTTGGGAAGAACATTTTGAATGTGGATTCTGGTTTGGTGATTACAATGGAAAAATGGATTACTCAGACGGAGTTAAAGTAATGGACTGTAGAATTAGAAATAATCTTGCAGACGGAGTAAACTTCTGTCAGGGTACAAGCAATGCAACAGTTTACAACTGCTCTATCAGAAACAATGGTGATGATGGTTTAGCATGTTGGAATAACAGCTGGGGCGGAGCTAAAAATGAATCTGGAAATGTATTCGCATATAATACAATTGATTTCATATGGAGAGCTGGTGGTATTGCAATCTATGGTGGTGATAATTTCAAAGTTTATAACAATTACATTTGCGATACATTTATGGCAGCAGGTATTCATTTAAATACAACATTTGACGGTTACAAATTTAGTGAGTGTAAAAATATGACATTTGATAATAACATCATAGTTCGTGCCGGATGTACAAAGGACAGCTGGGGTGAAGAACTTGGTGCAGTTGATATCAAGCAGGAAGTCAAGAATGTAACATTTAACAATACTCAGATTTATGATGCTCAGCATGATGGTATCAGAATCCTTGATAACTCAGCAAGTAATGTAGTGTTTAACAATACTAAGATTTTAGGCTCAGGTATAGATGGTCAGCAGGGAAATTATTCATCAGTTCCTCATGCAGGTGCAGCTATCAGACTTGGAAGCTCATCATCAGCTACATTTAATGGAATCGAAATTGCAAATTCTGCATTTAAGAACAAAGAAGATGGATCACCATATTTCTATACAGGTGGAACAGATTCATCATGTGTGAAGAATGCAACAATCTATGATGATGATGTTACATATACAGTACCGGGTTATCCTGAACCATATATTGATGGTGGACAGCAAGGTGGTGTTACAAATCCATTAGAAGGTATTACAGGATATGATATTGCTTTAACAGGTTTAACATGGAAAAATGAAAATGGCTCATCAGACCTTAAAAATGGAGATAAGGTTACATTCTCTGTTGCAATTACTAATACAAGTAATGTAGATATTCCTGAAGGAGTAACAATTGGATTCAAAGTTGTAGTTGATGGAACAACAACTTACAGAAATCAGAAATTTAAAGATGGTTTGAAAGCAGGACAGACAGTTAAACTTTCAACAACAGGTGCTTGGACAGCTTCAAGAGGAGGTCATACAATCGTTGCAACAGCAGATGATACAAATAAACTTCCAAATGAAACAGACAAGAACAATAATACAAGAACAAAGAAATTTAATGTTTATGGAGATGCAGCTACAAATCCTGTAACAAGAGTTTCAGGTGGATATGACTTAGTTGTATCAAAGATAGTTGCTAATAAGCAGGACATTGCTGTTGGAGATCAGTTAGTATTTACTGCAACAATTACAAATGCAGGTGATACAGCTATTCCGGCAGGAACAACTATTGGATATCAGTTACAGATTGATGGAAATACATCAAATATTTTATGGTGCGATACATATAATAGCGGATTGGCAGCAGGACAGTCAGTTGATTTAACAGTAAATTCTGGTTCAGCACAGAGAAATTACTGGACAGCTACAAGTGGAAAACATAGCATAATGGCATGGGTTGATGATGTTAATAGAATTCAGAATGAAGTTAATGAAGATAACAACAAATATACTATTTCATTAAATATTCCAACAGCATCAATGATTGAAAATCCTGATGCACCTGATGATTTAAACAATCCTGGACAGGTTGAAACAACAAAACCAGTTGAAACAACAAAGGCACCTGAAACAACGACAAAACAGGCTGAAACAACAACAAAGGCACCTGAAACAACAGCTAAACCGGCTGAAACAACAACTAAGACACCTGAAACTTCAAGAGATACATCAGGAGATATTGTACTTAATGAGTTTATGAAAACATGGACAGTAGGTACAGGAAGCGGATATCAGTATATGGGTCAGGTAAATTACAAAGCACCTGCAGGATACAGATATCTTCAGTTGACATATACAGGTGATACAAGAGCATTTGAAGAACTTAGATTAGAATTCTTTACAGATATGAAGAATCCGTATTGGTTCAACAAAAATCAGGCAGTTAAGTTTGTGACAACAAGCGGCGATGTAGTTGAAGCTCCATCATCTACTGCAAAGACAGTTGTAATTGACCTTCAGAAATCAGGTTTAAATATTAACCAGACAAATACAGGTTTCCATATTCATAATACACAGGGATATGGAAGTTTTACAATTACAGATGCAAGACTTTATAAAACATCAGCTGTAGAACAACCAACAACAAAACCGGTTGAGACAACAACAAAGGCACCAGAGACAACTACTAAAGCACCAGAGACAACAAAGGCGCTTGAAACAACAAAACCAGTTGAAACAACAACAGAAGCTCCATCAATGGTTTCAGATAAAGTTATTGTACATGGATATCAGATGAGTGCTAAGTTCAACGGAGTAGAAGGAGATATGGGAATTCGTATCGTATATTCTGTAGAACCTGAAATTGATGGAAAGAAAGTAGAAAAAGCAGGTGTTATTTGCGGAATAGTATATGGTGACAACCCAATAACAAAGAATGACATTGTATTAAACTGCAAGAATTCTTATGTAGCAAGCTATGAAGCAACAGACAAAGGTTTAATTGGTGATGTAGTTGGCAATTCAAAGACAGCAAAGAATTATGTAAGAACATTTGGATTAAAAGATTACAATGCAGCAGGACTTTCAGCAACATATTACACAAGATCATATGCAATTTTAGAAGACGGAACAATTGCATACAGTAATGTAGAAGAATTCAATATTTATGAAATCGGAAAGAAGATTTACCAGAAGAGATCAATGGTAAATGAGGCAGCTCATAATTACTTATATGATAAGATTCTTAAGGTGGTAAATCCTGCAGAATTACCAATTGATTATAATTGGAGCAATACAATAGAAAAATAAATAAAAGATATTGAAAACGGAGGCTATCGCTTCAACATTTAGGTTGTTGAAGCGAAGCCTCTTTGTGTTATATATGGGACTTTATTATGAATCAATTTTAATGAAATATTTGTATAATTTTTGATGTAATACTTGTATGTTTTTTAATGAAATATTTGAAAAAATCACCGCAATATTTGTATGAGTTTAAGTGCAATATTCCAGGGTTTTGGTAGAACATTTTACACTAATATGATAAAATAAAATAATAACTTTATTTACAATTTAATAGTGTCAAATGCGTATAACAACACAAAGGGGTGATTATTATGACAAATGACAAAGTAAGAATTCATCAGAGAGTACAGGATGTAATGAACGTGGATGAACTGTACAATTATATTTACAGATATGTGCATGATAACAACATGGAACAGTCAATTATGGCATTGGAAATGGCGAATGAATGCCATAAGGAACAGACAAGGATGGAAGGTGGACCGTATATTATTCATCCGTTAACAATTGCAAGACATGCAATATCCTTAGGAATTAAAGAAGACAACATAATTGCAACGATGCTTTTACATGATGTGTGTGAAGATTGTAATATTTCGGAAACAAGTATGCCTATAAATGATATTGTTAAAGCCGGGGTAAAAGCAATGACATTTGAAGTTAAGCCAGGTGAGGATAAGGAAGAAGCAAGATTAAAATATTTTGCAAGGTTAATTGATAATAGAGAAGCAACGATAACAAAGATGTTTGACAGGTGTAATAATGTGTCGACAATGGCTTTGATATTTTCGAGAAAAAGACTCGTTAAGTACATTAATGAGACAGATAAGCATGTCATTCCTCTTATTCAACAGGCAAGGATAAGATATCCTGAATTCGAGCAAATATGCTTTGCAGTAGAATATCAGATGAATTGTATGTTAAACTCGGTAGAAATGTTATTAGAATTTAACGATTCAAAGAGAGTATAGACTATTAAATGTCTATATAGTTTACAGAAAACGGTATGCAGTTATAAATAAATGTGACGTGATTAAAATTTGTGCAAATAACTACCATTTCATAGCTGTAAAAAATATATATTTTAAATACCCCCTAAAATATAATAGTGAAAGGATTGCATAATGGATAACAACCAAAATATTGAGACAGAAAAAGTTCACAAAAGAAGGGTAAGATATAAAGGAACACACCCGAGAACGTATGCAGAAAAGTATAAAGAACAACAGCCTGAAAAATATGCTGATACAATAGAAAAAGTAATACGAAAGGGAAGTACTCCTGCAGGTATGCATATATCTATTTGTGTAAAAGAAATATTAGAATTTTTACAAATAAAGCCGGGGCAGAAAGGATTGGATGCAACTCTAGGATATGGTGGACATACATCAAAGATGCTCGAATGCCTTGAAGGAAATGGTCATGTATACGGATTAGATATAGATCCGATAGAAATAGAAAAAACAAAAAAGAGATTAGCAGACAAAGGATTTGGAGACAATATATTTACAGCTATTAATACTAATTTTGCAAATATAGATGAAGTGGCAAAAGAATACGGCCCATTTGATTTTGTATTGGCAGATTTAGGTGTATCATCTATGCAGATTGACAATCCGGAGAGAGGATTTACTTATAAATATGATGGCCCGCTTGATTTACGATTAAATCCGCATAAAGGAATTTCAGCAGCTCAAAGATTGGAAAATATCAGGGAAGATGAACTTGAAGGGATGTTTATTGAAAACTCAGACGAACCTTATGCCGCTGAAATTGCAAAGGCTATAGTGGAAAGGAACCGAAAAGGACAGAAAATAACAACAACACTTATGCTTAAAGATGTAATAGAAGAGGCATTATCTTTTATTCCACAGAAAGAAAGAAAAGAAGCAGTGAAAAAGTCCTGTGCCAGAACATTTCAGGCTCTAAGGATTGATGTAAATAATGAATTTGAAGTGTTATATGATTTTCTTGAAAAACTACCGGATGCAATGGCACCAGGTGGAAGAGTTGCGATTCTGACTTTCCATTCAGGTGAAGACAGACTTGTAAAGAAGGCATTTAAAGCCCTATATAAGCAGGGAATATTTTCAGAAATTGCAAAGGATGTAATAAGACCGTCTGCAGAAGAATGTAATATGAATCCGCGTGCAAGATCAACAAAAATGCGTTGGGCAAAAAAAAATTAACAAATTAGTAAAATATTGTTTTGAGTATATAGAATATTTGTATTATAATGGAAAATGTATAAGAACGTGAATAGTTACATCGCACAATGAAAAATTGGAAATGATAATATAGTTGTGCGTAAAGGATAAAAGGAGGAGGAAATTAATGAATCCTATTATTTTAGATAAGGTAAGGGGTTGTATGTTAGGTGGTGCTGTAGGTGATGCACTTGGTTACCCGGTTATGAATCTTAACATTGATGATATTCGTAAAGAACATGGTGAAAATGGTATTAGCGAATATTTATTAGATGAAAATGGTAAAGCAGGAATATCAGATATAACACAGTTATCGTTATTTACTGCAAATGGAATTTTATCAGGAAAGACAAAAGCCTGTAAAATAGGTACTGAGGGACCAGATGTTGCAACAGTATGTCAGGCATACAAAGATTGGGTTAAAACACAGGAAAGTGATAATACTAACGAAAGCCATACAACATGGTTATATAATATAGAAAATTTGCATAGTAGAAGACATTCATTAGAATCAGGAATAGATATTTTCAAAGGCGATTTTGGAAGTGTTGAAAAGCCTGAAAAGTTAGGAATGGATTTTGGAGCTATTACAAGAATCGCTCCTGTGGGACTTTATTTTAAAGAAGAAAATATGCAGATTGAAGAAATAGATGTGTTTGCTGCAAATGTAGCTGCATCTACACATGGATATGATGCTGCTTATATTTCAGCTGCAATATTAGCTCATATAATAAATAAAGTAACATATACGGAAATGACTTTAAAAGAAGCTGTGTCAGATGCAATGAACACAGTAAAAAGATTATGTGGATATAAACCACATGTTGAAAGCGTCATGGAAGGGTTAAGCAGAGCTGTTTCTTTAGCCGGTGACGATATAGATGATAAAGAAGCAGTATCAGAAATCGGTATAGGAAATAGTGCCGATGAAGTACTTGCAGCAGCAATTTACTTTAGTTTAAAGTATGAAGAAGATTTTGAAAAAGCAATCCATGCTGCTGTCAATAATGACGGTAAAAGCGGAGCAATAGCATCCGTAACAGGAAATATACTTGGTGCATATCTTGGAGCAAGAGCAATTCCTGAAAAATATTTAGAAAAATTAGAGTTACGCCATATAATCCAGATAATCGCAGAAGATTTACACGAAGATTGTCCAAATACAAATTATTTTGATAATTTTAATTGGATTTGGGAAGAAAAATATGGCGAAGCCTGTTATATTATTTAATAATTCAGAATTACAAAAAACTGCCTTCATGTTCGCATGTAAAGGCAGTTTTTCTAAGAAATCAAAGCCATAAGGAATGAGTCTTACAGGGAAGAAGCCGAATGGAAGGGGCAATACAGATTAATAAAGGAGGAAACAAAATGAACGAAGTTCATTTTTTATAAATGTTTCCGACGAATAGCCGCTGACCGAAGGGCGGGGCAATACAGATTAATAAAGGAGAATATGTTGGACGACAAATTAAAGCAACAAATATTTTTAGAAATAGCAATGCCTATTTGTACCAGAGAAAAAGTAATGCTTATGCATAAGTTTGTACAACATGGAAAAACAAGTTGCTTAGAACATAGCATAGCTGTAGCATACAATAGCTTTTTGATGGCAGAAGCCATGGGAACTGAATATGATAGGGAAAGTCTTATAAGAGGCGGCCTTTTGCATGATTATTTTTTATATGACTGGCATAAACCTCATGGAAGATGGCATGGATTTAAACACCCGGCAATAGCATTGAAAAATGCTACAAGGGATTTTAAACTAACAGAAATAGAAAAGAATCTTATAGTAAGACATATGTTTCCGCTAGTACCGATACCACCTAAAAATATTGAGGGTGGTATAGTATGTATGGTTGATAAGTGGTGTTCACTTAAAGAAACATTTTGTAGCGATATTTATAAAAAAGATGGAATGGTTCAGCAGATAATTAAAATAGTTGAAATTAAACTAAGAGAAGAAGAAACAAGAGAGTCAACGGTTAATATTTCACAGAGACATGTTGTTTTATAAAAATATACTTTTAGGCTGCAAATAACAAAAGATACAATAAAAAACAAAAGAGTGACTTTAAAGTTATTAATTGGATTAGTATTTTATGTAAAACAAATCTGAATGAAGCATTAGGAGGAATAGTATGGCAGGATTAGTTTTAGAAGGCGGAACATTCAGACCTATTTTTAGTTGTGGCGTAATGGATGCGTTATTAGATAATGGTATCGAATTTCCTTACGTAATAGGTGTATCGGCAGGAATAACGGATGCGATATCATACATTTCAAAACAGAAGGAAAGAAATTTACTTGTATTAGAAAAATATAGAAATGACAAAAGATATATCGGAATAAATAATTTTAAGACAGATAAAAGTTTATTTGGTCTTGAATTTGCATATGGAACAGTTCCAAATGAATTAATGCCATTTGATATGGAAACATATAAGAAATACACAGGAAAGGTAAGAGTTGGTGTAACTAATTGTATTACAGGAAAAGCTGAGTATATGGATGGCATGGAAATGGATGATAAATATACAATGCTAAGAGCAACATGTGCAATACCCGGATTTTTCCCAACGATTAACATTAATGGAACACCATATTATGATGGAGGGATAGCTGACCCGATTCCGATACGTAAGTCTATGGCGGATGGAAATGAAAAAAATCTAATTATCCTGACACAGCCATTAGAATATAGGAAAACATTAAATGCAAAGACCAAATTTGCAGCGAATCGTGTTAAAAAGAAATATCCTGAATTAGCAAATGCCCTATATACAAGACACATCAGATATAACGAGACAGTAGAGTATTGTCATAAATTAGAAGATGAGGGAAAGGCAATAATACTTCAGCCAAAGGTGAAACTCAATAGTTTTGAAAAGGATGTGAAAGTGTTGAGACAGACAAATGAAATGGGATATGAAATGGCTATGGACAAAATGGATTTAATAAAAGAATTAATAAAAAAATAAAAATATTTTTATCAAAAATAAGCGTAAAATTATGTTTTTTCGACATTTTTTTACGCCATTTTTTTTGCAAAAAAGGCAAAAACACCAAAATGAAAATTTTGAAATCCCATAAAATAGTAAGGTGTTTGTGCAAAATCAACAAAAAAACAAATAAAATAGACATTTTTTTGATGATATATTGCAAAAAATGTTTTTAAATTCTAATATTTTAAATATAGAACGACATATATATTGGGAATATGTTGGGGGTCGGATTCAAAAAAGCGGGCAAGTCAGCCTGATATTTCGTGAGTTAATGCGTGTATTGAAAACTTTTTAATATACGCTTTATTTTTATCTTGGTAATTTAGAAAAATAAAAATTACCAAATAAATATGTATAGAGTTTTGAATTATTATTGAAAACCGTGGAGTGATAATAATAGAAATCAGAAAGGGTTTGTATTAATTATATTATGCGGAAAATGTTGAGATTGGGAAAACATTTTACGTAATCGCAGAAAATGAATAAAAACGCATAGCGCGTTTTTCATAAAAAATATGAAGGGGAGGTTTTTATTCAATGAGAATTAAAAATCTAAGAAAAGTGTCAAAAAGAGCAGCAAGTTTTGCACTTTCAGCAGCGTTGGTAGTTGGAGTAGTACCTGCGCAGAATTTAATGCCAACTGTAAAGGCGGCGGACGACAATACACCATATGTTATTTCGAACGGAAGAATGGTATATGCCAGCTCATCTGTAGAAAACAGTGATCCGTCTTATGCAGTGGATGGCTCAACATCGACAAGATGGGAAAGCTCATGGAACAACAAAAATGAATGGATGTACGTAGATCTCGGAAAAGTTACACAGATTACAGGTGTAAAACTTATGTGGGAAGGTGCGTACGCAACAGCTTACAAGATTCAGTTTTCTGATGATGAAGAAAACTGGAGAGATGTTTACACAAACAATTCATGTAAGGGTGGAAACGAAACAATTGATTTAAGTGGCTCAGCAAGATATGTAAGAATTTATATGACAGATAAAGCTTTGGCTGCTTATGGATATTCATTATATGAATTTCAGGTTCTCGGATTAAACGGAGTTACACAGAGACCTGTAGATTATGGAAAAAATATAGCAGAAGGTAAGAATGTAACAGCATCATCGCTTAGAGATGTATGGTGGATGTATGATGACAAAGGAGTAATTAATCAGTCGACAGTACTTGCTAAGAATGCAGTAGATGGAAATATGGATTCATACTGGACATCAGGTGAAAAAGACAACCAGTGGTTGTGTGTAGATTTGGGCAGAAATCATGAAATTGGACGTGTAGTTATTAACTGGGCATCTGATGCAGGTAAGATTTATGATATTCAGACATCAACAGATGGAAATAATTGGACAACATTATACAGACAGACAAAAGGTTCAGGAAATAAAGTAGACAATGTAGAACTTTATGCTAATGCACGTTATGTAAGAATGTATGGATATACAAGAGTTGAAAATGGAAGTGGATTTAGTATAAATGAATTACAGGTATACGAATATAAAAATGGAGATAAGAAGGTAACACACAATATAGAAGCGTTACCACAGTCTCAGGTAAAGAAAACTGCTAATAATAAAGGAAGCTATTTGTCAAATGATATGTACGAAGCAAAAGCTAAACTTCCGGTTTATGCAGCAGATAATATTAAAGTTCCTGTTGAAAGTAATGACTGGTGGCAGTCAATTTTAATTAACAAGTTTGGAAATATGTTATCAACACTTCCATTAAAGACAAAATATTCAACAAAAGGACTTGGAGTTTTAACAGCTACAGAAGGCTGGCTTCCGGCAATGGGTGAAACAGATGTAAATGTTTCAGTAGTTTCAGAAACAAAACCTGATTTTTACATTATGCCTGAGAATCTTGATACAGCGTCAGCATGTGACAAAGTCATGGATTACAGTGATTACTCAGTAAAAGTTGGTTTATGTGATGATAATCATGTAGCAATGCAGTCAACACATATAAAAGGTTCACCATATATCTTTACTGAATATGGAACAACAAGAACAATTTATATTTCATCATCAGCTGATGCACAGTGCTTTGATGCAAATGGAAATGCCATTTTAGCAAATAATCTTGATAAGATTACAGCTGACCATATTGGACTTCAGGTTACAGATGATGACAATAAGAACGGTACAAAGAACTCAACAAGTTATTATTGTTTAACAGTACCTGAAAATACAACATTTAAGAAAATCGGAAGTTATATTAAAGTAACATTCCCGGCAGACAACGGATATATGTCAATTGGTACAATGCAGGCAAAGAACCAGTTAGAAACATTCTTTGCACATGGATATGCATTTGTAACAGATACAGCCGTAACATATGATTATAGTGATGACAATGCAAAGATTAACTCACACTATAACTTAACAACAACAGTTAAGAGAAATGGATTTTCAAATGAATCTATGTTATGTATGCTTCCTCATCAGTGGAAAAATTCAACAGATGATAATAACGCATTCACAACATATACTTCAGTAAGAGGTGATTTAAAGACAATCATTTCAAATAAATTTACTACAACAAAAACATTTGCAGGTCTTCTTCCAACATTTGCGATTCCATCAGGAAGTGATTTCGACAGTGAAGAAGCACAGATGTATTTAGCACAGTTAGATGATGCAACAAAGAATTTGAACCCTGCAGCTGATGCTTATTGGGAAGGTAAGAATTTACATCCATTAGGAATGGGAGTTCTTATAGCTGACCAGTTAGGGGATACAGAATTAAGAGATGAATTCCTTGCAAGAATTAAGAAGATTCTTATTAACTGGTTTACATATGATGGTAAAGATGACATTAGTTATTTCATTTATGATAACAATTGGGGAACACTTTATTATGCACAGAGTGAATTTGGTGCAAATGCTTCAATTTGTGACCACCATTTCACATATGGATATTTCATGTTTGCTGCTACAGTATTAGCAACATATGATGAAGAGTTCTACAACGATTACAAAGAAATGATTGAAATGTTAATCAGAGATTACGCAAATCCATCTGATAATGATAGTGAATTCTGTAGATTCAGATCATACGATTTATATGAAGGACATTCATGGGCAGGTGGATACGCAGACAATGATTCAGGAAACAATCAGGAATCAGCAAGTGAATCATTATTCAGCTGGGTAAGTTTATACTTATGGGGAACACTTACAGGAAATGACACATACAGAGATGCAGGTGTATTTGGCTTCTCAAATGAAATGGATGCAGTAGAACAGTACTGGTTCGATTATGATAAAGATAACTGGGTTAAAGAATGGCCATATGATGTAGTAGGACAGGTTTACGGTGGAATTAACTTCTACGGTACATTCTTCGGTGGACAGCCATTATATGTATATGGTATTCAGTGGTTACCAATTTCTGAATATTTAACATACTACGGTATGAATCAGGAAAGATGTGCAGAAATTTATCAGGGATTATTAGATGATACTGATGAAGCTATGAAGAAAGCAGTTATCGTAGCTAGAAATGAAGGAAAGACTGAAGAAGAAATTCAGACAATGTTAGATACATATCCACAGGCAGATACAGGTTGGCAGCATATTACATGGCCATTCTTATCACAGACAAATCCAACATTGGCATTACAGAAATTCCTTGCAAATGATGATAAGGTACAGAAAACAGATACAGCAAATACATACTGGTTCATTAACAGTATGAAAGAATTAGGAACAAAGACAACTGATATTGTAGCAACAGGAGATTGCTCAGCAGCAGTTTACTACAATAAGAATACAAATAAATATACTGCTACAGTATGGAACCCAACAAATGCTACAAAGAAAGTAACATTTAAGAACGCAAATGGAACAACTTTAGGAACAGCAACAATTGGTGCAAAAGCATTAGTAAGCTTTGAAGTATACAAAGATAAGAAATTTGATATTACTCAGGCTCAAACACCTGAAATTTCAGTTCCAACAGGTACATATGATGATACACAGTATGTAGAAATTAAGTCATCAACTGAAGGTGCAACAATTTACTACACAACAGATGGAACAAGACCAACAACTTCATCAAAAGTTTATGATGGTATTATTCCTGTATCAAGTACATCAACAGTAAAAGCAATAGCAGTAAAAGACGGATACATTACATCAGCAATGGCATCTTCAACAATTACAGTAAATGGTGCAGAAGTATCAAAGAATACTAACATCGCATTAGGAAAGAATGTAACAGTATCTTCAAGTGAAAATCCATCAGTAAGTGGTGACAAATTAGTAGATAATGATGGAACAACAAGATGGTCATCAGAATTTACAGATGATCAGTGGTTCAACATTGATTTAGGTGGAAATTACACAATCAACAAAGTAACACTTGATTGGGAAGCTTCATATGCAACAGCATATAAGATTCAGACATCAGTGGACGGAAACAATTGGAATACAGTTTACAGCACAACATCAGGAAAAGGTGGAGATGAAGAAATTGTATTTGATGCAACAAAATGCAGATATGTAAGATTCCAGGGCGAAAAGAGAGTAATGCAGTATGGATATTCTCTTTGGGAAGTTGGAGTATATGAAGCAAAGAAGGTTGAACAGCCAACATTTAGCTTAGCTTCAGGAAATTACTCAGGAAATAAGAAGTTACAGATTAGCAGTGCAACAAAGGGTGTTGAAATCAGATATACAACAGATGGTTCTACACCAAATGAAAATTCAAAACTTTATGTACCAAGCATTACTTTAAATAAGGATACAACAATTAAAGCAATAGCATACAGAAAAGGAATGATTGCTTCAGAAATTGCAACAGCTACTTACACAATTAATGGTGGAAGCACAACAGAACCTGAACAGCCAACAGAACCTTCAAAACCAGATGAAGGAGAAACAACATTAGTAAATGTTGCTAAAGGTAAAACAGCATCAACATCAGGAACAGAAACAGATGCAATGGCAGCAGCAAATGCATTTGATGGAGATACAGGAACAAGATGGTCATCAAATTTTGCAGATGATGCATGGATTGCAGTAGATTTAGGAAAGACATATGCAGTTAGTAAGGTTGTACTTAACTGGGAAGGCGCATATGGAGAAGCATATAAGATTCAGACATCAACAGATGGAAAGAACTGGACAACAGTAAAAGATGTAACAGGAAAGAACGGTGGCATTGATACAATCACATTTAACACAGTAAATGCAAGATATGTAAGAATGCAGGGTGTTAAGAGAGGTT
>ERZ827117.253-NODE-253-length-75561-cov-5.717877_pt1 | contig 75561 bp, 58 predicted proteins | sample MGYA00519920_ERZ827117 | MGnify/ENA primary metagenome ERZ827117 (study PRJEB31778, sample SAMEA3449260) | human gut metagenome | biome: human gut; feature: human-associated habitat; material: faeces | place: United Kingdom | collected 2010/2012 ...
GGACAAGCAGTCCGCGCTGGAGTTTGCCGTGGCAGCGAGCTGCCTGAAGCACTCGATCATCGGCGACTTCAACCGCGTGAATGTTTCCGACGTGACCAAGCTCATGGGCGGCGACGGCACCGGAAGAGTGCAGAGGTAAAGCGGATGAGCTGCTTTTACTGCGAAAAGGACGAGCGGCTGCTGGCGCTGATGACGCCGCTGACCGAGCTTCAGTGGTCGGATGTTTATCTTTTCAATGACCAGAAGCACAAGGGTCGCTGCGTCGTGGCGCTCAAAGACCATCACGACGAGATGTTCGAGCTCGATGACGAGCAGCGCAGCGGTTTTTTTGCCGAGGTTTCCCTCGTGGCGCACGCGATCGCGAACTACACGAAGGCAGATAAGATCAACTACGCGATCTACGGCGATATCGTTTCGCATTTCCATGTGCACCTCGTTCCGAAGCATCGGGACGGTTTGCAGTGGGGCGGACCCTTTACCGATACGCTGCCGAAGGTGACGCTGAGTGCGGAGGAATTCAAAGCGGTCGGCGACGGCCTTCTCGGCGAGCTGGAAAAGCTGAAAAAATGATGAAAAATGGGATGTACCGCGCGGTACATCCCATTTTTGTCGGTCAGGATCATTCCATATAGGCGCCCTTCATGGGGCTCACGGCATGCTCGGCATAACGCTTGAGCAGGCCTTTTTTGTATTTGGGCGGCTTTGCCTGCCAGCGCGCGCGGCGCGCGGCAAGAATGGCGTCGATCTCGCCGGGCGTTTTTTCCTCGCCCTTCACGCCGACGATCGCCAGCACGCGGCCGGGAACATCGATGCGGATCAGATCGCCCTCTTCCACCAGCGCGATCGGCCCGCCGACAGCAGCCTCGGGGCTGACGTGGCCGATGACCGGGCCGCGGCTTGCACCGGAAAAGCGCCCGTCGGTGATGAGAGCTACGCTGGAAGCGAGCGCCGGGTCTGCGCAGATGGCCTCGCCGGTATAGAACATCTCGGGCATCCCGCTGCCGCGCGGACCCTCATAGCGGATAAAGACCGCGTCGCCGGGGCGGACGTCGCCGTGCAGCACGGCCGCGATGCACGCTTCCTCGCTGTCGTAGGGCTTTGCTCGCAGCGTGACCTGAAACATCTCTTTGGGGCAGGCGGTGTGCTTGATGACGCAGCCCTCGGGGGCGAGGTTGCCCTTGAGGATGGCAATGCTGCCGTCTGTGCCCTTGGCGTTTTCGAACGTGCGGATGATGTCGGTGCGCGGCGGCCTGCGGCTCAGATGTGCGGTTTTTTCGCGCAGCAGCTCGTCGCAGTGCTCGTAAAAGCCGCTCTTTTTCAGCGCGTCCAGATTTTCGCCGAGCGTTTTCCCAGTCACCGTCATTGCGCCGAGGTGCAGCATGGAGCGGATCTCCTCCATCACGCGGGGGACGCCGCCAGCATAGTAGAAATACTGCGCGGGCCAGTCGCCCGAGGGACGGATGTTGAGCAGATAGTGCGCCCCGCGGTGCATCCGGTCGAAGGTGTCAGCATCGATCTCGATGCCGAATTCGTGCGCGATGGCGGGCAGGTGCATCGTCGCGTTGGTGGAGCCGGAGATCGCGGCGTGGACCATGACGGCGTTTTCAAAGCTTTCTTTGGTCACGATGTCCTGCGCGCGGATGCCCCTCTCCACCAGCTTGAGCAGCTGGACGCCCGCGTCGTAAGCGGCCTTTTTAAGCTCCGGGGCGGTGGCGGGCATCAGCGCGGTGCCAGGCAGCATCAGCCCAAGGGCCTCGGCCATGATCTGCATGGTGGAGGCTGTGCCCATAAAGGAGCACGCGCCGCAGCTGGGGCAGGCGTTGTGCTTATAATAGCGCAGCTGCTGGCTGGAGATGACGCCGGTTTTTTCCCATGCGTCGAATTTGCCGATCTGCTCGAGCGTCAAGAGCTCGTTGATCGCGCAGGCGGGATCCTGCACGGTGTATTCCTCCGGCAGGGGATGGGCTTCCATGACACCACCAGTGACGACGATGGCGCTCATTTCCTTGAGCCGCCCGATGCTCATCAGCATGGCGGGAACGGCCTTGTCGCAGCTTGCGATGAATATGCCGCCGTCAAATCCGCTTGCGTTCGCCTGCGCCTCCACCAGATCGACGATGGCTTCACGGTGGGCGAGGGAGTAATTGATGCCGTCGTGTCCCTGTGCGATACCGTCGCACAGATCGGTGGCAAAATAGCGGGCGGCTTTGCCGCCGTGCTCGTTGACCGCCTGCACGGCCTGTCTTACAAATTGATCGAGATGCGCGCTGCCGGGATGGCTGTCGCCAAAGGTGCTCTCCACCATGATCTGGGGTTTGCTCAGATCATCAATCGTCCATCCCATGCCGATCTTCAGCGGATCGCTCTCTGGTGCAAGTGCGCGTACCTGCTGAGAATGTAATTCCATTATAGACTCCTCCCCGTACAATTTGTCATTTTGAAGCGAAAATCATCAGATAATTTCTTGACATATTATAACGAAGTGTGCCGAGGCTGACAAGTAAAAATAGTGTGATTTTGCGCATCCGGAAGAGGAGAGCTTTTGAGACGCTGTGTTCCGGGGGGTGAAAGAGAGCAGATCATGCTGGCGTCAGTCAGCGGCGTCGGTGCAGTAAAAAACGTAACGCTTGGCGTGTTCAACAGTGAGAAACTCCAATACGAATCGCAACAATTTAGCGTAAGTGTTTGAGAGTATAAGGGAAGGAACGAATGGAACTGCTCTGCAGTACGGCTATGCAATACGGCTATGCAATACTACATCATCTGCAAGGTCAGGTGTAGTATGCGTAGTCCTGAGACAACAATAAAGCCGTGCGAGGGCAATCGGACGAAATGGGTTCAGCTCACAGAATAAGGAATTATTATAGCGGGGAGGGTTAGACACTCGAAACATAAAAAAATATACATTTCAGATAATAGGACAGGAAGTAGATCCGTTCTTAGAGAGAATTATTTCTTAGTGTCCGGTAGCAGCTTTTGCTTTATGATGAAAAGGTGATCCGGGAGAATGACTATGTGTCCAGCAGCGTTGCCAGAACGCTCAAGTCCAGAAAGAGCGGGATCATCGGTGTGATCGTGCACACCCTGCGCTATCAGGCCGGAGCACAGACCGTGACCGGGATCAATGAAGTGTGCAACCGCTACGGCTACGGAACGATGGTCTGCTGCAGTGAAAATGATCCGGCGAAGGAGCTTCAGGCGCTCCAGCTTTGCCTGAACCAGCAGGTCGAGGGATTTGTGATTGTTCCAGTGGTGGAGTCAATCGAACCGTATCAGGCGATCTGTGAAAAAGGAACGCCGGTGGTATTGTGTACGCGAAATCTTCCGGGGTGGCCTTACGGCAGCGTTTATGTTCGGCATGAACGAAAACGAGGCCGTTGCCATGGTCGGCCGGACGGAGACACGGGTGCCGGAGGCAATCGACGCATTGCTCCACGGCGAACCGGAACGGAAAAAGGCGGTATTTGCAATCAATACGCACACGCTTTTTCTGGTGCTTCGAGAGCTTGAACACCGTAAGGTGCGTATTCCAGATGATCTGGGTGTGTGCGGCTACGATGCGTTAGCTGGTCAGAGCTGGTTTATCCGGGAATTTCCTCGATTTACCAGCCGATGCGTCAAATGGGCGTTCAGGCAAGGGAAAAGATCATTGAGGCAATGCAAATGGAACGATGAGTCAGGGGACTGACGAACTGGAAGGGGAACTGACCTTCCGCCACGGTGAAAGCGCCGATCGGCGACAATCTCTTTTTCCATCAGGCGCTTGACATGGAGCAGGAGGGAGATGTGATCGTGGTAGATGGCGGCAGCGGATGCAACCGCTCGCTGGCCGAAGAGATCATGCTGCGCGTCGCCTGTAAAAAGGGCAGCGTGGTAGACGGCTGCCTGCGCGATCTGGACGGCAAAAACGTCGCTTTTCTCGGCAGCTATAGCGAGCTCTATCACTGAAGCTCAAAACCCATGCGATCAGTGGATTTGTGAGAATAAGACCCATATCTGAAAAAAGAGATGGAAAGAAGCCTGACTTCTTTCCATCTCGATTTATATGAAGGAATGCGATGTGCGAATGAGGAATAATCAGGGAAACCGCCGACTTTCTCAGCGCTCTTTTGCACCGTTTGGGAGAATCGTAGAGATAGACAAAAAGCGCCTTGTACTTGGGCAAAAGGTGATGGATATTTACCGCAAACATACCGTTGCGGTAGGGAGCTGATTGTGTTATGATTCATCAAAAAGGCACAGGCCCAGCCTGTTTTCCCGCGTCCTGCGGCGCAGGATAACAGGAAAACGGAAACGGCGGGCGGGACCTTGAAAATTGACAAAACAGAAAGGATCACTTGACGATGAAACCCAAATTTGACGGCTACGCGGCGCAGTACGACGCCTGGTTTATGGAAAACGAAAACGTGTTCCAAAGCGAATTCCGCCTGTTTGAAAAGGCGCTCGGCGATATTTCGGGCAAGCGCGTGCTCTCCGTCGGCTGCGGCAGCGGCCTGTTCGAGAGTATGATCGACTGCAAGAACATCGAGGGCGTTGAGCCCTCGCGCGACATGGGCGCGATCGCGCAGAAGCGCGGCATCAACGTCATCGCCTTCGGCGCGATCGAGGAGGTCGAGCTTGAGGAGAACGCCTACGACATCATCTATTTGAACGGTAGCTCCAGCTATATGGAGGACCTGACGCGCGCGTTCGACGTGTGCAAAAAGGCGCTTAAGCCGAACGGCAAGTTCATTTCGCTGGATGTGCCCAAGGAGAGCGCGTTCGGCTTCATGTACCTTCTGGCCAAGGCCGTTGGCACGTTCGACCACCCGTCCCTGCGCGGCGTCATGCCCAAGCTGCCGTATCCGCTCGAGCTGTGCTGCGCGGGCGTGTGGCACTCGACCGAGGAAAAGGTCAACGCGCTCAAATCGCTCGGCTTCCACGATTTTGACTTCTACCAGACGCTCTTGAAGAACCCTATGTACACCAACGAGAGCGTGGAGGACGTCGTCCCCGGCTATCAGAGCGGCGGCTACGTCGCGCTCATCGCCCACAAATGAGCGTGGAGAACAGAGCGAAGCTCTCCGAGAGGATCTACGAGCGGGCAAAGGCGCTCTGGCCGCGGTATCTGACCCATCCGTTTGTGACGGAGATGGCGGACGGCACGCTGCCGAAGGAAAAGTTCCGCTACTATATGGTGCAGGATTATCTGTACCTGCGGGATTACGTGAAAATTTTTGCGGCGATCCTTCAGAAAACCGACGACTTCGAGCAGATCCGCTTTTTGAGCGGGGAGATGGCGAACACGATCGACGAGACGTTCCGCACGCATCTTCCATACATGAAGCGCCTCGGCGTCACGGAGGAGGAGATCGCCGATGCGCGCCCGCACATCGACAACAGCGCCTACAGCCATTACATGCTCTGCGAGGCGCAGGCGGGGGATGTGCTGACGGGGCTCGTGACGCTTTTGAACTGCTCGTGGAGCTATGCGTATATTGCCGAGCAGATGGTGGAGCGCTACCCAAGCGCCCTGCACGATGAGAACTACGGCGCGTGGTTCGCGGGCTACGTTTCCGAGGAGTACCGGCAGACGAATCAGGCCTTGATCGACCGGATCGACGCGCTCGCCGAAGTGATCGACGAAAAGAAGGCGCAGCGGCTCTGCGAGATCTTCGAAAATTGCTGCCTTTTTGACCTGCGCTTCTGGGACATGGTCTACACGATGGGCGAGAACTGAACAGGAAAGAAAAGCCGGAGCAGCCTGAGCTGCTCCGGCTTTTTCATTGAAAAGAAAGGAAATTCACGGTTCCACGTTGGCGTGCTCCATCAGGTCGATGAGTACGCGGATGCCCTGCAAATACGAGCGGACGAGAAGACGCTCGTTCGTGCCGTGCACGCCGGAGGCGGCCTCCGCAGGCTCGGTCATAAACGGGCTGCACCGCAGGCACGTGTCGCAGATCTCCTCATAGCGGTGCGCGTCCGTCGCGCCCGCGGTCATCGACGGGATGAACACGACGTCCGGGAAGTAGCGCTGCATGCTCTCGACGACCCTGCGATAGCCGTAGCCGTCGCGCTTTGCGATGGCGGAGGGGTCGTTCGCTTGCAAAAAGCGCATCTCGACGCCTTTGTCCTGTACGGCCTCACGGCAGTGGGCCATGACGCTCTCGACCGTGTCTCCGTCCGCCAAGCGGAAGTTGATGACCGCGGTCATGTCCTGCGGCATCACATTGCACGCGGCGCTGCCGCCGTGGATCATCGTGGGCGCGATGGTGGTGGTGACAAACGGGAAGAGGTCGGGCGAGCCCATGCAACAGGCCGCGATGGCGTCCGCGTTGCCCGCAACATCCTGCACAAGAGTCTTGAGCGGCTCCTCGGTGATGTAGGGAGCGAGGGTTTCAAACGCGCCGGTCATGGCGCTGTTGAGGTGCACGGAAAACGGCGCGCGCGTGATGTCGGCGATCGCGCCGGAGAGACGAGCGAGCGACGTGCCGCCGAACGGACGGCTCGAATGCCCGCCGATGCTGTGGACAGAGAGCTCCAAGTCGGCGTAGCCCTTTTCCATCAGCTGTACGCTGCCGATGGCCGTCTCCGGCGCGCCGAAGGCCGTGCCGGGCTCAATTTTGCAGCCGCCCTCGTCAAGAACGAATTCGAGCGTCACGCCCTGCGCCTTCAAATGCTCGGCGATGGCGAGCGCGCCTAAGTTGATGGTCTCCTCGTCGTCGCCGAAGGCGAGATACGCCGTGCGGGCAAAGGACTTGCCGTGGGCGAGCAGATATTCCGCGGCCTCCAGCACGCCGAAGACCTGCTCTTTGATGTCGAGCGTGCCGCGGCCCCAGATATAGCCGTCCGCGATGTCGCCGGAAAAGGCGGGATGCGTCCAGTCCTGCTCTGTGCCCTCAACAACGGGAACGACGTCCTGATGCGACATGTAGAGGCAGGGGCGCAGAGAAACGTCGCTGCCGGGGATGGTGATGAGCACGGCGTGGTGGCCGATGCGCTCAAACGTGCCCACGCGCATGATGTTGGGGTAGCTTGCCTTGATGTGCGCGTGCAGCTTGTCGAACTCCGTGTAGTCCGTCTGGCTGTGGTCAAAGTAGTTAATGGTCTTGCACCGGATGGCGGCGGACAGGCGCGCGGCCGCGCCCTCGCCGTCCAAGTCGGGATAATTGCCCTCCAGGGCAAAGAAATCGGTCACTTTTTTCTGTATCATGCCATTTTATCCTCCAGATAGCGGCTGAGAAACTCACGCGTGCGCGGCTCCTTGGGGTTACCGAAGACCTCCTTGGGCGAGCCCTGCTCTAAGATAACCCCCTGATCCATGAAGACGACGCGGTCGCTCACTTCCTTGGCAAACGCCATCTCGTGCGTGACGACGACCATCGTCATGCCCTGCTGGGCGAGGTTTTTCATGACGTCCAGCACCTCGCCGACGATCTCGGGGTCGAGCGCGGAGGTCGGTTCATCGAAGAGCATGATCTCCGGTTCCATGCACAGTGCCCGCGCGATGGCGACGCGCTGCTTCTGCCCGCCGGAGAGGCGGCGGGAGTCGGCGTGGATGAAGTCGGCGAGGCCAACGGTCGTTAAGTGCTTGATGGCCGTGGCCTCGGCCTGCGCCTTGGGAATGTGCTTGACGTCCATGGGAGCGAGAGTGCAGTTGTCAAGCACGGACTTGTTGTTGAAGAGGTTAAAGCTCTGGAACACCATGCCGATCTTCTGGCGCAGGGCGTTCAGGTTGACCTTTAAGTCCATTAAATCCTGCCCGTCGAACCAGATGTGGCCCGAGTCGGCCTCTTCCAGTAAGTTGATGCAGCGCAGCAGCGTCGATTTGCCGGAGCCGGATGCGCCGATGATGCACACGACCTCGCCGCGGTTGACCTCAAGGTCAATGCCCTTGAGCACGTGCAGGTCGCCGAAGGACTTTTCGAGCTGTTCGATTTTGATGATGGGATCGTTCGTCATAGCGCCCTCCTGTCAGTTCGAGCTGGGAAGACCCAGATCGACGGTTTGGTTGCCCTGGTGCCGCTTGGTGTTGTCCGGCGCGGTCATCTTTCCCGTGATGGCCTTGAGCAGGAGCGAAGAAAGATACGTCAGGAACAGGTAAACGATGGCAGCGATGAGGTAGCACTCGGTACCTTTATAATAAATACCGGCGACCGAGCGGGTCATGAACATCAGATCGGACACGCCGACGACGCAGAGAACGGACGAATCCTTGATGTTGATGATGAATTCGTTGCCGATGGCGGGAAGCGAGTTCTTGATGGCCTGCGGGAAGACGACCTTGCGCATGGCCTGCCAGTGCGTCATGCCGAGCGAGCGCGCGGCCTCCATCTGGCCCGCGTCCACGGCGAGGATGCCGCCGCGCAGGACCTCGGCGAGGTAAGCCGTGGAGTTGAGGGAAACGGTGACAAGACCCGCTAAGAAGAGCGGCCAGACGCGGTTGATGTCCGAAACACTCATGCCCGTGCGCTTGAAAAGACCGAACACGGCATTATAGAGGATGAGCGACTGCACCATCATCGGCGTGCCGCGGATGACGAAGATATAGAAGCGGGAGAATTTGTTGGCAACGATCTTGAGGAACTTCACAAAGTCGTTGTCGCGCTTGTCGGGCTCCTGAATGCGGAGGAAGACCATGAGAAGCGACAGCACGAACGCGATCGCCGTGCCGAAGAGCGCGAGGCGCACCGTGTACGAAATGCCGATGGAGAAGAGAGAGCGCTGGTTGTACGCCATGTAGGCCATGGTAGAGAGCGTGTCGGTCGGGTTGCTGTCGGCATGGATGGCGGCGTTGATGATGTAGGCGAGCTTTAAAATGAAGCGGTCGAGCACCAGCAGCGCGCAGGCCGCGGCGTCGAGATACGAGAGGTAGCGGCTGATGCGCACGATGAGGGGGCGCTTCATAATAGTGGAGCTGTAATTGTTCCAATAGGCCCACTTGACGAGCAGCGCCATGGCGCTCACGCCGAGGAAGAACCAGCAGATCGCCGCGAGCGCCGTGCCGAACACGGACTGCGCGGGGATGAAGCTGTACGGGCTGGGAGCGGAGTAGAACATGCCGAGACCCAGCAGGGCGATGAGGCTGCCGCCTAAATAAACGTAACGGTGATCCCGGGTGATGAAGTTCTTCCGGGGCGCGGTGGATGCTGCCATGGTGTTTCCTCCTTTATGGTGCGAAGCGCGTTGTCTCTAGAGTGCTTCGCGTACCCGCCGCCGCGTGAAAAACGCGGCGGCGGTGCGTGGGATATATTACTGGGGCTGGCCGTCGACGGCTGCCTGCCACATGGCGGCGCGGGCGTCGTCGTCGATGCCGGAAAGGATGCTGTTGACCTGGTCGAGAAGTGCGGTGTCGCTCTTGCGCAGACCCACGCAGGAGCCCTTGGCCGGCAGCGTGAAGCCGCTGCCCTCATCGAAGGTGACCAGGCGGAAGTTCGGGTTGGAAGCGAGGTAGCCCTGCGCGTTCTCAACGTTGATGACGATGGCGTCGCAGGTGCCCTGCTGCAGGCGGGAGATCATGTCGGGCACGCTGCCGACGGGGCTCAGGTGGTCGACGCCTTCGATCTGCTCGATGACGTCATCGAGCGCCGTGCCCTGCTGGCCGAGGACGGCCGCGCCGGAGAAGTCCTGAATGGAGGTGGCATTTAAGTACGGGGAATCGGCGAGCACCATCAGGCCGTAGGTGGTCTCACGGTAGGGCTCGGAGAAGTTGATGGATTCGCGGCGCTCGGCGGTGTCCATCATACCGGCGATGATGGCGTCGATCTGGCCCTGATTGAGCGCGTCGATCAGGCCGTCCCAGCTGAGCTTGACAATGACGAGCTCCTTGCCGAGACCGTCTGCGATGGCCTTGGCGATCTGCACGTCGTAACCCTCGGCATACGCGCCGGCGACGTTTTCAACGGGGACGTTCGAGTCCGTCGCTTCACTTTCTTGCCAGTTGTTGGGGGCGTAAGCGCACTCCATGCCGACGCGGAATTCATTGCTTTCGTTTGTGGTGGTGTCCTGCTGTTCCTGCTGCTGATCGCTGCTGGAATCGTCGGCGGCCTGACTGCCGCAGGCGGTGAGCGCGAAGAGCATAATGGCCGCCAGCAGGAGGGCGGTAAAGGTTCTGAGCTTCATGGTGGTGGTTTCCTTTCTTGTGATGAGTTTGATTTTTTCAAAAACAGGGGAGTCCTGCTTTCTACGCCTTTAGCGCACTCCCGATGCAGACAAAAAACAAAGCCGTAAATGCTTTGTGAAGCATTTACGGCTGCAACTGTACTGCAATCCGGCAAACCGGTCATCACCTTGGGGGGGATAAACAGCTTGCCGACCTCGATAGCGCTCCACATACGTGACAGTCCGGCGGATGTTCTCCGACGAACCAGCGGCAAACGGCACAGGAACCGTTTCCACTTCGGCGGCATCCCCTTTCGCGCGCTCCGGCTTCCTGTGCCGGTGCGAACGCGCTACTTTTGTCAGCCGCGCCTCTATCTTCCCGACCTCGCGATCGGGCGTTTGAAATTGTTGGCGTTACCATACTCCCATGCTGGGAAAATGTCAATCCCTAATTTTCCACTTCTCCAAATTTTGAGAATCTTTTTACACGGAAGAATGGGTTCTTGTGAAATATTACCACGGCTTTCCTGCATGAATATCGGATATGACACGGCGGAATGTAAAGAAGGGGCCGGGGCATGATACCCCAGCCCGCTGAAAATTCATCTCAAAACTCGGTGACGACATCGTACCCGCTGCCCGTCCAGATGGCGGGACGCGTTTCCAGCGTGTGCAGTGCGGTGACAAAATCGGGCAGCGTTGTGACCGTTTCGGGCAGCCATGTCACGTATTTTCCCACCTGCTCCGGCACGTGCGCGTCGCTCGCGCCGATGGCCTTGAGCCCCAACTCGCGGCAGAAGCGCAGTGCCGTCCGGTTCTCCTCAAGCGGCGTGCTGCCGTTGAGGACCTCCACGCCGTCAAGACCGTGCACATCGCGCAGGTGCTCGCGCAGCCCGCGATTGTTGTTGCGGAAGGGGTGGCAGGAGACGCAGAAGCCGTCCTTTTCGCGCACCAGGTCAATGAAATCCTGCGCATCAATGCGGTGGTCGGGGATGCCGTCGATGCCCCAGGCGGTGATATCGCCCCAGAGCGAGAAAAATTCCACGCCGACGAAGATGGGATAGCCGATCTCGCGGGAATAGGCCTCCGCGCGCTCGCGCAGACCCATGCTGTCGTGGTCCGTGATGCAGATCGCGTCCAGCCCCTTTTGCCTGGCGATAGAGACGATCTCCTCCAGGTGGAGAAAGCTGTCGGTCGAGTAGGTGCATTCGTGCAGGTGCATATCAACAAGCATGGTAAGTTTACCCCTTTTCTCCGTGGCGGATGACCTTCAGCACGCTGCCGTCGTCCTTCCACACAATGTCGTTGAGGCCCAGAAATGACGCGATATAGTTGTTTGCGGGGCGGCGGAAGACCTCCTCTGCCGAGCCGAGCTGCAAGAGCTCGCCCTCGCTCATCACGGCGATGGAGTCAGCCAGGATGAGCGCCTCCTCCTGATCGTGCGTGACGAAGACCATCGTGGTGCCGAGCTCGCGCTGCAGGCGCTTGAGCTCCCCGCGCATCCGCACGCGCAGCGCCGCGTCGAGGTTCGAGAGCGGCTCGTCAAGCAGGCAGAGCTTTGGCTCGACGATGAGCGCGCGGGCGAGTGCCACGCGCTGCTGCTGGCCGCCCGAGAGCTCGCCGATGCGCGCGTTCTCGCGCTCGGCAAGGCCGACGAGACTCAGGTACCGGCGGCCCTTTTCCTTTGCCTCCGCGCGGGAATAGCCGCGGAATTTGAGTCCGTAGGTCACGTTTTGCAGCACACTCATGTGCGGAAACAGGCCGTAGGACTGGAAGACAGTCGAAACCGGCCGCCGCTCGGGCGGGAGCGCGGTGATATCCTGCCCGTCGAGGAGCACCCTGCCGCCGTCGGGCTTGAGAAAGCCGCCAATCATGTTAAGCGTAGTTGTCTTGCCGCAGCCTGACGAGCCGAGAATGCACAAAAGTCCGCCCTCTTCCAGGCCAAGGGAGAGGTCATGCACGGCGTATTTGCCGTCAAACTGCTTGCTCAAGCGGTCAAGTTCGAGATACACGGCGATTTTCTCCTTTCCGGGTGATGAGGAAGGCAAGGCCTTCGACAAGAAGGACAATGACGGTGATGACGCTCGCGATCAGCGAGGCAAGGGCGTAATCGCCCTGATATACCGCGTCGAAGAGCTTGAACACGGCCAGCTGACGCTTGGCGTCGATGAGAAAGATGATGGAGCCCGCCGTCGTCATGCTGCTCGTGAAGTTATAGACAAAGCAGCTCAAGAACGCGGGCCGTAGCGCGGGAAAGACCACATCGCGCAGCACAGCGAGCCGCCCCGCGCCAAGGTCGCGCGCCGAGCGCTCCTGCACTTCGGGTAGGAGCGCGAGCGACGCGGTGCAGATCTTCGTGGAGGTCGGCAGCTGCTTGAAGAGCATGTTGGCCAGCACGATAAGGGCCGTGCCCGTCAGCTTGAGCGGCGCGTGGTTGAACGCGAGAATGTAGCCGATGCCAAAGCACGTGCCCGGCAGCATATAGGGCAGCGTCGCAAGGCAGTCGAAAAGGCTGCGGCCGATGATGCGTCGGCGGTCCATGTAATAGGCGAAGAGCATCGCAAAAACCGTGCCGGCGATGGAGACGATGAGCGCGTATTCAACGCTTCGCAGCATCGTCGACGAACCGATGCGCCAGAGCTGGTCCCAGTATTGCAGCGTGAAGGAGTAGACGCCCTTCGTGCTCTTCAAAAAGCCCGAGAGGAACACGCAGCCGTATTGCAGCACGATCATTACGAAGAAGACAGTGCTCAGCGCGATCATGCCCCAGCCCATTGCGCCGCAGCGCGGCAGCGAAAGACCGAGCTCCGTCTGAGTGGCGCGGCTGGCGTCGGTCAGCCTGTCCGAGCGGCGCATCAGTGCGCGGTAGACGAAAAAGAACACAATGGACGGGATGAGCAGGAACATATTCATCGCCGAGGACTTTTCAAGGTCCGAGTATCCAACGACTTGCAAATAGATGTCCGCGGCCAGCGTGCTGAAGCGCCCGCCGATGATGATGGGCGTGCCGAAGTCCGCGAGCGAGCGGACGAACGAGAGCAGCAGGCACACGAGCGTCGCGGGCCGAATGAGCGGCAGGACAATATCGCGCAGGATGGCGCCGCCCGATGCGCCGAGGTCGCGCGCCGAGCGAAGGCTGCCCTCGTCCAGCTTTTCGAGGATGCCGGAGAGAAACATTGCGTTGAGCGGCACGAACGAGATCGACTGCATCAGGATGACGCCCCAGCGATTGTAGGGGTTCAGGCTCAGGTGCAGCAGGCGGTAGGTGATCCACCCGCGCCGTCCGTAGAGCTGGATGTAGGCAAGCGACGAGACGAACGGCGGCGACACCATGGCGACGAGCATGATGACCATGCAGAGTGTCTTCTTCCACCCGCGCGCCGTGGCGCATACGAGCGCCGCTGAGAGCGAGAGGATAGTGGACAGCACTGCCGTAAAAACGCCGACAAATACGCTGTTGCGCAGACTCTCGCCGTATTGGCGCAGGACAGTGCCGAACATCGCAAAGCTCACGCCGCCGTCCGCGCCGCGCAGACTCCGCAGCGCGATGCACGCGATGGGCCAGAGGATAAACAGCAGCACGCTCCCGAGCAGGACAAGTAAGATCAGCTTGTCAGCTACATTTTCACATAGGGAAAAAAGGACATCGCGAGATGCCCTTTTTTCTGTGTTTTTTTGGATAGCGCCAGCGGACTTCATTTATTCCGCGGCGGCCTTGTCGCCCATCAGGGGCTCAAAGCGATCGAGAATCTCGGTGCGCTGGGAACCGAACAGGGACAGGTCCTCCGTCATGAGAAGGGTGGGATCATAGGACAGCTCGATGTCTTCGATGGAGGGCTTGATGACCTTGATGCCGTTCTTCTGCTCGATCTCGGCGAGCTGACGGAGATGATCGTCGCTGCTGAAGAGCCACTCGACGAAGTACTTGGCGGCGTCAACGTTTTCAGCGTTTTTGAACACGGCCACACCCTCGGGGACCCAGGGCATCCCGTCAGAGGGGTAAACGATGGTCAGGTCATTCTCCTCGGCGGCCTGCTCGATGCTGGCGTCGATGTAGGAGATGCCAACAGCGAACTCACCGGAAGAGACCTTGTTCTTCGGGTCGGATCCGCGCTTGCCATAGTAGGCAATGTTGCTGTTCAGGGCATCGAAGTAGTCCCAGCCCTGATCGCCCTTGGCCTGCAGCAGCGCGTTGACCACGGCGTAGTTGGTGCCGGAGACGGCGGGGTTGGACATGACGATCTCGCCCTCATACTGGCTGTCAGTCAGGTCATCCCAGCTCTCGGGAGCGGTCAGACCCAGCTCCTCCATGAGAGAGTTGTTGAGCAGGAAGCCGACAATGGTGATGCCCTTGGAATACCAGTAACCCTCGGTATCCTTGTACTCGTCGCCGAGCTCGGCGGCCGCGTCAAAGGTGACGGGCTCAAGCAGGCCGTCGTCCTTGGCACTCATGAACGCGTCGATGCCGCCGCCGAACCACAGGTCAGCGGACGGGGTGCCGCCCTCGGCGCGGAGCTTGGAGAGCACCTCGCCGGAGGACATGGACAGGCATTCGACCTCCACGCCGGTGTCGGCGGTGAACGCGTCGAACAGGGGACCGTAGACGTCGCCGGTGGCGACGACCTTCATCGTGCCGGAGAGCTCGGGAGCGGTGTCCTGAGGCTCGTCGGGCGTCTGCGCGTCATCAGTCTTCGAGCCGCAGGCGACCAGAGAGAGCACCATCACGACGCAAAGCAGCAGAGAAAACAGCTTTTTCATAATTAACCTCTTTTCCAAATTTGCTAAAGAAATCCCCGCCGCTGTGCTGACAGTGGCGAGGACTATATTTTAGATAGAATAACGCAAAAAGTAAAATAGAAATTTGCACACGACTAAGGCGATTTCATCGAAAAAAACAATTATTTGGCAAACTGCGGATCAAGGACGGACAGCGCATATGCCGCGTAGAGCGCCGCGCCGAGGGGGAGCGTTTCCTCGTCGATGTCGAAATCGCCGCGGTGGTTGGAGATGCAGGTGTGCGGCTTTTTGGGGTTTGCCGTGCCGAGGTAGGCGTAAGCGCCCTTCGTTTGCAGCAGATACTCGGCGAAATCGTCCCCACTGAGCGACAGCGCGCGGTTTGCCGTCGTGGGGAGGTCGAGCGCGTCGCCGACGCGCTCGACCTCCCCGCACACACCGGCGTCGTTCGTGAGCGGCGTGGCGAAGTCGTCCCATTCGACCTCTGCCGTGCCGCCGTAAAGGGCGGAGATGTGTGCGGCCGCGGCGTTGATCGTTTCGCGAAGGTGCGCGCGGCTCTCGGGCGAGAACATGCGCGTCGTGCCCTCGAGCACGGCGGTCTCGGCCACGGCGTTGTAGGCCGTGCCGGCGTTCAGCTTGCCCACGCCGATGAGCACCGGCTCGACCGGCGAGGTCATGCGCGTGACGATGGACTGGAGCGCGACGACGAGCTCGCTTGCGATATAGAGCGCGTCCACGCCGAGCTGCGGCGTGGAGACGTGCGCGCTTTTGCCGTGGATGCGGATGATAAAGTGGTCGACACCCGCGTTGTTGGCCCCCGGCTTGACGCCGACGGTCCCCGCGGGAAGGTCGGACGCCGTGTGCAGCCCGAAGACGCGCTGTGCGCCATCTAGCAAGGCCGCGGCGATGAGCGGCCTTGCGCCCTGACCGATCTCCTCGGCGGGCTGGAAGAGGAAGCGCACCTCGCCACCAAAGTCCGCGCGGTGTGCGCTCAAAACCTTTGCCGCGCCGAGAAGACACGTCGTGTGCGCGTCGTGGCCGCAGGCGTGCATCATGCCCGGCGTTTGCGAGCGGTAGGGCACGTCGTTCGTCTCCTGAATGGGTAAGGCGTCGATATCCGCGCGCAGCACGACAAGGCCGCTTCCATTGCCGTTGCCGGTCAAATGGCCGACAACGGCGGTCTCGCCGACGCGTTCGTGCGGGATGCCGCACCTGTCAAGCTCGCGCTCGATGCGCGCGGCAGTGTGGTATTCGTGCAGGCCGAGCTCTGGGGCGCGGTGAAATTCCCGCCGCAGTGCGATGAGCTCGTCGCGAAGCTGCTGGCACTCTTCTCTCAGGGCGTTCATGGCGAATTTCCTTTCTTAACCCTTGGCAGGGATCTTTTCGCGCAGGGATTCGAGGCGGTTCAACGCATTGGTGAGCGTTTCGTCCTTCTTGGCGAAGTGCAGGCGGATGAGGTGGTTGACCGGCTCGCGGAAGAAGCTCGAGCCCGGCACCGCGCCCACGCCGACCTTGCTTGCAAGGTCCTCGCAGAATTGAAGATCGCTCTCGTAGCCGAACTCCGAGATGTCGAGCATCACGTAGTAAGCCCCCTCGGGGTCATTGTGGACGATTTTGAGGTCGTCAAGGCCCTTTAAGAACAGGTCCTTTTTGTGCGTGTACTCGGCCTGCAGCGCGTCGTAGTAGTCCTGACCGAAGTTGAGACCGGGGATGATGGCCTCCTGTAGGGGCGCCGCCGCGCCGACGGTGAGGAAGTCGTGGACCTTCTTCGCGCGGTCGATGATCTCCGGCGGGGCGATGATGTAGCCAAGGCGCCAGCCGGTGATGGAATAGGTCTTGGAAAGCGACGAGCAGGACAGCGTGCGCTCCCACATGTCGGGCAGCGTCGCAAAATAGGTGTGCTGGTGCGGGGCGTAAATGATGTGCTCATAGACCTCGTCGGTGATGACGTAGACGTCATATTTCTTGGCAAGACCCGCGATGATCTCAAGCTCCTCGCGCGTGAAGACCTTGCCGCAGGGGTTCGAGGGGTTGCACAGCACGAGCGCCTTGGGGTGCTGGCGGAACGCGTCCTCGAGCACTTCGGGGTCAAACGTGAACGACGGCGGCGTGAGCGGCACATAGATGGGCACCGCGCCGGAGAGGATCGTGTCGGCACTGTAATTTTCGTAGAACGGGGAGAAGATGACGACCTTGTCGCCGGGATTGGCGACGGTCATCATTGCGGCCATCATGGCCTCGGTGCTGCCGCAGGTGACGACGATCTCGCCGTTGGGGTCGATGTCGCGGCCCATGAAGTGGGACTGCTTCTTCGCCAGCGCCTCGCGGAAGTCCTGCGCGCCCCAGGTGATGGAGTACTGATGGAAGTCCTCGTAGGCGACCTGAGAGAGGCGGTCGAGGATGGGCTTGGGCGGGTCGAAGTCGGGGAAGCCCTGAGAGAGATTCACCGCGCCGTACTGGTTGGAGATACGGGTCATGCGGCGGATGACGGAATCGGTAAAGCTCGCGGTGCGGTCAGAAAGTGCCTGCATTGTCATTTCCTCCTGTGAGATAAGATTTTCCGTTGTTCAAGATATGCTGCGGGTCGAGCGCCGTTTTGATGGCGTTCATGGCCTGTAAATTTTCCTTCGCCGTCTGGCGCAGGAAGTGGGGACGCTTCGATAGCCCGATGCCGTGCTCGCCGGAGGCGACGCCGCCGAGGCGATAGGCTTCGGCATAGGCCCTGTCCATGTTTTCGTGCAGCTCGCGCTGCCACGTTTCTTCATCCCGCTCGCCGCGCACGACGCACAGGTGCACATTGCCGTCGCCCGCGTGGCCGAAGCTGACCATCTGCATGCCGCTCTGGGCTTCCAAGTCATTGATGAAGCGGATGAAGTCCGCCGTGCGGCTGATGGGCACGACGATATCGACCGGCTCCTGCTCGGAAACGGCCTCCACGGCCTTGACAAGCGCTCCGCGCACGCGCCAGATGTCAGCGCACTGCCGCGCGTCGGAGAGCTCGATAAAGTCGAGCGCGCCGTTTTGCAGCGCCAGAGAGCGCACGCGCGCGGCATTGGCCGTGACCTCTTCGCTTCTGCCGTCAAAGGTCAAGAGAATATAAGAGCCGGCGTCGGGGCGGGGATAAGAGACGCCGCAGAAGCGTTCGCCAAGCGCGACGACTTTGCGCTCCATGAATTCGACCGCCGTGGGGTTCGCGTTCGCGCGCAGGATGGTCAAAACGCTCTGGATGCCGGTTTTCAGGTCGGCATACGGCACAAGCACGCTGAGCGAGGCCTCGGGCTTGGGAACAAGGCGCAGCAGGCACTTTGTGATGACGGCGAGCGTACCCTCCGAGCCGATGAGAAGGTGCTTGAGCGAGAGTCCGCTCGCGTCCTTGACCTGCTTGCCGCCGACTTGCATCACCGTGCCGTCAGCGAGCACGACCTCGAGCCCGCGCACATAGTCGCGCGTGACGCCGTACTTCACCGCGCGCATGCCGCCGGCGTTCGTGCTGATGTTGCCGCCGATGCTCGAGGCCTTTTCGCCGGGATCGGGCGGGTAGAACAGCCCGCGCGCTTCGACATAGGCCTGCAAGTCCTGCAAGAGCATACCGGGCTCGACCGTGACGGTCATCGTGTCCTCGTCGAGCTCGAGCACGCGGTCCATGCGGGAAAGGTCGAGGATGATGCCGCCCTCGAGCGGCACGGTAGAGCCGACAAGATTCGTCCCCGCGCCGCGCGGCGTGACGGGAACGCGGTGCTCGTGCGCGTAGCGCAGGAGCGCGCTCACCTCCTCGGTGGATAAGGGAAAGGCGAGCGCCTCGGCGCTGCCGTGGACGCGGCCGAGCACGTCGCTCTGGTATTCTGCGGGAATGTCCGCGCCGGTAAGCAGGCGGTTTTCGTCTGCAATGATGCGCCGCAGCGCGGAAAGATCAAGTGCCATAATAAATTCCTCCCGGAAAGGCGTACCGCCGTCCGCGCTCCCTGCGTTGCGGGAGCGCGGCGGCGGTCAGATGGTGTTTACTGATTGATCAAGTCCTGATCCCAGCCCGCTGCGATGAAGTAACCGCCGAAGGTGTTGTTGAACACGTCCTCCGTCGCGCTGGACTGGAAGGCTTCGACGACCTTCTCATAGATGGCGGCGGTGTCGGGGTCTTCGACGTCAGCGGTGCGCGCGGCGATCAGATTCCAGTACTCCTCCACGTCGAGGACGCTGTCCTTGTAGATGGCCTCGTCGGTCTTGAGGCCAAAGTCGAGCGCGTAGTTGCCGTTCACGACCGCGGCGGCCACGTCGGGCAGGACGGAGGGGATGGTGTTGGCCTTGAGTTCTTCGATGGTGATGTTGACCTTGTAGCTCGTGATATCGTCAACGGTGGGGTTGAAGGCGGCGTTGGGGTCGAGCTCGATGAGGCCCGCGGCTTCGAGCACCTTGAGCGCGCGGCCGCCGTTGGTCAGATCGTCGGGAATGGCGACGACGTCACCGTCTTTGAGCTCGTCAACGGAACTCACCTTCTGGGAGTAGAGGTTCAGCGGAATAATGAAGGTGTTGCCGATGTTCTGGATCGCATAGCCGTAGTTGTCGATCTCGTTCTGGAGATAAATGCGGTGCTGGAAGGCGTTGAGGTCGATGTCGCCGTTGGCGAGCGCGTTGTTCGGGGTCACGTAGTCCGAGAACTGCACGATCTCGAGGTCGATGCCCTCGTCGGCGAGCGCGGCCTTCGCGCTCGCCCACAGGTCGTCATAGATGCCGCCGACCACGCCGAGCTTGACGGTCACGGTCTCGCCGGTCTGATTGTCGGTGTTGGCATCGCTGTTGTCAGCGGAGTCGTCGGCCTTGGAGCCGCAGGCGGTCAGCGCGAGGGCGAGCGTGGCGGCTGCAAGGGCGAGGGCAAAGAACTTTTTGAGCTTCATGGAAATATCCTCCGTTAAAAAAATTTTTTGTAATGGGGTGGGTAGGGACTGTATGGGGATCACGTTAATGCGTGTTCTTTTTGACGATGCGTCCGCCGACAAATTCGATGACGCAGACGATGAGCACCAGCACGAGCACGGTGACGTTCGTGATGTCGGCCATGTTGCGGTCGTGGCCGTAGCGGATGGCGAAGTCGCCGAGGCCGCCCGCGCCGGCGACGCCGGCCATGGCCGTGAGGTTTAAGAGACTCACGATCGTGATGGTCGTGCCGCGCGCGATGGCCGCGATGCTCTCCTTGAGATACACGCGGAAGATGATCTCAAGCGGGCTCGAGCCCATCGAGAGCGCCGCCTCGATAAGGCCGCCGTCGAGCTCGGCGAGCGCACTTTCGACCTGACGGGTGAAAAACGGCACTGAGCCGAACACCAGCGGCACGATCGCACCGCGCACATAGAGCACCGTGCCGACCAGCGCGCGCGTGATGGGCATGACCCACGTCAGTAGGATGATAAACGGGATGGAGCGGAACAGGCTCACGAGCTTGTCGAGAATTTGGTAGACGACCTTGTTCTCCAAAATGCCGTTCGGCTTTGTCACCGTGAGCACCACGCCGAGCAGAAGCCCGAATACGAACGAGATGAGGCCCGACCAGAGCACCATGAGCATCGTGTCGCCGAGGGCCTTATAAAAGTCCGGCAGCTTGCTTGTAAGGTTCGGGGCAATGTTAACGATCAGCTCTTGCATCTTTGATGACCTCCACTCCGACATTTTTTTCGATCAGGTATTCGATCGCTTTCGTGATCTGCTTTCTCTCGCCGCTGATGATGGCGACCGTTCCGCCGATGGGGGAATCCTGCACGATGGTGATATCGGCGAAAATGATGTTGAGCGAGACGTTGAACATCTGCGACACGGCGGAGATGATCGGCTCGTTGACGTTGCGCTGAACATAGGACAGGCGGACGATGAGCTCGCCGGGCTGGAGACGCGTGACGGGGGAATCCTCGGCGATGAGCTCTTCGACCTTCTGAAGGTTCGAGGTCGTGTGGATGAAGCTCTTCGTGATGTCCTGCTTGGGCTCAGCGAAGACCGTGAAGACCTCGCCCTGCTCGACGACGCGGCCGTATTCCATGACGGCGACGCGGTCACAGATCTCCTTGACGACGGCCATCTCGTGCGTGATGAGCACGATCGTGATGCCGAGCGTTTCGTTGAGGTGCTTGAGAAGGTGCAGGATCGCCTTCGTTGTCTGCGGGTCGAGCGCGGAGGTCGCCTCGTCGCACAGAAGCACCTGTGGGTCGTTGGCAAGGGCGCGGGCGATGGCGACGCGCTGCTTCTGTCCGCCGGAGAGCTGGCTGGGGTAGGCGTCCGCCTTGTCGCCGATGCCGACAAGTTCCAAGAGCGTTGCGACCTTCTTCTGGATATCCTCCTTGCTCAAGCCGCTGCCCTTGAGCGGGTAGGCGACGTTTCCGGCCACCGTGCGCGACGGCATCAGGTTGAAGTGCTGGAAGATCATGCCGATCTTCTTGCGCGCCGCGCGCAGGTCCTTGGCAGAGAGCGCCGTCAAGTCCTGTCCCGCGACGAAGACGCTGCCGGAGCTTGGCCGCTCCAAAAGGTTGATGCATCGCACGAGCGTGGACTTGCCCGCGCCCGAGAAGCCGATGATCCCGAAGATCTCGCCCGAGCCGATGGAGAGCGACACGTCGCGCACGGCGTGCACGGCCTTTTCGCCCGAGCCGAAGTCCTTGGAAATGTTCTTGAGTTCGATCAAGTGAATTCCTCCTTTATCCCAAAAGCAAACAAAAAAAGCGGGGAGCTCATGAGCTCCCCGCTTCAGGTCAAACGATGTTCGGGTGACAAGACCCTTCTGCGCGCTTTCAATCAGCGGCGGCAATTTCGTTCCTGTACGTATCGGGCAGGCAAATGAGCATGAGCAATCGTGGGCATCGGCATCGCCATGTCCATGTTCATGCACATTAACATTCGAGAAGTGTAAGAGAACATTTCGTCGAAATCCTTTCCGAAAATCATATTGAGGTTGTGGGTATCATAGCACCGTGAAAAGCACACGTCAACAGAAAATGCGGGAAAATTCGCAACTTAGTCACACTTGACTAAAGCGGAAGAATAAACATGCGAATAAAATCGGGTAATATTGCCAGCAAATTTGCCGCGCCGTTCAGTTTTGAAATGAAAAAAGAGGAACGGAAGCGGTCAGCTTCGTTCCTCTTTCGCTGATTGAATGCCGAAAAAGCGGCGGCCGTTTTCGTTCGTCAGGGCGATGATTTCATCTGTGCTCATGCCGCGAATTTCTGCGAATTTTGCCGCGATATGGGACACATTGCGCGAGTCGTTGCGCGTGCCGCGCACGGGAACGGGGGCCATGTAAGGGCTGTCCGTTTCGAGAAGCACCCTGTCAAGCGGGACGATCTTTGCGACCTGGACGGTCTTCTTCGCGTTCTTGTAGGTCAGCGGGCCGTCAAAGCCAAGGTACCAGCCGCGCTTTATAAGCTCCTGCGCGATCTCGACGCTGCCGGAAAAGCAATGGAACACGCCGCGCACCTGCGGAAACTCCTTCACGATGGCGAGGCAGTCAGCATGCGCGTCGCGGTCGTGCACGATGACGGGGAGACCTAATTCCTGCGCCAGCGCGAGCTGGTCGCGGAAAACCTCCTGCTGGAATTCCCGCGGCGGGTTTTGCTCCCAGTAGTAGTCGAGCCCGATCTCGCCGATGGCGACGACCTTCGGGTTCTTTGCCCATGCGCGCAGCGTGTCGAGGCTCTCACGCGTGTAGGGCGCGCAGTTTTCCGGATGCCAGCCGACGGCGGCGTAGACGTGGGGATATTGTTCCGCGATCTCCACCGCGCGGCGCGAGGTATCCAAGTCGCAGCCCGGGTCGACGATCAGCCCCACGCCGTTTTCGGGCATGGAGGAGAGCAATGCCTCGCGGTCAGCGTCGAACGCCTCATCGTCATAATGGGCGTGGGTGTCAAAAATCAGATTCATTTCTTCTCCTGCTCAAAGATGAGGTCATATTCAAGGATCGCGCCATTCACCGACTGCGACACAGGCAGAAAGCCAACATAGCGCCAGCCTTCCTCCGCTGCACGGTCGATGATGTTCCGGTATTCGGGGTCAAGCGAAAATCCGCCAAGAATAGACGCATTGGCGGCGACTTTTACATGAAAGTATTCATACATGGCGCTTTTCTCCTTTTTCTTCCCTTAAAAGGGAACGTGAGATGCCGCCTGCAAGCGGCAGGAGCAAACAAAGGGGGTATTCTCTTTCCAAAGAGAATACCCCCTTTGGAACCCCCAGAGAAAGGCAAGGGGCCTTGCCCCTTGACCCCGCACATTGGCAGTTTGCAGCTTGAATGACTGCACGCGCTGCGCAATGTAAGTGCGGTGTACATGGCTTCGCCATGAACCCCTACTATTCGATACCACTCGCAACCGCGCCTTACTACCGTGAGGCGCGTGTGACGGGAGCTTGGCGGCAGACTGATTACTGAATGCGGCATTGCTGTGCTCGCCGCATTGTGGAGACTGGCGGTAGACGGGAATTAGGCTGCACTACCACGAGATAGGCAGAGCGGCAGCGGATAGTAGAAGCACGCCAAATCGTATAGCAACGCTAAACGCGGCAACGCCGCGCGCAGGTACTTCCATTCCGGAGGCATAAAGGCCATTCAAGATTGAGACTGCCAATCTAAACGCCTTTCTTTTGGACGGGCGACGCCCGTTTTCTTTCTCGGGAAAGAAAATGGGGGTCGCATTCGTGCAGTGCCTTTGGCGCTGCGTTCCCTCCGCGCCTGCGCGGAGTAAAAAGGGAGCCGGGAACCGGCTCCCTTTTTGTTTAGCAGAGCTTCGCGCCAGCAGGAATTTTATCATCCACCATAATAAGGTTGAGGACCTCCTCACCCTTCTCGGTGTGGACAGCAGAGAGCAGCATGCCGCAGCTCTCAAGCCCCATCATCTTGCGCGGGGGCAGGTTGACGATGGCGACGAGCGTCTTGCCGACGAGCTCCTCCGGCTCATAGAACTTGTGGATGCCGGAGAGGATCTGGCGGTCGGTGCCGGTGCCGTCGTCGAGCGTGAAGCGCAGGAGCTTTTCGCTTTTCTTCACGGCCTCGCAGGCCTTGACCTTGACGGCGCGGAAGTCGGACTTGCAGAACGTGTCGAAGTCGACCTTTTCCTCGACCATCGGTTCGAACTCCATCGCGGGGAGAGCTGCCTTCTTCTGCGCCTCCTGAATGGCCTCGAGCTCTTCGAGCGCCTTCTGCGCGTCGACGCGCGGGAAGATGGCCTCGCCCTTGTGGACGGTGACGGCGGGATTCAGGCTGCCCCACTTCGCGGCGCTGTCCCAATCGCGGCAGCACTCGCACGCGCCGATCTGCGCGAAGATCTTCTCGCAGGAATCGGGGATGAACGGGGTGAGCAGCACCGTGCAGATGCGGATGCTCTCGAGCAGGTTGTACATGACGGAAGCGAGGCGGGGCTTGTTGGCCTCGTCCTTGGCGAGCGCCCAGGGTGCGGTCTCGTCGATATACTTGTTGGCGCGCTGGATGCACTTGAAGATGAGCTCAAGCGCGTTCTGGAACTGGAACTTCTCCATCTCGGCTTCATACTTGCCGCGCAGCGCGGAGAGCTGAGAGATGAGCTCGTCGTCGAGCGCATCGGCCTGACGGCTTTCCGGCAGCGTGCCGCCGAAATATTTTTCGACCATGGCCGTCGTGCGGGAGACGAGGTTGCCGAGGTCGTTGGCGAGGTCGACATTGATGGTGTTGATGAGCAGTTCATTCGAGAAGTTGCCGTCCGAGCCGAACGGGAACGTGCGCAGCAGGAAGAAGCGCAGCGCGTCCACGCCGAAGCGCTCGGCGAGCACATACGGGTCAACGACGTTGCCCTTGGACTTACTCATCTTGCCGCCATCCATGACGAGCCAGCCGTGGCCGTAGACGTGCTTGGGGAGCGGCATGCCCATGCTCATGAGCATCGCGGGCCAGATAATGGAGTGGAAGCGGACGATCTCCTTGCCGACAAAATGCACGTCGGCGGGCCAATACTTGTCGTAATCGTCGTACTTCTCGTTCATAAAGCCGAGCGCCGTGCAGTAGTTGAAGAGCGCGTCGACCCAGACGTAAACGACGTGACCGGGGTCAAAGTCCACGGGGATGCCCCAGGTGAAGCTCGTGCGGGAGACGCAGAGGTCTTCAAGGCCCGGCTTGATGAAGTTGTTGACCATCTCGTTGACGCGAGAGGCGGGCTGGAGAAAGTCGGTGTCCTCAAGCAGGTGTTGCACGCGGTCGGCGTACTTGGAAAGCTTGAAGAAGTAGGCCTCTTCCTCGGCGTCCTCGACCTCGCGGCCGCAGTCGGGGCACTTGCCGTCAACGAGCTGGCTCTCGGTCCAGAAGCTCTCGCAGGGCTTGCAGTACTTGCCCTTGTAGGTGCCCTTGTAGATGTCGCCGTTGTCGTGCATCTTCTTGAAGATCTTCTGGATGGCCTCGACATGGTAGTCATCCGTTGTGCGGATGAAGCGGTCGTTCGAAATATTCATGAGCTTCCACAGATCGAGGATGCCCTTTTCGCCGCAGACGATGTTGTCGACGAACTGCTGCGGGGTCACGCCCGCGGCTTTGGCCTTATCTTCGATCTTCTGGCCGTGCTCGTCGGTGCCGGTCAGGAACATGACGTCATAGCCCGTCAGGCGCTTGTAGCGCGCCATCGCGTCGGTCGCTACGGTGCAGTAGGTGTGGCCGATGTGGAGCTTGTCGGAGGGGTAGTAGATGGGGGTCGTGATATAGAATTTCTTCTTGTCCATTGGTGTTTTCCTCTTTTCTGCCCGCGCCGAATGAAAGCGGGGCGTAATTATTTACAGTCTACCACCGAAAGGGCGGTATTTGCAAGAATTTTACAATAATTCCCGTCCGCAGACGGAAAAGGCATCGCAGATTTTGCCGCCCGCAGGCGGCAAATGATTTTGATTGTAATTTGTCGCGACATGCGCGTGACAAATTACTCTTTGCGCGGAGCGCGTGTCGCAGCCGACCTGCGGGCGGCAAGGCACGAAGCGCAGCGAAACTCCCTCAAACAAGTGACAGCGTCACTTGTTTGAATTATAGTGAATCGTCTTCGTCGATCCACTTTTGCACCGGAACGATATCAAACTCCTCCTCCGTCCGGCGGATCACCACCTCGTCGATGCCGGCGTTGATGATCATGCGGCGGCACATGGGACAGCTCGTCGCGTCGTGCAGCAGCTCGCCGCTGCGCGCGTCGCGGCCGACTAAATAGATCGTCGCGCCGACCATGTCGCGCCGCTGGGCGGAGATGATGGCGTTCGCCTCGGCGTGGACGCTGCGGCAAAGCTCGTAGCGCTCGCCGCGCGGAACCTTGAGCTGCTCGCGCGTGCAGTAGCCGAGGTCGACGCAGTTCTTGCGTCCGCGCGGCGCGCCGTTGTAGCCCGTGGAGATGATCTCGTCGTTTTTGACGATGATCGCACCGTAGACGCGGCGCAGGCAGGTCGCGCGCTCGAGCACGGTCTGCGCAATGTCCAGATAGTAATTCCGCTTGCTGACACGCTCCATATTGAGTCCTCCTTGTATTGATGAGAAAGAATATTACAATTTGCTATCAGAATTCGCGCTTGCAGTGCGGGCAGCGGCCATAATCGAAGTCGATGACCGCGCCGCAGACGGGACATTGCTTCTGCGCAAGACCGTCCGACGCTGTTTCTGGCTGGAACAGCTCGATCTTCCCGCACTTGGGGCAGGAATAGATGTCGATCTCCATTCCGCCCGCGAGGGCGAAGGTCAGGTCCGAAAGAAGCAGGTCGGGGCGGCGCTGGAACTTGTCGCGCCCCATAAATCGCATCCCTGCGCCGCAGCGCAGGCAGATGAGCTGATTCGCCATCCTATACCCCCTGTAGGTCGAAAACGGGCGTGTATTCCTCTTTCGCGCTCGAGAGCTCCTGACAAAAGCCGTCGGTCAGGCCGCAGTCGCGCATGTACTGCACCGCCGTGCGGTACTCGCGCTCATTTAAGCGCCGCGCGAGCGCGCCGGTCGCGCCGGGCTGCGGCGTATACTGGCTCATGAGCGAAAAGAGCACCGTCTTTGGCGGAAAATGCGTCGAGACATAGTCGATGACACGCTTGGTGTTCTCCAGCTGCCCCGGCAGGACGAGGTGGCGCAGGATGACGCCGGAGCGCATCAGCCCGTCCTCGCCGATCTGATACGCCCCGACCTGACGCACCATCTCGTCGATGGCCGCGGCGGCAACTTCAATGTAGTCCGGCGCGGCGGAAAGCTCGCGCGCGGGGCGTTCCATGGCGTATTTTAAGTCGGGCAGATAGATCTGCACCTTACCCTCAAGCGTTCTGAGCGTTTCGACGCGCTCATAGCCGCCGCTGTTCCACACAACGGGGACGCCGAGCGGCTTACGCAGCGCTTCAAGCACCCAGGGGGTGAAGTGCGTGGGCGTGACAAGATCGATGCAGTGCGCGCCCTGCGCAATGAGGTCTTCCATGATCTCGCGCAGATGTGCCGGCGTAATGACCTTGCCGAAATTCTCGTGGCTGATGCGCCCGTTCTGGCAGAACACGCAGCCCAAATTGCAGCCCGAAAAGAAGATGCAGCCCGCGCCGTTTTTACCGCTGAGCACGGGCTCTTCCCACATGTGCAGCATCGCGCGCGCGACAACGAGCCCCGCGGGCATGCGGCAGACGCCGCCTGCTTTCTCCGCCGTGCGCTCAGCATTGCAGCGACGGGGACAGATCTCGCAGCGCATCAGTCGCCCGTGCCCTGACCGTTGAAGTCGGGGCCGAGGTCGCCGAGCATCCAGTGCTTGCGGCACAGGCCGATGTACTGGTCGTTCGCGCCGATGACGACCTGCGCACCCTGCTTGACGACATGGCCCTGCGCGTCAAAGCGCGCGTTGAACGCGGCCTTTTTGCCGCACCAGCAGATGGTTTTGACCTCTTCTAACTTGTCGGCCATGACAAGCAGCTCGTAGCTGCCGGGGAAAAGGTCGCCCTTGAAGTCGGCGCGCAGCCCGTAGCAGAGGACGGGGATGCCGCAGTCGTCGACGAGATGGACGAGGTATAAGACCTCCTCCTTTGTCAAAAACTGCGCCTCGTCGACGATGATGCAGGCGTTCTTTTTGAGTTCCTCTTCGTCCATCTGCCGCATCTCATGGAAGTAGACGCAGGGGTATTCAAGCCCGATGCGCGAATGCACCATGTGGTCGCCGTCGCGCGTGTCGAGCTGGGGCTTGCAGAGGAGCGTCTTCTGCCCGCGCTCTTCGTAGTTGAAGCGCGCCATCAGCGCGTTGGCCGTCTTGCTCGAGCCCATCGCGCCGTATTTGAAGTAAAGCTGTGCCATGGTCGTTGTTCTCCCTCTCTTATTGCAGCCGCGCGCGAACGAGCGCGGCAAATTTCTTGAATGCGGTGGGGATGGCGGCGGCGTCGAACGCCGCGGCGTCCGCCCAGAATAGATCGTCGTTTTCGCCCGTCACGTCGGCGAAGTAGCCCTTCATATCCCACTCGATGTGGGTGAAGATGTGCTTCGCGCTGCCCGCGGGCTCGATGGACTTTGCCGAAAGCCCCATCTGCGCAAGCGCAAGCGAAACGCCCGCCTCGTCGAGGTTCCCCAAAACGCTCGGGAATTCCCAGAGTGAGGCGAGAAGTCCCGTGTCCGCGCGCTTTCGCAGCGCGGCCTTGCCGTTTTGAAAGAGCAGCAGCACGGTGCGCTCCTCAATCTTGCGCGCCTTTTTCTTCGCGCGCACGGGAAGAATCTCGGTGAGGCCGTTTTTGTATGCCTCGCACATCGTGCGCGCGGGGCAGATCTCGCACTTCGGCGCGCCGTTCGGCAGGCACACCGTCGCGCCGAGGTCCATCATCGCCTGATTGTACGCACCTGGACGATGTAAGTCGATGGCGTCGTTGAGATACGCAGTGAATTGCTTTCGTACCCTCGCGTCCATGATGTCGTCGGCGCAGCCGCTGACGCGCGCGGCGACGCGCAGCAGATTCCCGTCCACCGCGGCGACCGGTTCGCCGAAGTTGATCGAGGCGATGGCGGCGGCGGTGTAGTCGCCGATGCCGGGGAGCGTTTTGAGACTTGCACAAGTGCGCGGCAACTCGCCGCCAAAGTCCGAGACGATGACCTTTGCCGCCTTTTGCAGATTCCGCGCCCGCGAGTAGTAGCCGAGCCCCTCCCAGAGCTTCAAGAGCCGTTCCTCCGGCACGGTGGCTAACGCCGCGGCGTCGGGCAGCTCTGCCATGAAGCGCTCGAAGTACGGAATGACGGCGCTCACGCGCGTCTGCTGGAGCATGATCTCCGAGACCCACGTGCGATACGGCGTGACGACGCTGCGCCATGGCAGCGTGCGGCCGTTTAAGTCATACCACGTGAGCAGCGGCGCGGTCAGGGCATTTAAGTTTTCCCAATGTTCTGTCATCATATCATTTGTTGAAGCGCGCGGCGAAGCCGCAGCGGCGGCAGAGTTCTTCGGCGGGCTTCCGCCGGGAGAAGCCCTCGCGCAGAGCACACGCGCGTGGGGAGTTCAGAATTTCGTCAAGCGGCTGAGTGAAGAGGTTCCCCAGCGCCATGTCGCCCTCGTGATCGAGGCAGCAGGGGACGACGGTGCCGTCGACAAGGACACCGAGCTGGTCGCGCAGGCCGTAGCAGAACTGCGTACCGGATTCGTTGGCGCTCAGGTCAGGCCAGTCAAACTTGCCCGCGCGCTCCAGATAGAGGTGGTCGCGCAGGAGAAAGCTGCCGTTGCGCATCTCCGGCCAGTCATTCCCCGTGCGAGAGCGCAGAAAGTCGAGAATTTCACCGTTGCGCTCGTCCGCGCCGCCGTCGTTCCAGAGGCGCAGCGCGACGATGACGCGTTTTTTCGCGGCCTTTTCAGCAAAGTTCCAGACCTGTGTCAGGTAAGAAAGCTCCTGCTCGTCCGCGCCGTCGTTGCCCTCAAAACTGTGGAGCGAGACGCTGATCTTGTGCAGGCTTTCGGCGGCAAGCAGCTCGTCGGAACGCTTTTGGAGCAGCGTGCCGTTCGTCGTGATGCAAATTTTTATGTTCCGCGCTTTGGCGAGGGCGAAGAGCGTCGTAAGCTTAGGGTGCAGCAGCGGCTCGCCCATCACGTGGAGGTAGACATACTGCACGTACCCCTCGAGCCGCGAGAGGATAAGGTCGAATTCCTGCGCGCTCATCGTGCGCAGCGCGCGCTTTGTCTTGGGACAGAAGGAGCAGGCGAGGTTGCAGCGGTTCGTGATCTCGACGTAGGCTTTTTTCAGCATCGCGCGGCTCCTTTCCTGAGGTCGGGGGATAGATTCAAATATTTTACCATATCCGCGCGATTTTGCAAAGCCTTTTCCCCTTGCGCCGCGCCGCGGCGTCTGCTATAATCCTACAGGCAAACTTCCATCCTCCAGAGAGAAAGGAGAAACCGCATGACCGTCACGTTTATCGCCCACAGCGCGTATCTTGTCGAGTGGGACAAGTTCTATACGCTCTTTGACTACACCTACGAGCCCGACTACACGGGCGCGCTGCCGGAATTAAACCCCGAAAAGCCCTTGCTCGTCTTCGCGAGCCACAGCCACGAGGACCACTTCGACGCCAAGGTGTTCACACTTTTGGAAAAGTACCCCGACGCGCGCTTTTTCGTCTCGCGCGATACGCGCCTCACCGAGCGCAAGCGGCAATGGCTGAACATCTCCGACGAGGCCTTTGCCCGCACGACCGTCCTGCGGCCCGACAGCATCCTGCTCACCGACGTCGCGGGCGAGGATTTAAGCATCCGCGCCATCAAGTCGACGGACATCGGCAACGCCTACCTTCTGCACGCTGAGAGGAAGATGGTCTACCACGGGGGCGACCTCAACTGGTGGAACTGGGAGAGCGAGGGCAAGGCTTACTGCAACAACATGACCGTCCACTACCATGCGGCCATTGAAAAGCTCGCCTCCGCCGTGCGCAACGAGGCGACGGACAACGGCATCGCGCCCGAGATCACGGCGGCGATGGTGCCGCTTGACCCGCGCCTTGGTGAAGGCAGCGAGGGCCTCGGCATCGAGTATCTGCTGAAAAACGTGACAGTGCAGCACGTTTTCCCGATGCACATGTGGAAAAAGTATGAGGTCATCGACCGATATATCGCCGCGCACCCGGACGAAAAGGGCATCATCGCGCGCATCACGCGCGACGGTCAGCAATTCGAGATTTGAAAATAAAAAGGAAAGCGCCTTCCGCATCGCGGAAGGCGCTTTCCCGTTCGAAGGGGATTTGTGGAGAAAAAACACTGACGTATTTTTTACTGGCTCACTGCCGTGAGAGGCATTTTGAGGATCTGACCGACGAAAATGACCGAGGGGGACTTGACGGTGTCCTTATTCAGGTCATAGATCTCAGTCCAGCGGCTGCCGCTGCCGAGCTGCTTGCTGGCGATCTTCCACAGACTGTCGCCGGAGACGACGGTGTAGGTGTCGCTGCTCGCGGGCTGGGAGGGCTTCTCAGGCTGCGTGGGCTGGGTGGGCTCGGCGGAGGTGCCGTTGCTCACAAGCGTGGTGCGCGGGTCGTTGCCCGTGTAGCGGTAGAGCGGGAAGTTCATGGTCGACTTGTCGTAGTCGATCTGCTTGTACTGGTAGAGGGAGCCGTCGTAACCGTTGGAGTCGGTGACGTCGGGCTCGCAGAGCATCGCGATGACGTTGCCCGCGACCTGATCCATCGGGAAGACGTAAGCGCCGCTGGCGAAGGTCACGTCGGCCGCGTCGCGGAGACCGGCCTCAATGCCCTTGGCCTTGTCGTTTTCCATGTACTCGCCGATGTAGTAGTACTGCTGGAGGGAAGCGGTCGTACCGGCATTGAGCTTGTAGTACTCGGCGCCCTGGTTGTCCATGATGTAGAGGATCTTGTCGATGTTGGCCGCGTCGGCGGGGATGACATAGGCGGTCGGACGGGTGCGGCCGCGGGTGATGGTGTCGTTCAGGGACAGGGCGGTCGCCTTACCGGTTTTCTCCGTGCCGTCCATCGTGTACTGGACGCGCGTCGCAGTGTAGTCGGTCATCGTCTTGCCGGACTTGGTCTGATAGAGGGCGATGATGTCGCTCTCATCGTAGGTCTTGCCCTTGGCAATGACATCGGCGCGGGCGGCGGCGACGGTTTTGACGATCTCATCGGCGTGCTCGGCAGTGTACTTGATGTAAGAGGTCGCGGCGGTCTCCTGCGAGAAGACGCGGCGCTCGAAGTTCTGGCGGCCAGCGCCAATGCCGCGGGTCTCGATCAGGAAGGAAAGCGCGTTGTAGAGGCCGAAGTAAGCGCGGCCGATGGGGTTATTGACGGTCGTGCCGTAGTGATAGACGCGAAGACCGGCGTTCTCGGCATCGGCAAAGGCATGCTTGGCCATGTCAAGACCGATCTTGGTCACGGCGGGGTCGTCGTTCAGGCTGGTGGCGGGGGTGGTCTCAAGGTCGTCGGCATTGTTCATCATGCCGTCCTTGGCGCCGTAGAACGTGAACTCATGCGTGTCGATAACGACCTCGCTCATGAACAGACGGTAGGCGGTGTGGAGCTGGGCAAGCTCGGCGGCCTTGAGGGACATGTGGTCGCGGTTCATATCAAAGCCGTCGTAGGTCGCGCGGCTGAAGAGGTAGGAACCGTCAGGATTGATGCGGGGAACGATGACGATGTTGACCTTGTCGAGCAGCGCCTTGTAGGCGGGATCGTTGACAAAGTTGTCGATCATCACGAGCGCGCCTTCACCGGCGGCGGGCTCATTGGGGTGGATCTGGGCCTGGTACCAGATGTTGACCTTGCCGTTGCTCTTGACGATCTTGGCGGCCTCGGCGAGCGTGGCGTTCGCGGGGATCTCGGAGGTGGTGAAGAGTGCCAGGGGGAGGTCATACTTGTAGTTCGGGGTCGTACCGGCGGAGTAGAGGTGCATAACGTCGGAGGACTTGTCCATCTTCTGCAGGAAAGCCATCATCTGGTCCTGAGAGGTGAACTCGTTGGCGGCGTGCTTGCCGTCGAAGGCGGGCGTCGTGTAGCCCTGCGGAGCGACGGTGAAAGAATCGTTGATCTCCTCCGGCCAGAAGATGAGCATGCTGTCGCGGGCATCCATCTTGTAAGAATCAGGGGCCTTTTCGGGCTTGATGGTCGGCTCATAGCCGCTGCCGCCGAGCTTACCGCCGATGACAGTGAGCTTTTTCGCGCCCGCGGTCAGGTCGGCCTCGGTGACATTGAAGAGCTGGAGAATGTTATAGTAGCCCGTGCCGTGGACATGGTAGGCATAGGTGCCGGCCTCGGTGACGGCATAGCTGCCGTCGGCCTGGGGCTTGACCGTTTCGAGCTGCTTGAGGATTTCTTCCTCTGCGGCATAGCCGTTTGCGGGGTAGCCCTTGTAGACTTCGAGACTGACGATCTTGGAGGATTCGTAGTTGGCGGAATAGTCAAATTCCAGTTTTGCGCTTTTCTCTGCTGCGAGCGTGCTGGTCATCAGCATCGTGACGACCATCGCGAGAGTCAGCAGACAGCTCAGGGATCGCTGCATCATTTTTCTCATAGCTTCTTTTCTCCTTCTTAAAACTGTCGGTACCGGAACATCATGCACAAACGGAAGAGAATTTACCCGTTAATTTCCGTTGACAATACCGATTTGGATAAGTAAACTGTAACTATTAAAGTCGCCTTTAAGTCAATAGGTTTTCGCGCGGTCATCTTAACAGTTTTTTGAGGAGATTTTCGTATGCCTTATACAATCGGAAAAGTGGCACGCATGATGAATATTGCCCCATCGACCCTGCGCTACTATGAAAAGGAGGGGCTGCTGTCTCTCGGTGTGCGCGCCAGCAATGGGCAGCGAACGTACACAGACGACGATATTGCAACGCTTTCAATCATCGAGTACCTGAAATTCTGCGGTCTTCCGCTCAAGGAGATTCGCTCGTTCCTGCCGCTCATCCGGCCCGGCGGAGAGACACTCAGCGCCCGCCGCGATATCCTTGCCAAAGAGCGCGACAATGTCCGTGCGCAGATCGCGGCGCTGCAAACGAAGCTCGAACGTCTGGAATTCAGCTGCTGGTTCTACGAGACCGCGCAGCAGTACGGTTCGGTTCTGCCGCTGTATGAATTTTCAGAGGAGCACTTTCCACCGGAACATCGCAACGTCCTGCGGGAGAGCTTTCACCTGCCATTGGCGCACGTGCGCACAAAGCTCGAATGGTGATAAAAAAGGGAGCCCTGAGACATACCGTCTCAGGGCTCCCTATATGTCGATCCTTATTTCTTTTTGTCCGCTGTGCCCCACGGGTGGCACTGGTAGGACTGCTCCTCGCTCATGCCGAAGTAGCGCAGGTCCGTGCGCCCGTACTGGTCGCCCCAGGTGACGTCGATGTGGTACTGTGTGCCGTCCAGCGTCGCGAGCGTCCAGATGTGGCTGTCGTTAAAAAGCGAGGTGCACTCGATGCCCTCGAGCTTCAAGAGCAGATTGTAAGCGCCCGTGTAGCCGTCGCACACGGCAAGGCCGCTGACAAGCGCGCCGTAGGCAAGATGGCTCGCGGAATCGTCTGCGGCGGCGTTATCGTAGCGGCAGTGGTCGCACAGCCATTGAAAATACGTGCGCGCGATCTCATACTGGCTCATGTCGTAGCTCAGCGTGCCGCTCTCCCAAAGGGAGTCGTGGACCTTGATCGCGGCGGCGAGCGCCTTGGCGCGGTACGATTCGAGCGTTTTGTCCGTACAGGCGGTGGACGAAAACGTGAGTACGACCTTGCCCGTCGAATACGAGCGGCAGGAAACAGCGTTGTACATCTGCTCGCAGTAGGTCTTGACGCAGGAGGTGAACGCCTGCGTCAGCGCGCTGGCGGTGGCGGTGGTGAGGGGCTTGGAGTAGTTCAGCGTGATCGTGTGCTCGCCGCGCGCGAGCATATTGCGAACCAAACCGTCGATGGCGGCGGTGTCCTTGGCAGACGTCGGGAGCGACGTGCTTGCCGGCGCTTTGACAAGGCTTGCGAGCGTCGCGTTTTTGACGGAGTGATACGGCGCGACCGTCCACGTGAGCGTCAGGCGCGTTTCGGGCTTGACCACGCGCGTCAAAAGCGCCGCGATCTCCGCGCGGCTGACGCTGCGGTCGGGGTAAAAGCTGCCCTTTGCGTCCATGCCGGAGAGCAGCCCGCGGCGGTACATCAGCAGTATTTCACTGCGGTAAGGCGTTTTGTCCGTCACGTCGGCGATGTACTCGCGGCTCGCGTAGGCCGAGGTGACGAGCGAGGCGTTGGGCTCGGTGTACCATTCCTCCGGCACGGCGAAGGCGAAAATGCCCGCCATCTGCGCGCGCGAAGCGGGCAGGAGGTAGAAGCCCTCGAAGCTGTTGTCGAGCAAATTCTGGCTCTTCAAGTACGAGACATACGGCGCGTACCACGCCTCATTCTCCTTTGCGGCGGGGATGACCGCGTCGCTGCCGGTCGTGTAGATGGCGCGCAGCCGCGCGGCGATGGTCAAAAGCTCGGCGATCGTCACATTGCCGTTCGGCGCAAAGGAACTCTCACTGCGGCCGTTCAAAAGCCCGTATTCATAGGCCGAGACGACCGGGGGGGCGAACCAGTCGCCGTCTTTCACGTCGGCAAACTGTCCCTCATAGACGCGAAGAAGCACGAACGGGGCGCTGTCTTCGCTCGTCGTCTCCTCCTGTGCGGGAGCGGCAGTGTCCTGCGCGGGCTCCTCGCTGTAAGCAAAGGCGCTGATGCTCAGCGCAAGTGCGAGCGCCGCGACAAGCAGCGCAAAGCGGAACTTCATGGCGTTTGCTCTCTCTTTCTCACATTCTCAAAATTTCACGGGGATCACGGGACTAAAATGTTCTGTTCGTCTGCGGTGATGTCGGCGACATAGGGGTTGAGCATCGAATTCGTCATCTCGAGCACCTGCTCGGGGTCGAGCGCGTAGACGGACATGCCCTTGTACCAGCCCGCACCGTCGCCGGGGAGGGTGGCAAAGCTGATGGCGTCCATGCCGCCCATACTGAGCGCCTGGTTGGCAAGCCACATGAGGTTGCCGAGCGTCAGGTCGGTCTTGACATACTTTAAGAACGTTTCCGCCATCGCGGGGACATTTTCGAGCTTCATCAGCTTTTGCGCCACGGTTTTCAAAAACGCCTGCTGCGTGCCGATGCGGCCGAGGTCTTGCCGCCCGCCGTAGCCGGTGTTGTCGTTGTTGTGGCGGAAGCGCACGACCTCCATGGCCTGCTGGCCGTCAAGGTGCTGGAGACCGGCCTTGAAGTGGATGTGCAGGTCTTGGTAGGGGTCGTCGTAGTCCATATCCTCGGGCACGTCGAAGTCGACGCCACCGATCTGGTCGATGAGCGCGATGAAGCCCTTTAAGTCGACGGAGACGTAAAAGTCCACGGGAACGCCGAGCATATCCTCGATGTTGCTGCGCAGCGCTTCCGTGCCGCCGTTATTGTAGGAGGAATTGAGCTTGTGGCCGTTGCTCATCAGCGTGTCGCGCGGCAGGCTGACGATGTCGACCGTCTTGTTTACCGCGTCAAAGCGCATGAGCATATTCGTGTCGCTGCCGCCGGCGTCGTTGTCCACACCGTAGAGCAGGATATTATAGCAGTATTTACTTTTGCGTTCCCTGCCGTTGGAGATGGTCTGGATGGCGTCGCTGTCCTCGGCCCCGTCCTGCTGCGTCTGCTGGTCTTCACCATCCGTGACGGGCTCGGGCGCGCGCACAACGTACTTGACCGTCGCCACGACGGCCACGGTCAGGAAAAGAAGCGACAAAAGCGTCACGACCACGCGCTCGCCGCGGCTGCCGGACTGCTTCTTTTTGCGCTTTTTTGCCTTTTTGCTGCGGCGCGGCTCATCGTCATAGCCGCGCTCGTAATAATCCTGCTCTCGCATCTCAAAATTGCTCCGATCATTTTTCTTTTGGTTTACAATAATGCATTCTACCCTGCGCGGCGGAATTGTGCAAGAGAAATTTTGCCGCGCGGGAGGCGCACTCTTATGTTAGACGCAAAAAGTCGAAAAAAGTTTCAAAATCCCTTGTATTTTTTTCGCGTGGCCATGCCGCCGCGGATGTGGCGCTGGGCCTTGTTGACCTCCAGCACCTCTTTGACCTGTAAGTATAGGCTGCGGTTGAACTGCGGCAGGCGGTCCTGTAAGTCCTTGTGCACGGTGGACTTGCTCACGCCGAACTTTTTTGCCGCGGCGCGCACGGTGGCGCGGTTTTCGATGATGTAGGCGGCCAGCGCGCAGGCGCGCTCTTCCATGTTACCCTTCATGCAGCACACTCCTGACTCATGTTGCTCCATCTATATGCGTGCAGAGAGGGAATATGCGTATCGGGAATGAATACGCGGCAAAAACGTTGTGCAAAGCGGTTCAGGCATGTTATAATTTCTCTGTCTACACCGAAGACGGCACAGACGAAACGACAGGGAGGCCCTGCATGGAAAATAAACTCATCCGCAGCAAATACTTTTTATACCTGACCGAATTTTTTGCCGGTATGTCCGTCATGGCGGTCGAGCTCGGCGCGAGCAGGCTCATGGCCCCGTACTTCAGCTCGTCGCAGATCGTGTGGACGGTGATCATCGGCGTCATTATGATCGCGATGGCCATCGGCAACGTCTGGGGCGGCAAGCTCGCCGACAGGAGCGCGACGCCCGATAAGCTCTACCGCCGCCTCATCATCGCGGCCATCTGGATCGCGCTCATCCCGTTTGTGGGACGGTATCTGATCGCGGGCATCTCGCTGCTGCTGGCGCTTTTTGTGACGAAAAACTTCCTCGTCTGGGCGGCGCTCGCGGCGTGCCTTGTGATCTTCGCGTTCCCGTGCGTGCTGCTCGGCACCGTCACGCCGTCGCTCACGCGCTTCACGGTCGACAATCTCGACGACACGGGCAAGACCGTGGGCAGGCTCAACGCGCTCAACACCATCGGCAGCATCATCGGAACCTTCGTGCCGACGTTTGTGACGATCCCCGCCGTCGGCACGGCGGCAACGTTTTTGATCTTCTCCGGTGTGCTCGCGGCCATCGGCATCGCGTACTTCGTGTTCGAGAAGAAAAAGAGCGTGCCGGGGATCGTCTCCGTCCTTTTGATCGCTGGACTGTGCTTTGCCCTGCCGTCTTACAGCTTCGCCTTCTGGCAGAGCGACATCACGCTTGAGGACGAGTCCATCTACAACTATTTGCAGGTGCAGGACGACGCGAAGCGCACGACGCTCTCGACGAACGTGCTCTTCGGTGTGCAGAGCGTGCAGGTCAAGGGCGACGCGCTGACGGGCATGTACTATGACTACGCGCTCGCCGCGCCCTGCATGGCGGGCATGGACGGCACGGACAACGAAAACCGCAGCGTGATGATCCTCGGCATGGGCTCTGGCACGTACGCGAGCTACTGCACGCGCTATTTCCCCGGCGCGAGTGTGCAGGGCGCGGAGATCGACAAAAAAATTGCCGACATCGCGAAGGACTACTTCGGACTTCCCGGCAGCGTGACCGTCGCGGTCGAGGACGGGCGCGCGTACCTTGCCGCGTCGAAGGAGAAGTTTGACGTCATCATGGTGGACGCCTATCAGGATATCACCATCCCGTTCCAGCTCTCGAGCGTCGAGTTTTTCAATGAAGTGCAGGCACATTTGAAGCCGAACGGCGTGATGGTCGTGAACCTCAACATGACGTCCGCGGAGAACGGCTCGATCAACGAATACCTCTGCGACACGATGGCGAGTGTCTTCCAGCACACCGTCACCGCGCCGGTGAGGGGCAACACGAATACCGAGGTCTTCTGCACGAACGCGGATGACTGGGAGGAGACGTTCCTGCGCAGCATCGCAAAGCTCAAGGACAGCGACTATGCCGATATGATGCGCACGGTGTACTCCAAGCTCACGCCCTATGAGGGCGGAAGCTGCATCCTGACGGACGACAAGGCCCCTGTCGAGGTGTTGGGCATGCGCGTGCTCGACGAGCTCATCGGCGATGAGCTCAACTACTACAAAGACGAGCTGAAAACCGGCGGCCTGTCCGCACTGATCGGAAATTGAAGATAAAAAAATCCCCGCGCCCACGGCGCGGAATTCTTTTCAGGGTAGAGAGCCTCGCAGAGTTTTTACCCGCAAGGGGTACGCAGCATCCGTAAGGCAGCAAAGCTGCCAACGGCTGCCCAGGTGCCGCGCACGGCACGAAATAAATTCAAATCGGTTTTCCGCCGCGACATGTGCGCCCTCCAGAGGGGCTTCTCTTGCCCGCTGCGGGGCAATTCACCTTCTGGCAGAAAACTCTTTGCGCGAAGTGGAAACCGGCGAAGTGCCGCCAGCGGCGGAAACAGCAAGTTGGTTTCGAGGAAGCGGCACGATTGGCGCGCCTGCAAGGGCGCGGGAATTGTAGTGCCGCAACGGTGTAAGGTCGAATTGTCCGCTTTTAGCGGACAACCGAGGCACAGAACGCAGCGAAACCTTCTCAAAAAGTGGCCTTGCCACTTTTTTGATTACAAAATCAACATCAGCACGGGAATCACGACGAAGCACGCGATCGTGGAGAGCGCCGCGCCCTGCGCGGCAAAATCTTCGTCCGCGCCGTATTCCGCGGCGGCGACGACCGTCTGCGTCACGACCGGCATCGCCGTTTCAACGATGAGCACGTCATGGGCAAGGCCCGTCACGCCGAACGCCCTGCACAGCGCGACCGAGAGCGCCGGCGCGAGCAGGAAGCGGAAGATCATCGAGATGCCGAGGTCGCGGTCGAGCCGGACATTTTTGAGTCCGATGTTGTGGATGATATAGCCCGTGAGCAGCAGCGCCAGCGGCGTGACGAGGTTGTTCATATAGCGGCAGTAGCTCATCACGAGCGAGGGAAGTTTGACTTCAAACCACACGAGCGCGAGGCCGACGAAAACGGCGATGACGGCGGGCGTGGTCAGGAATTTTTGGAGCATCTTGAGGTCAAAGCCGCGGCTCTCACCCGACCAGCGCACAAGCGAGAGGAACAAGAGCTGAACAAAGCTGGTGTTGACAAGGTAGTAGAGCATGACATAGGGCGTGCAGGTGTCGCCAAAGAGCTCGGTGCACATCGCAAGGCCGACGAAGATGGCGTTCGACACCGAGCACATCATCATAAAGACGCCGAGCTTTTTGCGCGGCAGCTTTAAGAGCCTGCCGATGAGCAGCGACAACAGAATAAGGATGACGGTGCCGAGCAGCGGCACGAGAAGAAAGCTGCCCGACTGGACGAGAAGCTCCTTTGAAAGGTTGTTCAGCAGCCCGTAGATGCACATGCAGGGGACAGCGACGGAGAGCGTGAACTTGCCGAGAAAGGCTTTGGCCTGCGGGCCCATCCAGCCCTTGGCCGCGCAGAAATAGCCCGTCGCCGTCAGCAGCAGGATGATGGTGACGGAAGAGACGGCATGCAGAAATGCTTCCATGGTGTGACCTCGGTGTTAAGAAATAGTTACACCAGTATAACACGCCTGCGGCAAAAGACAAGAGACGAAAAAGACGGTTGCAATGCCGGTTCGGATACGCTATGATGAGCGGAGACTGAACACGCGATTGTGGTCTGAGAAATGAAATTGAGAACTTTGAGAGGAGTTTTGTTTTTATGAAAGCAGCGCTGGTCATTATGGCGGCGGGCATGGGCTCGCGCTACGGCGGCAATAAGCAGGTGGACGGCATCGGTCCGAACGGTGAAATTTTGATGGAATACTCCATTTTCGACGCGCTGCGCGCGGGCTTTACGAAGGTGGTCTTCATCATCAAGCCCGACATGCGCGACTTGATGGAGAACATGGTCGGCAAGCACCTTGCCGCGCGCAAGACCGCGGACGGGGACAATGTCGAGGTCTGCTATGCGTATCAGGATTTTTCGAGCGTGCCCGATTTTTATGAGGTGCCGTCTGAGCGCGTCAAGCCGTTCGGCACGGTGCACGCGCTGTTGTGCGCGCGCGAATTCGTGCACGAGCCGTTCGTCGTCATCAACGCCGACGACTATTACGGCGTGGACGCGTTCAAGACGATTTACGCCGAGCTCTCAAAGCTCGCCGAAAGCGGCGAGGGCACGATGGTCGGCTATGACCTCTGCAACACCGTGAGCGAGCACGGCACGGTCACGCGCGGTGTGTGCCACGTGAACGAACAGGGGATGCTCGACCGCGTGGTCGAGACGTTCCACCTAAAGCCCTGCGCCGACGGCAAGATCCGCGACATTCAGGAAGACGGCGACGGTCCGGTCTACGCGCCCGAGACGCCGGTCTCGATGAACTTCTGGGGCTTTACGCCGTGGCTGTTTGAAAAGCTGGACGCTTACTTCAAAGACTTCCTCCGCGCGCTGCCGGACGGCGAGCTCAAAAAGGAGTGCCTGCTGCCGAGCCTGATCGGCGAGCTCATCGACCGCGGCGAGCTCAGCGTCTCCGTCCTGCGTTCGAGCGCGCGCTGGTTCGGCATGACGTATCACGAGGATAAAGAAATGGTGCAGCGCGAGCTTCAGAAATTACACGACGCGGGCGTGTATCCCAAAACGCTGCGCGCGTGAGAGAGACAAATCGAAAAAAGCTGCCGCCTCCGGACATACTAAGTCCGGAGGTGATTTTTATGCCGCGAAAAGACCCCGGCATGCCGTATGACCTGGCACCGATGCTCAAGGCGCGCTTCGGCCAGCCGGACGACTGCGCCGATCTTGTCAACAAGTACGGCACCTATAACATCCAGCCGACGTCGGACACGGAAAATCTGTTCCCGCTCATCGCACCGGGCCTTCCTGAGCAATGGAAGCGCATGGCGGTCGGCAAGAAGGACGTTGAAAACTTGCAATAAAGCAAACGGGAGGGAGACGCGTATCGCGTCTCCCTTTTTCTTCTCCAAAATCCCTGAAACGGCAAGGGAAAATGGGCTTTTCCCCAAAAAGCAAAAAAGATACATACAGGTTCGACAAAAAAGTGAATGACAAAATGGAGAAATTTATTGCTGGTATACAAATTGAGAACGTTGCTGGCACTTGCTTTACTGCTGAATTCGTATAAAGTAAAGGCAAGAGCTGTCTGCCGGGGAAGCGGCTATGAGAGAGACCGCCTTCCGGCCCGACTTGCCAATATGAAGGAGGAGAGAGAATGGAAACCAAAAGTAACGCGAAACTGAAAGCTCTGTTTATCATCCCGTCAGTCGTCGGCGTCATCCTGTTCATGATCCCGGTCAAGAACGCAGCAGGTGAATGGACCGTTGTGGTCAAGATCCTGGCCGACATCATCTCTGGTGTCATCGGTGGCTTCCTGCCGCTGCTGTGCGTGCTGATCCTCACCGTTTCGGCAGTGATGTCCCTCATTGCGCTGGCAAAGCCCAAATTCATTATGAATAGCGACATCATGAAGGAATGCTTCGCCTGCAAACCCATCTGGGTCGTGATCCGTGTGCTCGCGGTCATCTTCGTGTGGCTCACCTATCTCGGTGTGGGCGAGGAAGATGTGGGTCTCGTCGGTATGATCACCGGCGGCGGTCAGGGCGGCTTTGTCCTCTATGACCTGCTCACCACGCTCGTTATCATCTTCGTCATCGCGGCCCTGCTGCTGCCGCTGCTGCTCGACTTCGGCCTGCTGGAGTTCGTCGGTGCGCTGCTCACCAAGGTCATGCGCCCCCTGTTCAAGGTCCCCGGCCGCGCGGCGGTCGACTGCATCACCTCCTGGATCGGCGACGGTACGCTCGGCGTTATGCTCACCTGCAACCAGTATGAGGGTGGCTACTATTCCGCCAAGGAAGCAAGCATCATCGCCACGCTGTTCTCCGCCGTTTCCATCACGTTTACCCTCGTCGTTCTCGACACGGTCGGCATGCTCGACAAGTTCGGCATCTACTACCTGATCGTCTGCTTCGTCGGTATCGTCTGCGCGATCGTGTGCCCGTATCTCTATCCCCTGCGCAAAAAGCCCAACACGTACTTAGTCGAAGGCAAGGCCGCTCCCGACACCCTCCCCGAGGGCTACAAGAGCAACGTTGAGTACGGCATGGACCTCGCCATGAAGCGCGTTGCCGAGCACAAGGGCATCGGTGAATTCTTCAAGAGCGGCGCCAAGAACGCCTGTAGCATGTGGTTCGGCGTTCTGCCCTCCGTCATGGCCATTGGTACTGTCGCACTGATCCTTGCCAACTACACGCCGATCTTTGAATGGCTCGGCATCCCGTTCCGCCCGCTGCTCCAGCTTCTTCAGGTGCCCGAAGCGGACGCTGTTGCCTCCACGATGATCGTCGGCTTCACCGACATGCTCACCCCCGCCATCCTGATCGCGGAGTCCACCAGCCAGATGGCCAAGTTTATTGTCGCGGTCGTCTCCGTCACGCAGGTGCTTTACCTCTCCGAGGTCGGCGGCCTGATCCTTGGCTCCAAACTTCCTCTCAACATCTGGGAGCTGTTCGTCATCTTCCTGGAGCGCACCATCATCAGCCTGCTGATCGTTTGCCCTATCGCGCATCTGCTGTTCTAAAAAGGAAAAGCTTCTTTTCCCTTACTCAGGTTGCTGACCTGAAAGAGTCGAGGCATCTCATCGGGATGCCTTGGCTCTTTCTTTTTGGATTTTATGTCATATGCACAAAAATGACTGTACAACGCACACGGCTATGTGGTAAAATGCGAACAGAGAGACCTCTGCGAGACCAACGCAAATCCCGACGGCTGCGGGTGAGAGCGCGGCCTGCCGGCGAGAGGGAGAAGAGAAGTACATGAAAGTCAGCATTGACAAGTATTCCAAGGTGCCGGTCTATCTGCAGATCGCCGACCAGATCAAGTCGCAGATCATCAGCGGCGCGCTGCCCCGTGGGAGCGCGCTGCCGAGCGAGCGCGCGCTCGCGCAGATCTTGGATGTGCACCGCAACACCGTGGTCAAGGCGTACAGCGAGCTCAAGAGCGACGCGTGGATCGAGTCGCGCCAGGGCGTGGGCTACATCGTGGCCGCGGCAAACGACGAAAAGGACGCGCAGGACGAAAGGGGCGGCGAGGGCGCACAGTCCGGCCGTGTCAACTGGGTCAGCGAGGTGGCCGATAAATACCTCGACATGGAAAAGACATTTGACGACCTGTTTCAGCGCTTTACGGACGAGAGCCACTATTCCCTCGGCAGCGGCGTCGCCTCGCGCGAGGTGTACACGTCCGAGCGTGTCGCGGGCGACATTGCGACACTGCTCACGGGCAGCGGCCCGTGCCAGTATTTTTTCAGCCCCTATAAAGGCGATAAATTCCTGCGGCAGAAGCTCGTGGCCTTTCTCGGCACGAAGGGCGTGAAGGCGTCCTCGGGCGAAATTCAGATCCTATCGGAGACGAATCAGGCGCTCGACTTTATCGTGACGCTGCTCGTCAAGCCCGGCGACAGCGTGGTGATGGAAGAGCCGGTGCACCCGGACATGTACCGTGTGATGGAGCTTGCGGGCGCGAAAATTTTGACCGTTCCCGTCGACGAGAACGGCATGAACTGCGAGGTGCTCGAAAGCTTACTCACGCAGACGCGCCCGCGCCTGATCTTCGTCAATTCAAGCTATCACGACCCGACGGGGCACATTTTGTCGCTCGAGCGGCGCAAGAAGATCGTTGAGCTCTCGAACCGCTACCGCGTGCCGATTGTGGAGGAGGACGCGGCGAGCGAACTCGTCTACGACGGCGATAAGCTCCCACCGATCAAGGCGTTCGACACGATGGGCAACGTCATTTACATCTATTCGTTTTCACTCACGTTCATCCCGGGACTGAGCCTTGCTTTCATCACGGGTAACCGCGATCTGATCCGCGCGCTGAGCTACCTCGTCTCCGTGCGGCTGATGGCCTCAGACTGGATGACGCAAAAGCTCCTCGGCATGTACCTGGACGACGGCATTTACTACACGTCGCTTTTAAAATTTCGCGACGTCTACCGCACGAATCGAGATTTGGTATGCCAAAAGCTCGACGAGCTTGCGCCGCTCGGCGTGAGTTATACAAAGCCGAGAGGCGGCGTATATGTCTGGTGCAGGCTGCCGGACGGGGTGGACAGCAAGCAGTTTATTCGCAGGGCCTACAACATGGGCGTCACGCTGATCCCCGGATACGTTTTTTACCCCTGCAAGAACGGCGGGCGCGACCATATCCGCATCAACTACTCCTACGAGCCGCGCGAGCGGCTGGAGTGCGGCATGGAGGTATTGCGCAAAGCGCTGGAAGAAGAGCTGGAGGAATGACTGGCACACGAAATGGCAAAAGCACTGATACATCACAAGCGCCTTTTGAAAGTGTATACTTTACTGCGTAATAACGGTAAAACGATCCGCGGACCGTCGGGAGCGTTCCGGCGGCGCGGACAGGGAAAACAGGTCGGGGTGTACGGGCGGTCGATGAGAGAGCCGCCGGCATCCCGGGAAAGGGAGCACGACTTATGTATTCAGGCATCCATAACTTTTCCGAGATCGGAAAGCTCAACAAGGTGCTGCTGCACCGCCCCGGCGAGGAGCTGGAATCGCTGACGCCCGCGACGCTCGAGCGCCTGCTGTTTGACGACATCCCGTACTTAAAGGTCGCCCAGGAGGAGCACGACCGCTTTGCCGAGGTCCTGCGCGAAAACGGCGTCGAGGTCATCTACTATGTCGACGAGGTCGCCAAGGCCATCGCCGACCCCGCGCGCCAGATCCAGCTCGTCAACGACTTTTTGAACATCAGCAAGATTCACGCCAAGGGCCTGCGCGCGAGCATGACGAGCCTTCTTCTCGACATGCCGCCCAAGCAGATGGTGACGAAGATGATCGCGGGCATCAAGCGCTGCGAGGTCGCCACCAAGCAGCCGACGTCGCTGATGGACTTAGTCGACGACGACTATCCGTTCGTCTCCGACCCGATGCCGAACCTGTACTTCACCCGCGACCCCGGTGCCTGCGTGGGCGAGGGCATCAACATCCACCGCATGCATACCCCTGCGCGCAAACGCGAGAGTCTGCTCTTAAAGTACATGTTCCTCTACAACCGCGACTTTGCCGCGCAGGACAACAAGATGTGGTACGACCTGTCCGACAGCTATTCCATCGAGGGCGGCGACGTGCTCGTGCTGTCCAAGGACATCGTGGCCGTCGGCCTGTCCGAGCGCACGACGGTCTCCGGCGCGGAGACGTTCGCGCGCAATCTTCTGCAAAACTCCGACTTTAAGAAGGTGCTCGCCTTCGACATTCCCGAGACGCGCGCGTTCATGCACCTCGACACCGTGTTCACGATGGTCGACTATGATAAGTTCACCATCCATCCCGAGATCGAGGGCCCGCTGAGCGTTTATGAGATGACGCTCGACGAGCACGGCGAGCTCCGCTTCGGCGCAATCAAGGAAGAGCTCAAGGACATTCTGGCCCTCGAGCTCAAGCTGCCCGCGGTCGACCTGATCCGCTGCGGCGGCGGCGACCTGATGGCCGCGCAGCGCGAGCAGTGGAACGACGGCTCGAACACGCTGTGTATCGCGCCGGGCCGCGTCATCACCTATGAGCGCAACTATGTGACGAACGACTTGCTCGCAAAGCACGGCCTCGACGTGCTGACCGTGCCGTCTGCCGAGCTGTCGCGCGGCCGCGGCGGCCCGCGCTGCATGTCCTGCCCCGTCAACCGCGACGACCTGTAAAAAATTCCACCGCAGAACGAGAGAAGAGAGAAGAGGGAAGAGCTCATCCGCGCCGGCAGCTGGCCGGGCGGAGGAAAATGGGAGAGAGCCATGAAGAGCAAGCGACAAGAGAAGATCCTGGAGCTGATCGAAAAGTACAATATCGAGACGCAGGAGGAGCTCATTGCGCGTCTCGCCGAGTGCGGCATCGAGAGCAAGCAGACGACCGTCTCGCGCGATATCAAGGAGCTGTACCTTTATAAGGAGCCGATCGGCGGCGGCCGCAGCCGCTACGCCGTGTCCGGCAAAGCCGACCACATCGACAACACGAAGCGCCTGAAGCTCATTTTGAATGAGTGCAGCGTGGGCGTGGACTATGCGGGGATCGTTGTGCTGCTCAAGACGCTGCCGGGGCTCGCCGACGCGGCGGGCGCGGCTATCGACGCGATGAAGCTGCCCGATATGCTCGGCTGCATCTCCGGCAACGACTCCGTGGCGATCGTCGCCCGCGGCGAGCAGGAGGCCGAGCGCCTGTGCTATGATCTGCGCCAGTACTGCAAGTGAACGAGAGAGACGAGATTGAGAGAGGACAGGGGCGGAGCGATCCGCCCCTCCTGTTTTGCCATAAAACCAATTAAACTGCAAGGTATTTCTGAAACGTGACAAAGCTCAACAGGTATTAAAAGTTTTACTGCTGACAAAATTCGACGGGATTCCGCTTGAAGATTATTTTTTGAGTGTTATAATAAATTTATCAATCGAATGATCTGTGCGGCTCGCGAAAGTGGGGCAAAGCGTACAGACAAAGGCACAGCCGGCGAAAGCCGGTGTCGCAAAGCCACGGGTCTAAACAGCGCAAGCCGCACGACAGCCGGGCTGCCTAAGACGGAGAACGCTCCTTCCTCGGGTCCACAAGGACAAGAGGGAGGATTTTTTTATGAGAGAGAAGAAGTTCGGCAAGCGATTTCTCGCATGGGTCTTAGTGCTGATGATGACCCTCTCGCTCCTGCCGGTCAGCGCAATGGCAGAAGACGGGGAAGCACGTTTTTACGGTAAAAACGTCACGAGCACGTATGCTCGTGATAACGCCTCGGTGAATGAAGCTGAGGTGCAGAGCGGCGAAAACGGTCAGGGCAATGATGAGACAGGTGAGGTGTCTGAAGAGGAGCCTGCCTATGCAGCAAAAATTGGAAATGTAACGTATGATACGCTGCAAGCGGCGATTAGGGTAGCAGATGGAACTGTGCCTGTTGTACTTGCGAAAAATTGGACCGAAAATGTTGTAATCGATAAGTCGTTGACGCTGGATTTGAACGGCAAAACGCTGACGGGTGATGGAATGGATTCTGTCGTGACAATTACAGGTGAAAATACTATTGTTACGATTATGAGTAGTGCCCTTAATGAGGATGAATCCGTAAAGAATGGTAGTATTACCGGCGGTGTTGGAAGCAAGGATCATAATTTCTGCTTTGGCGGAGGTGTGTTCATTGTTGATGCGACTGTAACATTAAGCAACTTAACGATAAGTAAAAATTGTGCGGACCGCGAATATGATGAGACTGCGAATTATGATAGAACTGGTGGCGGTGGTATCGCTTCAGTGAAAGCAAATCTAACATTAAATAACGTGACTGTTACTAACAATTATACTAAAAATTGTTCTGGTGGTGGCGGGATTTGCACACTCGGAGGCATATTGACAATCAATAACGCCACAATCGCAAATAATGAATCTGATGACGAGGGCGGCGGAATTTTTGCTGAGAACACAGTAGTAGAGATCCAGAAGGCTGTTATTAGAAATAACTGTGCATCACTTGCAGGCGGTATTTATATTGTTAATGATGAAGATATCATCAATGTGGGGGAAAATTATCAACTTGGAACCAAAGTAGTGAACATACCCGATAAAGACAGTGTCATTTCTTATGCTACGATTGAAAGCAATACTGCAAGCAGTATCGGCGGTGGTCTATATATCGGTGGACAGAATGAATTGACGATTAGCAATTCGACTATTAGCGGTAATAACGGTTCGGCTCAGGGCGGTGGCATTGTTGCATATAGTCCGGCAGAACTGGTGCTTGATAATACGGACGTCTTTCAGAATGAGGCGGCGGCCGGCGCGGGATTGTTTGCCTATGCTACTGCTTCAGGAAATACCCATATCACCTTAAAAAATAAAACTGCCTTTATGAACAATACAGCTGACGGCTTTGGTGGCGGTTTATATATTCAAAAATTATCTGGAAATCAACCTGTTGTAGATGTTGAGAACAGTGCATTATATAATAACACTGCGGCGACAGCGGGCGATGATCTCCTCTTGAGTGGTGCAACCTATACGTTACCTGTTGCATCCCAAATGCCCGGTGATAAGAAACTTGCCTCTGATGGTGAAGACATTACCGGTTGGTATCATGATGGATGGTATAAGTGGAATCCGACTGCAAACGATGGCAAAGGTAGCTATGAGGAGATTGGCCGCTGGACAGTTGATACGGCTGATGAGTATAAGCCGGTAGCGAATGATAGTCAGGCGATTTCCCTCAAAGCCGCGCATGCTCAGATGTTTACCGTGACCTACACCGACGGTGTTGATAACGAAGAAGTTTTCAAGGATCAGGTCTATAAAGTCGCAAAGGGCAGTGCCACGCCTGGCTTTGATGGCGATACCCCCACTCGCAGCGGCTATACGTTTATGGGTTGGTCTCCTACGGTTGCTGAAACCGTGACGGCAGACGTGACCTACATTGCACAGTGGAAGCGCAACGGAGGTCATCACCCCTCCAAGCCGGACAACACCGTTGAGATCCCCGATGAGGATGCTCTCGGTCTGAACACGGACGACCACTTCGCCTACATCATCGGTTATCCCGACGGCACGGTGCAGCCGAACGGCCAGATCACCCGCGCCGAGGCGACGACCATCTTCTTCCGCCTGCTGACGGAGGAGAGCCGCAGCGCGAACCTGACCAAGACCAACGGATATACCGACGTGGCGTCTGACGCGTGGTATAACACCGCGGTTTCCGCCATGACGAAGGCCGGCATCGTGGACGGCTATCCCGACGGCACGTTCCGCCCCGACGCGCCCATCACGCGCGCGGAGATGGCAAAGATCATCTCGCTGTTCGCCAAGCTCGACAAGAGCGAGAGCCGCTTCTCTGACATCGCGGGCCACTGGGCGGAGGCGTATATCAAGCTCGCCGCGGGCAACGGCTGGATCGCGGGCTATCCCGACGGCACCTTCGGCCCCCAGCGCAACATCACCCGTGCCGAGACCGCCACGATGATTAACCGCGTGCTCGACCGTGTCCCGTCCGAGGAGAGCCATCTGCTCTCGCGCGGCGTGATGCAGATCTGGCCCGACGCGAACCCGGGCGACTGGTTCTATCTTGCGATGCAGGAGGCGACCAACAGCCATGACTACGAGCGCAATGCCAAGTGGGCCGCTGCCGACGAGCAGTGGACGGCGCTGCGCGAAACGCGCGACTGGAAGGCGCTGGAACAGTAAACAAAGCAGAAAAAAGAACGGGAGCACGAAGTGCTCCCGTTCTTTTATGCTTTTTTGAAAGCGGCCTGAACAGATCAGACGTTGCCGATCGTCGCGACCATGACGGCCTTGATCGTGTGCATGCGGTTTTCGGCCTCGTCGAAAACCTTGGAGTTGGGGGAGAGAAAGACCTCGTCCGTGACCTCGCGGATATCATAGCCGAGCTCCTTCTGCGAAGCGGCCATCGTGGTGTCGAAGTCGTGGAAGGAGGGCAGGCAGTGCAGGAAAATGCAGTCGGGATTCTCCGTAGCCTTGAGCACCTCGCCCGTGACCTTGTAGGGGGTGAGCAGCTTGACGCGCTCGGGGATCTTGTCCTCTTCGCCCATGGAAGCCCAAATATCGGTGTAGAGGGCGTCCGCGCCCTTGAGAAGCGCTCTGTCCTCACCGTACTCCACGACGGCACCGGTCTCCTTGCCGACCTCGCGGCAGTATTCGACGACGTCAGCGGCGGGCGCGAGCTCCTTCGGGCCCCAGCCGACATAGTGGATGCCGAGCTTAGCGCAGATGTACATCAGGCAGTAGGCGACGTTGTTGCGCGTGTCGCCGCAGAAGACGAGCTTGCACTTGCTCAGAGGCTTTTTGGTGTTCTCCATCAGCGTGAGGATGTCGGCAAGCGCCTGCGTCGGGTGGTCGACGTCGGTCAGGCCGTTCCACACGGGCACGCCCGCGTTGGCGGCGAGACCCTCGACGACCTTCTGGTCGTAGCCGCGGTACTCGATGCCGTCGTAGAAGCGGCCGAGGACCTTGGCGGTGTCGACCATCGTTTCCTTCTTGCCCATCTGGGAGGACTTGGAATCGAGGAAGGTGACGTTCGCGCCCTCGTCGTAAGCGGCGACTTCGAACGCGCAGCGGGTGCGGGTAGAGGTCTTTTCAAACAGCAGCACGATGTTCTTGCCAGCGAGCAGGTTGCCGCGGATGCCGGCGCGCTTTTTGGCCTTGAGGTCAGCGGCGAGATTGAGCATATAGCGGATCTCGTCGGGGGTGAAGTCTTTCAGCGTCAGGAAAGAACGGCCTTTCAGATTAACGGGCATGGGATAGTCCTCCTTTTATCGTTTTACTCTCAAAATCTCTCAAAAGCATCTAAATAATGCTATCGCCATTATATTATTTTTGGTTAAAAAAGCAAGAGAGGCGCGATTTTGCGGCGCTCACTGGCACGCGGAGAGAAATGCATACTGGTCTGCGATAAAACGCTGACAGGCGGCACAGTGACCGTGCAAGACAGGCGCGCCGCGCCGTCAAAACACCTCTGCCGCGCCCAACTGGACACGAAAATATTCTCTTTCTGGACCAGCGATTTTTATCGCGGGAAAGGCCTTGCCGCGCCTGCGTTTGCCCGTGATGGAGGCGCGGCAGATTTCTTACCGGATTCCCTTGTTTTCTGCCATTAAATATAGTATAATTGCAAAAAAGTATCCCCATGGGGCGATTTCGGGCGAATGTGCCGCGCCGTTTGGGTAAAACCGCAAAGGATAGAGGAGAAATTGCTATGAATATGATCCGCAGCGCAAAGAACCAGATCGCCGAGCTGACGGCGGCGGCTTATCGCGCGGCTGTGCAGGAGGGGTTGCTGCCCGAGGGCGTGCAGACCATCCCCGCCGTGGAGATCCCCAAGGATACCGCCAACGGCGACTATACGACCACGTTCTGCCTGGCCGCATCCAAGGCCATGCGCAAGAATCCCCGCGAGGTCGCGAAAATTCTGACCGAGCACATGGACCTGAGCGACACGTACTTTACGAGCGTTGAGATCGCGGGTCCCGGCTTTCTGAACTTCCGCCTCGGCGACAAGTGGTATGCCGACGTCCTGACCGCCGTTGAGGAGGAGAGGGGCGACTACGGCCGCGACAACTGGCTGGACGGCAAGAAGTATATGGTCGAGTTCGTCTCCGCGAACCCCACGGGCCCCATGCACATGGGCAACGCCCGCGGCGGCGTGCTGGGCGATACGCTCGCCGAGGTGCTCGACTGGTCGGGCGCGGACGTGTGGCGCGAGTTCTACGTCAACGACTTCGGCAACCAGATCGAAAAGTTCGCCAAGAGCATCGAAGCACGCTACATCCAGCTCATCAAGGGCGAGGATGCGATCGAGTTCCCCGAGGACGGCTACCACGGCGACGACATCCGCGAGCTCGCCAAGGCCTTCTACGATATCCACGGCGACAGCTATCTGGAAAAGTCCGTCAAGGAGCGCCACGCCGATATGGCGCGCTTTGGCCTGGAGCGCAACATCCCGAAGATGAAGAGCGACCTCGAGCGCTACGGCATCAAGTTCGACGAATGGTTCTTCGAGTCCTCGCTGCACAACAGCGGCTATGTCAAAGACACCGTCGAGGAGCTTCATAAGCTCGGCTGGACGTATGAAAAGGAAGGCGCGCTCTGGCTCAAGACCGCCGACATCATGCGCGAGCAGTACCGCAAGCAGGGCAAGAAGGATGAGGACATCGACAAGCTCGACCTCAAGGACGACGTTCTGCGCCGCGCCAACGGCTTCTACACCTACTTTGCCGGCGACATTGCCTATCACCGCAACAAGTTCGCCGTTCGTCATTTCGACAAGGTCATCAACATCTGGGGCGCCGACCATCACGGCCACGTGGCCCGCATGAAGGGTGCGATGGACGCGCTGGGCCTCGACGGCACGAACCGTCTCGACATCGTGCTGATGCAGCTCGTCAAGCTCGTGCGCGATGGCGAGGTCGTGCGTATGTCCAAGCGCACGGGCAAGACCATTTCGCTCTCTGACCTGCTCGACGAAATTCCCGTCGACGCCTGCCGTTACTTCTTCAATGCTAAGCCCGACACGCAGATGGAATTCGACCTCGGCCTCGCCGTGCGCGAGGACAGCGAGAACCCCATCTACTACATCCAGTACGCGCACGCGCGCATTTGCAGCCTCTTAAAGGCGCTGAAAGAGGAGGGCCACAGCGTCAAGCCCGGCGCGGTCGACCTGTCCATCCTTTCGAGCGATGCTGAGCACGCGCTCATCAAGGAACTCTCCTCCTTTGCCGAGGAAATCCGCATGGCAGCGCGCGACTACGACCCGAGCTACATCAACCGCTACCTCATGCGTCTTGCCGCGGCGTTCCACAAGTTCTACAACGCCTGCCGCATCAAGGGCGAGGACGAGGCCGTCATCGACGCGCGCCTCAAGCTCGCGAGCGCGACCCGTCAGGTGCTCGCCAACGGCCTCAAGGTCATCGGCTGCTCCGCACCGGAGAAGATGTAAAACAGTATACCGACAACAAACAGGCGTCCGGCCATTGGCCGGACGCCTGTTTAGATTAGAAAAGCCTCGCAGAGTTTTACGTCCGCAGACGCGAAAGCTATGAAATCTGTTTTCTGCCGCGACGGTGCAATGTCACAGCCGCCCGAAAGGCGGCAAGGCACAAAGCGAAGTGCAACTTTCTCAAAAAAGTGGCTCAGCCGCTTTTTTGAAGTATTAGAGGACCTTTGCGAGGAACGATTGCAGTCTTTCACTTTGCGGGTGGTCGAAGAGATCGGCGGGGGAGCCCTCTTCGATGATCGCGCCTTCGGACATGAAGACGACGCGGTCGGCGACCTCGCGGGCGAAGCCCATCTCGTGCGTGACGACGACCATCGTCATGCCGTCCTTGGCAAGGTCGCGCATGAGGTCGAGCACCTCGCCGACCATCTCGGGGTCGAGCGCGGAGGTCGGCTCGTCGAAGAGCATGACCTCGGGCGCCATGGCGAGCGCGCGCACGATGGCGATACGCTGCTTCTGGCCGCCGGAGAGCATCGCGGGATACTCGTTCGCCTTGTCGGCAAGGCCGATGCGCTCAAGCAGCGCCATGGCCTGCGCGTCGGCCTCCGCCTGGGACTTGAGGCCCAGCTTGACGGGTGCGAGGGTGATGTTCTTCTTGACCGTCATATGCGGGAAGAGGTTGAAGTGCTGGAACACCATGCCCATCTCGCGGCGGTGGAGGTCCAAGTTGACCTTCTTGCCGTTGAGGGCGACGTCCTTGAAGTAAATGGTGCCGGAGGTCGGCTGCTCAAGAAGGTTCAGGCAGCGCAGCAGTGTCGATTTGCCGCTGCCGGAGGGGCCGATGATGGCCACGACCTCGCCCTTTTTCACACTTAAATTGCAGTGGGAGAGCGCGTGGACGCTGCCGCCGTTGTACTCCTTGCAGACGTCCGTCACGCGAATGAGAGAATTAGTGCTTGTCGCCACGACGCATCCTCCTTTCGAGCGCTTCGATCGCCTTGCCGGCGGGGTAGGTGATGCAGAAATACATCAGCGCCGCCAGCACGTAAGGCGCGAGGGAAATGTAAGTGGACGTCGCCACGGTCTTCGCGGCGAACATCAGCTCGACCATGCCGAGCGTGGAGCAGATGGACGATTCCTTGACCATGGTGACGACCTCGTTGCCGAGCGCGGGCAGGACATTCTTGATGGCCTGCGGCAGCACGACGAGCTTCATCGCCTGCGTGGCGGAAAGGCCCAGCGAGCGCGCAGCCTCAGTCTGGCCCGCGTCGACGGCGAGGATGCCCGCGCGGAAGATCTCGGCAACGTAGGCCGAGCTGTTGAGCGCGAGAGCGACGACGCCGGGGATGAAGCGGGAAATGTCGATAAAGCCGAAGAGATACAGGCGCGGGATGGAGATCGCGCCAAAGAGGCCGAAGTAGATGATCGAGAGCTGCACGAGCAGCGGCGTAGAGCGGAAGATCGCGATGTACGCGCCGGAAATGCCGCGCACAAACTTATTCTTGCTCAGGCGCATGAACGCGAGCAGCAGCGCCGGAATGACGGCCAGCAGGACCGAGATGACGGCCAGCAGCAGCGTGTAGCCGAGCGCCTGCAAAAAGTAGACGCCGTATTTCGGCAAAAAGGAAAAGTTAAAGAACGACGCCGGCGACATGCCGACAAAGAGGTTGCTCCACCGCGTGGCAAGATCCATGGGAGAGATCTCCTTTCAGATGTGTGATTTAGCTGGGATAAGCCTCGCAGAGTTTCGCGCTGCCAGCGCGAAAAAATCTTGCTCGTTTTTTGCCACGACATGAGCGTGGCAAAAAACACTTTGCGCGGAGCGAGTGTCGAAGCACCCGCTTGCGGGGGCGAGGCACAGAGTGGAGTGAGGATTTAATGAAAAGAGGCTCGCCTCTTTTCATTAAGAGACGCCAATGAGCAAAGCCATTTGGGGCTTTGCTCATTGGCTATGAGAGATAGTGAGAAGAGAGCGTAGTTAAAGGGGAGAACTTAGGCCGCAGGAGCGTCCGCGGTGACCTCGACGGCCTTGCCGCTCAGCTCATCGGCAGCGGCGATGAACTCTTCCATCTTGTTCTCGGAGGTCATCTTGGCGATGGCCTCGTTGATGCCGGGCAGCAGGCCCTTGGGGTCGCCCTTGGCAACAGCGATGCAGTAGGGCATCGCTTCGCCGAGCTCGGAAGAGGCGGGAGCGATGGCCAGATCGGGGTTGGCTTCGGCGTACTGCTCGGCGACAGCGCCGTCGACGACGATCGCGTCGACCTTGCCGTAGACAAGCTCGTTGACAAGGTCAGTCACGAGGGAGAGGGAGACGAGGTTCGCGCCTTCCATCTGATCGGTGACGACGGCCTCCTTGGTGGTGGCGGTCTGTGCGCCGACGCTCTTGCCGGCGAAGTCAGCGAGGGTGTTGTACTGATCGGCGGCGTCAGCCTTGACAAGGATCATGGCCGGCAGGTCGGTGTAGTAGGGATCGGAGAAGTCAGCGGACTGGAGACGCTCGGGCGTGACCTCGATGGCTGCCATGACGATATCAAAATCGCCCTTGGCAAGGGAGGTGAGCAGGTAGTCAAAGCTCATGTTTTCGACCTGAAGCTCCATGCCAAGCTCATCGGCGATGTACTGACCGGCGGAAATGTCGATACCGGCATACTGCATGTTGCCGTTGTCATCGGCATACATGAACTCGTACGGGGCGTAGTCAGCGGAGGTGCCGAGCACCAGCGTGCCGTCGGTCTGCTCGGTGTTGTTGTCGGTGTTGGCATCATCGGCGTTGTTGCTGTCGTCGGTCTTATTGCCGCAGGCGACCAGCGAAAGGCTCATCATCAGAGCCAGCATCAGTGCAGTAAACTTTTTCATGGTTGATAGCTCCTTTTTCAATTTCTTTCCATCTTGTATAATGTTTGATCGTTGAACGAATTTTCATACGCTTCAGAAACGATAGCGTTAGTATAAATGTTTACTTATTCATTGTCAACGATTAAAAACTCAAAAAATGCCGGAACTTTCGACGCCTTTCTATGCAAAGTGCACAAATATGCATGCGAAAAGCCGAAAATTCACAAAAGTATGCAATTATGCGCGAATATATGCAAAAGAAAAGGGGAAAAGAGCCGTATAAAAGAAGCATCCGCAGAAGCGATCGGAGCTTCTGCGGATGAAGTTTCTTATCGGGTGACATCCGGCACGGCGCTGCGGGATTTTTTCGGCGTTCTGACGTAGGCAAAATAATAGCCGATCGCGCACAGCGGGATGGCTGCGGCGACATCCAGAATGGAGTGCTGCTTCATAAAGACGGTGGAAATGCTGATAAAAAACGCCGCAACGGTCGATGCAATGCGCCAGCCGCGCTTGGAGAAGATGGGCGCATACCAGAAAGCGAAAAATGCCGCCATCGAGCCGATGACATGCAGCGACGGGCAGACGTTCGTGTTCGTATCAAACACGTAAAAGCCCGCGATAAAGCGTGTGAGCACGTTGTCGCGCGGGAAGACCTCAGGCCGGAGCATCTGACAGGTGGGAAAGAGGAAATAGATAATGAGCGTCACCGAGTAGGTGATCATCACGAAGCGCATCATGCGGCGAAAGCCCGGCACGTCAAAAAAGAACGTGTAGGCCACCGCGCCGATGAGGTAGACGAACCAGAACAGGTAGGGGATCAGAAACCACTCGTTAAAGGGAATCAGATCGTCGAGCGCGCAGTGCATGTTGATGTAGTGCGCCACGGGGTAGAAGCGCTCGACATACGAAAAGCCGAGGCCGAAAAGCGGCCAGTAGAGCAGCAGCCACACGTGGGAGAACTCCGGCGTGTTCAGCTTACTGAAGCGGAACTGGCGGTAGTCAACGCTGGGTTTGATCATGCGAGGTCTTCCTCCTTCTCCTCCTCGGCTTCACTCATCTCAGAGAGGATGTTGGCCGCGGCGTTGTGCGGCACGGCGGCATCGAGCGCGTCGCCCATCTTCTCAAGCGCGTCCTTGTCGCTGAGAAGGCGAAGGCTCGTGCGCGCAATCTCCTTGGGCGTCTGCCCTGTGACCGCGCCGCCCGTGCGCAGGAAGAAATCCTTGTTGTACTCCTCGCAGCCCGCGACCGCGTCGATAAAGACCATCGGCAGGCGCATCGAGGCCGCCTCGGTCACGCTGATGCCGCCGGGCTTTGTGAGGTAGAGGTCGGCGGAGTCCATCAAAAGTGCCATGTCCTTCACATACGAACGGACGTGGACGTTTTTCGCATCATAGAAGCGGCGCTGGAGCCGACGGTAGAGCTGCTTGTTCGTGCCGCAGACGATCGTTAAGTCCTGATCGTCCGGCAAATTGCGCCCAATGCGGCGGGCGATGCTCATAATGGGGCCGCAACCCATGCTGCCGCACATCATCACAAGGTGCTTGTGATCCGTGGGGATGCCGAAGGCGCGCTTGGCGTCCTCCTTGCGCACGCTGGAGCGAAACATCTGGCGCACGGGGATGCCGCAGGCGCGCAGGCGCTCGCTCGTCACGCCGCCGCCGAGAAAATCGCCCGAGAGCGATGAGGCAGGGATAAAGTAGCGGTCGAGCGAGCTGTCCTTCACGCTGGGCGAGCAGGTGTAGTCCGTGGCGATGAAGCAGGTCTTGAGGTTCGGCAGATGCGTCTTTACGACCTCGCTGACCATCAGCGCTGCGAACGTGTGGGTGCAGATGACCGTGTCGTACCCGCTGCCGGCGATGAAGCCGCAGAGCTTTTCCGCGCCCTGCGTCAGGTAGCGGTAGAGCGCGGAGCCCTCGTGAAACTGCGCGGGATGATCCTCTGCCGCGCGGTAGCCCACGCGGAACAGGCCCGGCGCGTGGCGGTAGATGCGCACATGCCAGTTCGAGATAAAGCGCGAGACCTCGGGCGAGATGAAGCGCAGCGCGTCCTCGGTGTCGCAGGGGATGTTCTGGTTGCGGCACTCCTCCTCGAGCGCCGCGGCGCAGGAGTTGTGACCCTGGCCGGTGTTGCAGCTTAAAATCAAGACTTTCATGAAAAGCTCCGATCCTTTACTGTTGTTCTTCTTGGTTGCGTCTGCTCCGGCGCTGCTGCGCGGCGAGAAGCTTTTGCAGCCGCGGACGGTTGTAGCGCTGGATGATGAGAAACGGCAGGTTGCCGAATAGAATATAGATGGCAGTGACGACCGCGCCGCCCGTTCCGGGCCAGAGGCGCAGTGCGTAAAAGCCGAGCAGGATGAGCACAAAGTGCGTGAACTCAGCGACGCAGGTCTCTTCGATCATGCGCGGAAGCTGCGCGCGAAAGTTCGTGCCCAGCTTTTTGGCGGGGATGAGCTTGGGGACGATCTTGCTCATGTCGGGCACCTTGTCCTGCCACTCGTGCACGCGCAGAAAGCGGAAGAGCTTTGCTTCCCAGCTCGCGCAGCGGTAGGGGAATTTGTCGCCGTGGAACCAGGATTTTGGCAGCAGCCGCCCGATGAAAAACGACACGACGGCTAAAATTCCGTAATAAACGCAGCAGCGCAGAAAGCCCATCGTCACCTCTCCTTATCCCGTGATAAAAGCCCGACGCAGGGACACTGCGCCGGGGAAAAGCCGCCTCTGCGGCTGTTAAGATTTAATATAGCATAGAGTTTCGAACAAATGATGAAGAGAATCTCAATTTTTGTTGAAAAATGGTGGTCACTTCTCTACCGGTAGGCGCACGGCGAAGCGGCAGCCGCCGTTCACCGGGTCTTCGACCCAGACCTCGCCGCCGTGGATGGCGACGATCTTGCGCACAAGCGCAAGGCCGAGGCCGTTGCCCTCGGATTCGTGCGAGCTGTCCCCCTGATAGAATTTGTTAAAAATGCGGGACTTATCCTCGTCGGGGATGCTTTTGCCCTCGTTGTCGATGGTGAAGAGCACACTGCCGTCTTCCTCGATGAGTCGCATGCGGATCAGGCCGCCGCGCGGGCCGAACTTGACGGCGTTGTCGATGAGATTCGTCCACACGTGCTGGAGCAGTCCTTCGTAGCCTGTGAAATCGACGGAGTCGAGGTCGACGTCGAAGTCGACGTCCTTTTCCGTCCACTTGCGCTCAAGCGCCAGAATGCACTGCCTCACCTGTTCGTCGAGGCGGAAGCGCGAGCGCTGGGGGTGGATGGACTGGCTGTCGAGCTTAGAAAGCAGCAGAATGTTGCCCGCGAGGGCGGAAAGCCTGCGCGTATTGAAGAGAATCTTGTCGATGTACTCCGCCTGCTCCTCGGGGGATTGCTGGTGCTCCTGCAAAAGTGAGGCGTAGCCCTCGATCGCGCTGATGGGCGTTTTGAACTCGTGCGAGACGCTCGAGATGAAGTCGGTCTGCAAGGTCTCGGTCGCGTTCAGCTCGCTGACCATAAGGTTGAAGCTGTCAAAGCTGTCGCGGATATCGCGAAAGACGCTCTTCGTCTCCACGTGCACGCGGAAGTTGCCGCCCGCGACCTCCTTCATCGCGCGCGACAGGCGCGAGATGGGCGCGAAGAACGCGATGGAAAAGCCCGCCGCCGTCGCGCTGCCGAGCAGCAGCGTGAAGATGAGCAGCCACACGAACATCGGCACGTTGACGCCGAGATGCTCAAGTCCCCAGGCCGCGAGCGCGGCGAGCAGCGCCACGCCGATAAAGCCCGCCATGCAGATGAAGAAAAACTGCACGCGGATATCGAAGAATTTGTTGCGCCGTTTTTTCATGTGCGCACCACCTTATATCCCACGCCGCGCATCGTGACGATCTTGAAGTCGGGATTGTCGCGGAAGCGCTCGCGCAGGCGCGCGATGTGGACATCGACGGTGTGGGTGTCGGTGCTGGAATCATAGCCCCAGATGTCGTCCATGAGCTGCTGGCGCGTGAAGATGCGGCCGGGGAACGACGCCATCTTGTAGAGCAGCATGAATTCCTTCTGCGGCAGCACCATGCTCTCGCCGTCGACGGTGACGCTGAGCGAGTCGCACTCCATCACCGTGCCGCCGATGACCTGACGGCGCTCGCTCGCCATCTGGGCGCGGCGCAGCAGCGCGCTCACGCGCAGTACCATTTCCCCGATGTTGATGGGCTTGACCATATAGTCGTCGCTGCCGGAGAGGAAGCCGAGGCGCATGTCGTCAAAGGCGTCCTTGGCGGTGATCATCATAATGGGGATGGACGAACCGCTCTCGCGGATCGAGCGCACAAGCTCGTAGCCGTCCATCTTCGGCATCATAATGTCGGAGATGATGAGATCGTAATAGCTCTGCTCGAGCGCGGCAAGCGCCTCTTCGCCGTTGGAGACGCCGAGGACAGTGTAACCGTTTTTGGTGAGCACGTGGGCGAAGAGCTGGCGCAGCTCGCGGTCGTCCTCCGCAATGAGAATTTTGAACAATCCGATCCCTCCGATCCTGTGTCGGTGCGCCGCGGTTTTCACGGCACTTGTTCCGTCAGTATACCATATCTTTGGCAAATGTGCAGTAGGTTGGGCGGAAATTTTGCACGGCGGCAAAACTGCACAAAAAAAGAGCCATCCTTTCGGATGACTCTTTACATTTGAGGGAGATTTAACCGCCGAGGTAGGCCTTGCGGACGGCGTCGCTCGCCATGAGCTCCTTGCCGGTGCCGGAGAGCGTGATACGGCCCGTTTCAAGCACGTACGCGCGGTCGGCGACGGAGAGCGCGGCCTGCGCGTTCTGCTCGACGAGCAGGATCGTCGTGCCCGCAGCGTGCAGCTCGCGGATGATGTCAAAGATCTGCTCAACGAGGATCGGAGCGAGGCCCATAGACGGCTCGTCGAGCATCAGAAGCTTCGGCTTCGACATGAGCGCTCTGCCCATGGCGAGCATCTGCTGCTCGCCACCGGAGAGCGTACCGGCGATCTGCTTGCGGCGCTCTTTGAGGCGCGGGAAGCGCTCGTAGACGTCCGCAATGCCCGCTTCAATGGTGGAGTTCGGCTGGGTGTAAGCGCCCATTTCGAGGTTATCCTCGACCGTCATCTGCAAAAAGACGTGGCGGCCTTCCGGAACCTGCGCAAGACCGTGCTCGACGATCTTGTGCGCGGGGACACCCTTTAAGTCCTTGCCTTCAAAAACAACGCTGCCGTGCTTGGGGTGCAGAAGGCCGGAGACCGTGTTCAGAACGGTCGACTTACCCGCGCCGTTCGCACCGATCAGCGTGACGACCTCACCCTCGTTGACCTCGAAGGAAACGCCCTTGACGGCGTGGATGCTGCCGTAGTAAACGTGAAGATCGTTCACCTGTAAGATCTGTCCCATCGTTAGGCCTCCTTCTGCTTGCCGAGGTAGGCTTCAATGACCTCGGGATTGTTCTGAATGTCTTCGGGTGTGCCCTTGGCGATGACATGGCCGAAGTTCAAAACGGCAATGCCCTCGCAGATGTTCATGACGAGGTTCATGTCGTGCTCGATGAGCAGCACCGCGATCTTGAACGTATCGCGGATGGAGCGGATGTTTTCCATCAGCTCAGCCGTCTCGCTCGGGTTCATGCCGGCGGCGGGCTCGTCAAGAAGCAGCAGACTCGGGTTCGTCGCCAGCGCGCGGAGAATTTCCAGGCGGCGCTGTGCGCCGTAGGGGAGCGAGCTTGCCTTGGCCTTGGCAAGATCCTCCATGTGGAAGATGGACAGAAGCTCCATCGCGCGCTCGTGAACGATGCGCTCTTCCTTCCAGAAGCGGGGCAGGCGGAAAATGCCCTCGGGCATCGTGTAGTGCATCTGCGTGTCCATCGCGACGGTGACGTTTTCTTCCACGCTCAGCTCGCCGAACAGGCGGATGTTCTGGAATGTGCGCGCGATGCCCGCGCGGTTGACCTGCGCGGTGTTGAGGTCATGGATGTCTTTGCCGTTTAAGAGGATCGTGCCGTGGGTGGGCTGATAGACCTTGGTGAGCAGGTTGAAGACCGTCGTCTTACCGGCGCCGTTCGGGCCGATGAGGCCGGTGATCTCGGTGCGACCGATGGTCACATTGAAGTTGTCGACCGCTTTCAGACCGCCGAACGTGATGCCGAGGTCAATGCACTCGAGCACGGGGGACTTGTCCGCGTCGCGCTCGGTGAGCAGCGCCGGTTCACGGGAGACGGGAACGAGCTTGGCTTTTTCTTTCTGTGTCATGGTCAATCCTCCTTTTCAGCACTGGCGCGGTGATGGGGCAGAAGTCTCTGGAAGAACGCCTTGGCCTGCGGATTGTTGGTCGCGAGCATGACGAAGATCAGCACGATCGCATAGATGAGCATACGGTAGTCGTGGAGCGGGCGCAGTGCCTCGGGCAGGATCGTCAGCGCCGCGGCGGCGATGAGCGAGCCCCAGATATTGCCGAGGCCGCCGAGCACCACGAACACCAGCACGAGGATCGAGAGGTTGAAGTTGAACTTCGTCGCCTGGAGAGAAGAGTAGTTCAGGCCGAAGAGCGCGCCTGCCGCGCCCGCGAGGGCGGCGGAGGTGACGAATGCCAGAAGCTTGTACTTCGTCAGGTTCAGGCCGATGGCCTGCGCGGCGATGCGGTTGTCGCGGATGGCCATGATCGCGCGGCCCGCGCGAGAGCGGGTCAGGTTCAGCACGACGAAGAGCGTGAGCATCACGAGGATAAAGCCAGCGGTGAAGCTTGCGATGGTGGCGGTGCCGGTCGCACCCTGCGCGCCCTTGATGATGGCCGTGCCGTTCGCACTCAGGCCGAGGTCATCGACCGTTTTGTTGCCGGAGAGGTTGAAGACGAAGTGCAGGCCCTTTTCATCGCAGCCGATGATGAGGCAGTTGATAAGCTCCTTGATGATCTCGCCGAAGGCGAGCGTCACGATGGCGAGATAGTCGCCCTGCAAGCGGAGCACGGGCGTGCCGATGAGAAGGCCGACGAGCGCGGCGAGAAGCGCGCCGATGAACATCGAGAGCGCAAGGCGCACGGGGCCATTCGGAATGAGTCCCGCAAGGCTCTGCGAAACGACGATACCGGAGAACGCGCCTACGCTCATAAAGCCCGCGTGGCCGAGGCTCAGCTCGCCGAGAATGCCGACCGTCAGGTTCAGCGACACGGCCATGGACATATAGCAGCAGATCGGCACGAGAAGACCGATGACCGAGCGCTTGAGCGAGCCGTTGTTCTGCAGGATCGTCGTGATGATAAAGGCGGCGATCACGCCGAAATAGGTCGCAAAGTCGACCCTGGTGGTTTTCTTGAGGGAGTTGAACTGTTTCATTTTCTTTGTCATTCCGGCCACCTCACACTTTCTCCGGCACGTACTTGCCGAGCAGTCCTGCGGGCTTGACGAGCAGCACGACGATCAGCACGGCAAAGACGATCGAGTTTGCGAGGTTCGTCGAGATATACGCCTGGGCCATGGCCTCGATGATGCCGAGCAGGAGCCCGCCGAGGAATGCGCCGGGAATGGAGCCGATGCCGCCGAACACCGCCGCGGTGAATGCCTTGATGCCGGGCATGGAGCCGGTGGTGGGCATGAGGGAGGTGTTGAACGAGCAGAGCAGCACGCCCGCGATGGCCGCGAGCGCCGAGCCGATGGCAAACGTCGCGGAAATGGTCGCGTTGACGTTGATGCCCATCAGCTGTGCCGCGGCCTTATCCTCCGAGCAGGCACGCATGGCCTTGCCCATCTTGCTCTTGCTGACGAAAAGCGTCAGCGCGATCATGATGACGACGCAGGCGGAGATCGTGAGAAGGGAGATGTAGGAAACGGTCAGCTTGCCGCCGAAGATCTTCACAGAGCCCGTGACCACGGGGGGATAGGAGCGTGCGGCGGCCTTCCAGATGAGCAGCGCGGAGTTCTGGAGGAAATAGCTCACGCCGATGGCGGTGATGAGCACCGCGAGGCTCGGCGCGGAGCGCAGGGGCTTGTAGGCAAGGCGCTCGATGACGATACCGAGGACGGTGCAAACGACAACGGCCATCAGCACCGCGACGATGCTGGGAAGCCCCAGATAAAACATCGCGCAGAAGGAAACGTAGCCGCCGATCATGATGACGTCGCCGTGGGCGAAGTTCAGCATCTTGGCAATGCCGTAGACCATCGTATAGCCGAGGGCGATGATGGCGTACACGCTGCCGAGGCTGATGCCGCTGATGAGATAGGATAAGAATTCCATAGGATGGCACCTCTTTTTCTCGTTCGGGATTGGGAGTTGTCTGTGGCAGAAACAAGGGCAGAGAGGAAGGGCGCTGCCTTCGTTTCCGCCATAGAAGCAGGGCGCAGGCCGCCGGGAGTTTTTTCCTCCCGGCGACCCTTCGCTCAGTGAGAGAGACGATAAACGGTCTGTTTGGTATCTTTACGGGGATCAGCCCTCGACGTACTGGCCGTCCTTGACGACGTAAGCGGTCGGAGCCTTGGAGACCTGACCCTCGGCGTTCCAGGACATGTCGGTACCGGTGAGGCCGGTGAACTTGAGGGAAGTGATGGCGGAAACGAGCGCGTCGCAGATCTCTTCATTGCTCATATCGGCGGTGCAGCCGGCCTGTTCGAGCGCGGCCTTGATGATGTAAACACCATCGTAGGCGTCGGCGGCGAACTGGTTGGGCTTGGTGCCGTAGGCGGCGACGTAAGCGTCGACGAAGCTCTTGCTGGATTCAACGGTGGCGCAGAACGGGGTCATCAGCACGAGGCCCTCGGCGAGAGTGGTGTCAAAGCCGGGCATATCGAGGATGCCATCCATGCCGTCCACACCGAAGAAGGTGGGGGCATAGCCCATGGCCTTGGCCTGCGCGAAGATCACGGAAGCGGGCTGATAGTAGATGGGGAGGAAGACGAGGTCGGCGCCGGCGGTCTGCGCGGCGGCGAGCTGAACGGAGAAGTTGGAGGAGGTGTCGAGGGTGAAGGTACCCTGATAGACGATGGAGAGGCCCTTGTCGCCGGCTTCCTTCACGAAAGCATCGCGGATGCCCTGAGAGTAGGCGTCGTCGTTGCGGTAGATGATGGCGATCTTGGCATCGGCGAAGTTCTCAGCCATGTAGTCGGCAGCGCCAACGCCCTGGTTGGGGTCGGTGAAGCAGACCTGGAAGACATTGTCCTTGCCCGCGGTCACGTCGGTGGAGGAGGCGGAGGGGGTCAGCATAAAGGTGCGGTCAGTGTAGCAGGCATCGGCAACGGCGATGGAAGCGCCGGTAGTCGTGGGGCCGACGAGGACCTGCATGCCGTTATCCATCATGTTGTTGTAGGCGTTGACAGCCTTTTCACCGTCGGCCTCATCGTCCTGAGAGAGGAACTCAAACTTGATGGTGCTGTCGCTCGCGTTGATTTCATTGACGGCGAGCTCCACGCCCTGCTTGACGGCCATACCGTAGATCGCGTTGTCGCCGGTCAGCGGGCCGGAGGTGCCGACCGTAAAGGTCTGGACGCCGTCGGATGCGCCGCCAGCATTGTCGTCGGTGTTCGCATCGTCGCCCTTGGAGCCGCAGGCGGCCATCGAGAGCGTCATGGCCGCAGCCATGAGCATGCACATAAACTTCTTTTTCATCGTTTCAAATCTCCTTTGATTAAATAATGAACAGATTTATTATACAAAAAAGCGGGTCCGCCATTCCCGGCGGAACCGCTTTGCTGTATCGCGTTTTTTACTCGCTCAGCAATCGCGTTTCATCCCGGGAACGCCCATCAGGACGACCAGAAGTACCAGTACCAGCAGAGAAATGCTGATAATGCTAATCAGGCGGGAAATAATAATGGACGCCATAATAATGGCGCCCAGAGCGATGCAGTTGAAGCGGGAGGACTGAGAGGTGCAGGAGGAAGCGGCCTCTGCGCACATGGCAGAAGCGGCGGCGTTATTCTGATTTGCATAAGCAAAACGGAACATAGCATTAAATCCTTTCATGTATCTCTCATGTTTGATGGGCTTATTTTAGCCTCTAAAACGCCAGAAGTCAATACCGCATATTATCCAAAGAAAAAAGAGGGGAAATGGGGATAAGTATCCCATATTGACAATTTGGACAACTTTCGCGCCTCGGGCGCAGGAGGAAAGCAGCCCGCGAGGGCTGTTTCTTTTTGCGCCCGTAGGGCGCAGGGGAGGTGCAGCGCGGCAGCGCTGCTTCTGGCCCCACACCGTGTGGGGACGCGGCAAAGGGGGATATTCTCTTTCTTAGAAAGAGAATATCCCCCTTACACCCCCAAGAGAAAGGACGAGGGGAGTCCCCCTCGACCCCCCAACATTGCGGGATTGCAGCTTGAATGACTGCACGCGCTGCGCAGTGTGGGTGCGGTGTACATGGCTTCGCCATGAATCCCTGCGATTCGTTACTGACCAGCAACCGCGCCTTACTATCGTGAGGCGCGAGTGACGTTACCTCGGCGGCAGACTGCCTGCCGAATGCGGCATTGCTTCGCTCGCCGCATTGAGGAGTGCCACGGTAGACGGAAATTAAGTTGTACTCCTACAAGATGGGCAGAGCGGCAGCGGATAGTAGGAGCAAGTCAAATCGTGTAGCAGAACTAAACGCGGCAACGCCGCGCTATGGGCAGTGCAATCGGCAAGCATCGCACTTCTTCGAGCTGCTCGCTCGCAATGAGAATCCCTTTCTCTTGGGGGGCAAAGGGGGATATTCTCTTTCCGTGGAAAGAGAATATCCCCCTTAATCGCGTCCCTGCACGGTGCAGGGATCAATGTGCAGCGCCTACGGCGCTGCCTCCCCCGCGGCACAAGTGCCGCGAAGCGCTTCGCACCGGTGCGAAACCGATAGTACCTTTTATATATAAAAGGTAACCATCACGTTTTAGCACTTGATGTGGACGAGTGCTAAAAATTAACGGAACGGTAACAAATATCAGGAATTTCCTGCTATACTTAGGTTCAAATACAATTCAGAGAGGGATGCTTTTATGGCTAAAAAACAGTTTAAAGCAGAATCGAAGCGTTTGCTCGATCTGATGATCAACTCGATTTACACGCACAAGGAGATCTTCCTGCGCGAGATCATTTCCAACGCCAGCGACGCTATCGACAAGCTCTGTTACGTCGCGCTGACGGACGACAAGGTCGGCATGAACCGCAGCGATTTTGCCATCACGGTGTCGGTCGACAAGGAGAACCGCATGTTGACGGTCTCGGATAACGGCATCGGCATGAGCCGCGAAGAGCTTGAAAACAACCTCGGTGTCATCGCCTCGTCGGGCTCCTACAAGTTCCGCCAGGAGACCGAGGAAAAGGACAAGAAGGACGCCGATATCGACATCATCGGCCAGTTCGGCGTGGGCTTCTACTCCGCGTTCATGGTCGCGGACAGCATCACCGTCCGCACGAAGAAGTACGGTTCGGAGCAGGCCTATGAGTGGCAGTCCTCCGGCGCGGACGGCTACACGATCACCGAGTGCGACAAGGAAGCCGTCGGCACCGACGTCATCATGCACATCAAGCCCGACACGGACGAGGAGAAGTACAGCGAGTACTTGGAGTCCTACCGTCTGCACGCGCTCGTGAAGAAGTACTCCGACTACATCCGCTACCCCATCCGCATGCTGCTGCCCGAGCAGAAGGTCAAAGAGGGCAGCGACCCGGAGAAGCCCGAGTACGAGACCGTCGAGGAGATGAAGACCGTCAACTCCATGGTGCCGCTCTGGCAGCGCAAGAAGAGTGACGTCACGGACGAAGAGTACAACAAGTTCTATTCCGAGCTGACGCATGAATTCGACAAGCCCCAGCGCACGATCACCGTCTCGGCCGAGGGCAGCGTGACCTATAAGGCACTGCTGTTCGTGCCGTCTTCTCGCCCGTTCAACTTCTACACGGAAGGATATGAAAAGGGATTGCAGCTCTACTCTGCGGGCGTTCTCATCATGGACAAGTGCGACTCGCTGCTGCCCGACTATCTGCGCTTTGTGCGCGGCGTGGTCGACTCGCCGGACCTGAGCCTGAACATCTCCCGCGAGCTTTTACAGCACGACCGCCAGCTCAAGGTCATCGGCCAGAACCTCGAAAAGAAGGTCCGCGCCGACCTTGAAAAATTCCTCAAGGAAGACCGCGAGGGCTACGAGAAATTCTACGAAAACTTCGGCCGTCAGATCGGTTATGGCATCGTGAGCGACGGCGGCGAGAGCCGCAAGGATTCGCTCAAGGATCTGATGATGTTCTATTCCTCCACGCAGAAGAAGCTCACGACGCTCAAGGAGTACGTCGAGCGTATGAAGGAAGGCCAGAAGTGCATCTACTACGCCGCGGGCGAGAGCATCGCCGCCGTGGACAAGCTGCCGCAGACCGAGCTTTTGAAGGACAAGGACTACGAGGTTCTGTACCTGACCGGCGAGACGGACGAGTTCGTTTTGCAGGCGCTGATGAACTACGACGAAAAGCCGTTCCGCTCCATCGTGGACGGCGACCTCGAGCTCGGCGACGAGGAAGAGCACAAGGACGACAGCGAGAGCGCCGAGCTCATGCAGTTCGTCAAGGAGACGCTCGGCGACAAGATCAAAGAGGCCAGAGTCTCGCACCGCCTGAAGACCCATCCCGTCTGCCTGACGGCAGGCGAGGGCTTCAGCTTCGAGATGGAGAAGTATTTCAAGAACTTCCAGATGCCCGAGCCCATCAAGGCCGAGCGCATCCTCGAGCTGAATGTCGATCATCCGGCGGTCAAGGCGATGGAAGCTCTGATGGCAACGGACCGCGACAAGGCGGCGCTGTATGCCAAGATCCTCTACGATCAGGCGAACCTCATCGCGGGTCTGCCGCTCGAAGACCCCAGCGCGTACACCGACATGGTCGCGCAGCTGATGCAGTAAGTCAATATGGAGCCAAAAGGGCGCGGAGAAATTCTCCGCGCCCTTTTTCACGTTTTTCATTCCTGCCGCCTATACTGGCATACAGGCGCTTTTCCGCCTGACAAACCGTAAAGGCGATGAACGGATATGCTTCGACCACTGATGCTGGCTCTGCTCGGCACGTCTTTCACGTTTCTGATGACGGCGCTGGGCGCCGCGACGGTGTTCTTTTTTGCCCGTAAGGTGTGCGAGCGCGCGCAGGGCGCGCTGCTGGGCTTTGCCGCGGGCGTGATGATGGCGGCGAGCGTGTGGAGCCTCATTCTGCCCGCCATCGAACAGACGGAGGCAGAGGGCCGCCTGCCGCCGTTTCTGCCCGCCGCGGCGGGCATCGTGCTCGGCGCGCTGACGCTCTTCCTGCTCGACGAGCTCGTGCGGCGGCGCGGCGAGGGAGAGGTGCACAGCGATTTTTTGCTCCTCTCGGCCATCACGCTGCACAACATCCCCGAGGGCATGGCCGTCGGCCTCGCGTTCGCGCTCGCGGCGGACGGGGAGAGCCTTGCCGGCGCGTTCGCGCTGGCGCTCGGCATCGGCGTGCAGAACTTTCCCGAGGGCGCGGCGGTGGCGCTGCCGGTGTACCAATCGGGCAAGTCGAAACGGCGCGCCTTTTGGACCGGCGTGCTCTCCGGCGCGGTGGAGCCGCTGTTCGGCGCGCTCGTCGTGCTCGCGGCGGCGGGAGTGCACGCGCTGATGCCGTGGTTACTCAGCTTTGCCGCCGGGGCGATGCTCTACGTCGTGGCGGAGGAGCTGCTGCCGCGCGCGGGCGGACGGCGGGGGACGTGCGGCTTCCTCGTGGGCTTCCTTCTGATGATGATACTGGACGTCGCGCTGGGGTAAGCGCGAAAAATCCGGCATAGAATGGTGCGAGGTGATCGACCATGCACATTCATGTTGTAAAGCGCGGCGACACGCTTTCTTCCATTGCCGCGATGCACGACGCCCTGCCCGCGTTCGTCGCGGCGGACAACGGCCTTGCGCTGAGTACGCCGCTTGTGATCGGCCAGGCGCTCGTCGTGCGGACGCCGAAGACACTGCACACCGTGCGCGCGGGGGAGACGCTTTCGTCCATCGCGCGGGACTATGATTTGAGCGTCAGGACGCTCCTGCGGCGGAACTTTTTCCTCCACGGACGCGAGCTTCTGCGCGAGGGCGACGTGCTTGCCATCGACTACGCAGACGAAGCGCCGCTCGGTACGCTCGGCGTGAACGCCTACGCCTACCCCTACATCGGCGGCGAGCTGCTCGACTCGGTCCTGCCGTACCTGACGTATCTGACGCCGTTCACCTACGGCATCACGCCCGCGGGAGTCCTTGCGCCGCTCGACGACGCGCGCCTGCTCGAACGTGCGGCGTGCTATGGCGCAAAATCACTCATGCACCTCTCGACGCTGACGCCGGAGGGAAATTTTTCGAGCGAAAACGCCGCGGCGCTCCTGCAAAACGACCGCGCGCAGAGCGCGCTCCTTGCCGAGATCTTGCAGACGATGGCGAAAAAGGGATACTACGGCCTCGACGTCGACTTCGAGTACGTCCCGCCGGAGCTGCGCGAGGCCTACGCCGCGTTCGTCTGCCGTCTGCGCGAGGCGCTGAACGCGGAGGGAAAGCCCGTCGTCGCCGCGCTCGCGCCGAAGACGAGCGCGCAGCAGCGCGGCCTATTGTACGAGGCGCACGACTACGCGCTGCTATCAAAAGCCGCGAACGCCGTGTTCCTGATGACCTACGAATGGGGCTACACCTACGGCGAGCCGCAGGCCATCGCGCCGCTGCCGCAGGTGCGCGCGGTGCTCGATTACGCGCTCTCGGTCACGGCGGGGGAGAACATCTTCCTCGGCGCGCCGCTGTACGCCTACGACTGGCCGCTGCCCTACGAAAAAGGCCGCACGCGTGCCGAGACGTTCTCGTCGCAAGCGGCCGTCGCGCGGGCGCGGCTGGTGGGGGCGGAAATTGAGTTTGACGAAACCGCGCGCTCGCCCTGCTACCACTACTTCGACAAAATGCGGCGCGAACACGTCGTCTGGTTCGAGGACGCGCGCTCGCTGCGCGCAAAGATCGCCCTCGCGGCGGAAAAGGGCTTGCAGGGCGTCGGCTTCTGGCAGGCGGGGCGGGAGTTCGCGCAGGCGTGGCCGCTGCTCGACGCACTGGTGACGCTCGAAACCCTCTGAAAAATGCAAAAAACCGCCCAACGGGCGGCAAAGATTGACAAAGCGTGTAAAATTTTGTAAAATTACATCAGGCGCTGCACAACGGCAGGCGGTTAGTCACGTACCCCGAAAGGGGGTGACGAAATGCGAATTACGTTTCATATCAAGCAGTTTACTGTGACGATTATCGTAAAAAGCAGAAACCGCCACTCCGGCAAGTGACGGTTTCTATGATTGAAACTACTTACGAACCGGACTAACCGCTTGTCGCAGCGCCCTTTTCTATCTCCATTATACCCCGCTTTCCCGCGTTGTCAAGGCGGAAAAATTTTTCCTCCGTTGCACCGGTTCGTCCCAAAAACCGCTTTACAGCTTTATAGCTGTAAACGGTCCGCGCAAGTGCGCGGGCTGCACAAAATGAGGAGGAAAAATATGTACAACAAAACCTATGAACGACCCCGGACCCAGATCGAAAAATGCGAGCACTTGGCGCGGATGAAATTCGAAAACCCGATCGAAAAGGCGCAGCGCGAGGCAGACGAGCGCAAATACCGCTTCTCGAGCATCGATGAGGCGCTTGGTGCGCTGTCCGTCATGCGCGGACGCTGAAAGGGGGCGGGACGATGGATAAGACCGCAAACTACAACCTCCCGCAATGGGTCGGGACCGACCCGATCCGAATGAAGCCCTTCAACGACGCGTTCAACGGCATCGACTTGGCGCTCAAGGCCAACGCCGACGCGGCGCAGGCGCTGCAAAGCGGCAAGGCCGACGCGCAGACCGTGTCGGCGCTCGCCAAAAACCTCGGCGCGGCGGGGCACAACTGCCGCGTGGCGTTCGGCTCGTACGTCGGCGACGGCAACGTCGGGCAGGCCGCGCCCACCACGCTCGCAAGCCCGTTTTATCCGGTGCTCGTGCTGGTGCAGCGCGTCATTTCCGGCAACAACAGCATCGCCAACCCCAGCGTTTTTGTCCGCCCGAACGACAAGGGCACCAACGCCGCGGACAAGTCCACCATGGACTCGCTGCTCTACCTCACGTGGGCGGACGATTCCGTCTCGTGGTATTCCTACAACACCGGCGGCGCGTACGCCCAGCTGAACACCTACGGCACGACGTATCTGTATATCATCCTCGGCTACGACAAGGCGACGGAGGACGCGGAGTAAGAGAATATGGCAAAAAACACCCCCGAGGCTTTCGCCTCGGGGGTGAAACATTATGGAATGTTTTTTAGCAAGCAATTAAGCTTACTGTGCAACCACAGTGATGGAGAACTGATAGGTCGTACCATCCTCAGCGGTGGCGATCGCAACAAGGTCGCTCATACCGGCCGTGATGGGCAGCGTGTCGGCGGCGACATGCGCGTTGTTGCCGATAACGGTATCATAGATCACGATACCCTGAGCGGTAGCGCAAGCCTTCTCGGAGCCAGCCTCGTGGATGTACAGAGCATCCTTGAGGTCCTTGACGGTCAGGGTGCTGTTGTTATCAACAGTAACCTTGACAGCGTCGCCGTCCCAAGCAAGCGTGTAGGTGATCTTGGAATTGTCCCAAGTCACGTCCTTGCAAGCGTGCTTGACAGCACCCTTGGTGACATTGATGGAGTAGGTATCAACGGTCACGCCGTCCTCGGCCGTAACCTTAACGGTAGCAACGATGCTGCCGTCGGTATCCTCGGCGGTGTTCTTGTAGTTACCAACATAGTACTTGACGCTGCGGCTGGCCTTACCAACAACGACAGTCTTCACGTCTTCATACTGAGAAGCGAGCCAACCCCAGTTGGAGTTGAGGGACTCATCGCCGACCTTGACGTTCTTGTCAGCAGCCTCATAGGTGTAGGAAGCAGCGGTCTCACCCTTAGCAAGCGCGACCTTGGCCTCATAAGCACCAGTGGTGCTGTTCTTCTCGAAGGTCAGAGCGGTGTCCTTAGCGCCCTCGGCGTCAACCTTGTAGGAAGCGGTCAGGCCGGTCTCGTTGCTGAGAGCCTCACCAACGTAGACGAACAGAGCCTTGCCCTCGTACTTGGTCTCCTCGGAGACAACCCAGATACCGTCCTTGGCATCGAGATCAGCGATCTCGACCTTCTTGCCGTCAGCATCAATGATGGTGGCGCCGTCCAGCTCCCAAACGTAGTCGAGGTCAGCAGTCTTGACGTTGTAATCCTTATAGGAGAACATCTTGCTAACATCGAATTTCTTACCGGTGACATAGTCAACGGTGGTGGCAGCCTTGCCGCCGAAGTTGGTGCTGTCGGTAGCCTCATTCACGAGCTTGACATACTGGAGCTCACCATAGAAGTGGCTGTCGTTGCTGTTTTCATACCACTTAGCGGCGAACAGCTTGCCCTCGTTCTCAGCCAGAGTAGCGGCGATCTCGGCGCTGGCCTTGACCATCTGCTCCTTGCCGTCAACGAAGACCTTGACAGCATAGTAGTTGTCTTCGACGTTGTACTCAATGCTGCTGTTGGAAGCATTGGCAACGAAGATGTAGTCGCTCATGGAAGCGGCGTCAGTAGCATTCTTGATGTAGACGTAGCTGACGTACTTGTTGGCACCGAGGACATAGTAGACCTCAGCACTGTTGTCCTTGTAAGCGGGCAGGTCCTTGAGGGAGTAGGTCTTGTAAACGTACTCATCCTTTTCGTTCAGCTCGCGGACGATGAACTTGGTGCTGTCGCTCAGAGCGTACTTGGTGCTGCCCTCGCCGACCATAACGTTGGAATTAGCGTTAATGGTAGTACCATCGACGTAGTCGACATCAGCACCCGTGAGGTTCACGCTGCCATCCTTGTTGGTCTCAACGAGGTACAGAGCCATGCCCTTGTAAGCGGTGTTGGAAGAACCGGAGGTGGAAACGTAAGCATATTTGGCGGTACTGCTGCTGACGAACTTAACATCGGTGTAAGTGTCGCCCTGGCGGGTCTCGCTGCCCTTGAGTGCAGTGGAGAAGTCGCCGTAGAACTCGTCGTCAGAGTTAAGGTCGGAAACCTTCTGAGAGTTGTCTTCCTTGGTCTGGAGGCCGTCGATCTTGGCAACCTCGACAGACTCTTCCTTGCCGTCCATGTAGACGAGGGTGGCCTGTGCGTGGTCATCAGCGCCGGGGATCCAGAGGATGTCCTTCAGGATAGCATAGTTATCATTGTCGATAACAGCAGAACCAATCAGGTTGCCGAACTGGTCAAGGAACCAAGTGTACTTGACAGTGCCGGTAGCACCAGCAGCGTCGAGGTTGAACTGGACGGCATCCAGATAATCGGTCTTGTCAATGGTGTGCTTGCTGGTCTTGGACCAAATGCTGGTCTGAGCGCCCTCGAAGGACTCAGCCTTGGCAACGATCTCAACGAGCTTGCACTCCACAGCGGACTTGTTGTTGGTCAGAATGATGCTCTTGGTGATCTTTGCATTCTCGTTGACATTGACGAGAACATAGTCGCCCTCAGCATAGTCATTACCCTTGACATAGAGCTCGCTGGCGCCGCCCTGATAGCCCTTGTTGTAAACATCGAGCTGCATGTAAGCGTCGCGGGTAATGTGGTTCTTGCTGTCGGTCTTCTCGGTAACGACCTCGTTGACCTTAGCAAGATAGGTGTCGATCACGACCAGACGATAATCGCCGTCCTTGTTCTGGTAGAACTCGATCTGCTCGCCCTGAGCGCCGACCATAGCCTTGGTAGCAGTGGCCTTGTAGGTCTCAAGCAGAGCCTTGGCAGCGGCGCTGTCATTAACGCCGTTGACATAAGCCTCAACGATCTTGGCTTCCTTCTTCTCGCCGAGAGCCTCGCAGATGTCGCACTGAGAAGTGGCAACATGGAAAGCGGCGTCGGGAGTGGCAACGATGGTAGCATACTTAGTGGTATCCTTCTTGGCATCGTACTCGCCGTTGTCGTTAGCGTCCTTGGCCCAGATGGTGGTGGGACGGCCCCAGTTGTCAGTACCGTCGCCGGAGACGAGCTTGAAGTTCTTGTAGCCGAGGGAGGAGTTGGCCTTGACCAGCTTGTCGGTCTTCTTGTCAGCGGTCAGGCTGACATCCTGATAACCGAACGCAGCGGTGTAGGTCACGGTCGGGACCTGAATGGCCTGGAACAGGAGCTCGGCGACCAGCTCACGGGAAGCGGGAGCGCTGAGGTCGATGCCCTTGACGTTCTTCAGGATCTTGTTCTGCTCGGCGATCTGAGCGACATGCAGCGCCCAGTCAGCACCGGTGAACTCGTTGTTCTTGTCGTAGCCAACAGCGCGGAGGATCATCGCGAGGACTTCATAACCGGTGACCTTGCCAGAGGGCTGGAAGGTGCCGTTGGGATAGCCCTTGACCAGAGCGGCGTTGGCGCAGTAGCCAATGTAGCCCTTGGCCCAGCCGGCGCCGGCCATGTCAGAGAACTTGTTGTAGGTCTCATAGTTCTTGACGTAAGAATCCTTCACGTCGGCGGTGTAGATGCGGTAGACGATCGCAGCCACCTCAGCACGGGTGATGTCACCCTGGGGCTTGAAAGTCTTACCGTTGTCGTAGCCCTGGAAGACCTTCATACCAGCGAGAACGTCGACGGCTTCGGCGTAGGTCGCGTTGATATCCTTGGCATCTTCAAAGGCTGCGTTGGCGCTGACGGCCAGAGACAGAGTCATGACCAGAGCCAGCACCATTGCGA
>ERZ827117.258-NODE-258-length-75072-cov-12.804271_pt1 | contig 75072 bp, 104 predicted proteins | sample MGYA00519920_ERZ827117 | MGnify/ENA primary metagenome ERZ827117 (study PRJEB31778, sample SAMEA3449260) | human gut metagenome | biome: human gut; feature: human-associated habitat; material: faeces | place: United Kingdom | collected 2010/2012 ...
TAATCACTGGCAAAACCATCGTTGATGGTTTCAGTATTGCCATTTTCCTTCTTTTCAATTTTTGTCAGATACCACTCATTCGCACTTTCACCTAAAGTATCCCCGCGCTCAACAGTCGGCAGTACATCCCATAATCCACCGGTATCCATATATTCGCCAACGAAAGAAGCATTACTGCTGTTATCTGTGATCAAATGCAGTTTCTTTTCACCTGAAACCTCGCCATTGATCAAACTCAGGTCATTAACATGCACATAATGTGTGCTGCCGGTTTCCGAAGAATTGATTACCAGTTTATCGCCATTGGCTTCACTGTCCAGTTCAGTATTGAATTTGAACACACCGCCGCTGCCGCTCAGATCATCAACAGTCACAACGGTATTCATACCAGCTTCATGACTGAGATTAACCATACTGCCGCCACTGACATGTAAACTGCTCACTTCAGAACTGCTGGTAACATGCCAGTAACTGTTATTTTTCAAATTCAAATTAATCGTTCCGCTGTTTGCAAGTGCGGTACTGCCAGTAAACACAGAATTATTATCCATGTCCAAATCAATGGAACCGCTGTTATCAGCATACATATTGCCGGTAATATTAAAAGTAGAATTACCAGCCGTACCTGTTATAGTTCCCTTATCGGCATAAATAGCGTAGCCATCATTGTCATTATTATCTATAGTAGCGCCGCCTAAAAATTCTATGCTGCCGGTTGCAGCATTTACATATGCACCATGAGATCCGCTGCCTTCAACAGAAATATTCAAACCGTCGCCTGCTTCAATAACACCTCTTTGTGCCAGCAAGCCATGTGAAGCATCGCCTTCAGTTGTAATACCAACATTATCATCTAAAGATAAAACCGAACCTGTCATGTTTGCAAATACACCATGGGAGCCACCACCAGCTGTAGCAATAGTAGAACCGGCGCCAATTTCAACAGCACCGTTTGCGACACTTCCTTTTGCCGAAGTATCAGCATAAGCAGCAACACCATGAGAACCATCACCCAGCGTAGTCATCTCCGCGCCTTCTTCAATAACGATCTTGCCATTATTGGAAGCCATCATTACGGTATGAGAACCATCACCTGCCGTAGACAAAACCGCGCCTTTACCAATATTGATTTTAGACCCGCCTGTCGGATTAGTTGTAGACCTGCCCTGTGCCGCATAAACCGCATGCGAACTTTCACCCAGTGTTCCGGCCGTTAACCCATCACCAATATTTATTGTAGCATGGAAATTTGCACGCACAGCATGGGCTCCGTCAGAAGTATCACCATTGGAATACTTCAATTCCCCATTATACAAAGTATTGATCGTAGCATTATCCCCAATGTTGAGGACTGTAGAACCGTTGATGTTCAAACCATCGGCACTGTTACCGCTGACAGTTATTGTCAAATCGTTACCAATATTAATCGTACCAGTAGCATTCTGCCAGTCAGAATTACCGCTCGGATTTGAACGGATTCCGTCACCAGCTTCACCTGTAGTAGTAATTGTCAAACGATTTCCCGCCGAAGTAACTGTTGCTGAATTGGTAACATTCGTATAAATACCAAAAGCATGTCCTACTAAACTCGGATACGCATTAGCAGAAGCTTCAATCGTAACATCATCACCGACAGATTCTCCACCATACATCGAACCTCTAGCTGCCTCTGCAACACCGAATAAAGGCATTGAACTTATAGCTAAAGCTATAGCCAAATGCAAAGTCTTCTTATTTTTCATTGCAACCCTCTCCTTTATTGAGTTTTAAAATTTATAATTTTTATATATTAAAATCGCTCCCCAACGACTTTAAATATATTAAAAATCACTTTACTAAAATTTATTTATTTCCTTTTAAAGCATCTACCTTCTTTAAGTTTATAAAATTATATTCCAGCAATGTAATATTAATTGTTAAAAACTGATTTGTCAATATTTTTAGGAATATTTTTGCATTTTAGTTACATTTTATTCACATTATAATGATTTTCTCTTATTATTATTTTTTAACTTTTAGTTATTTCATCTGGTATTTATTTAATAATAATCAATCTTTTACAGATAATGCAACTATCGTTAACTACCCGCTTAACAAGCCGCATTTCCTTAAACAGCCAATTTAATTCACCATTTAAATCTTATTTTAAATAAAAAAAGCAGCCTATTTTACAGAACAAAATATTTGTCTTGTAAAATAAGCTGCCGAAGTATATTAATCTTTAAAATTATTAATTTTTATTCACTATTGTCCGTTTTTATATTTTTGTATAATTTTACATTTTTCTTTCTTTAACAGGCTCTATTCTTTATCGAATGATTATTTAGTATTATTTTTTATCCAGTTAATAACTATGTATTTTTATTATAACAAAGCATCTTCCCATAAAATGCTTAATCATTATAATTTCCCAGATATCTATCAACCGAAAAATAACTGCTGTTACTACAAATGCTCTCCCGTGTATTCATACAAACATCTACTATCCAAAAATATATATATTTGGATTTCTAAAACACCAAATAAAAACCGCAGTCCATAAAAATGGACTGCGGTTTTATTTACTATCTTTTTATTCCCATTCAATCGTTGCAGGCGGTTTAGATGTAATATCGTAAACAATGCGGTTAACGCCTTGCACTTCATTGACAATACGTCTGGAAACAATATCCAGAACACTGAAAGGAATATGCGCCCAATCAGAGGTCATACCATCGTTGCTGGTTACAGCACGCAGTGCAACGGTATGCGAATATGTCCGTCCATCCCCCATAACGCCTACAGAACGGATATTGGGCAGACACGCAAAATACTGCCATATTTTGCGCTCTAAACCAGCTTTAGCAATTTCTTCTCGAAAGATAGCATCAGCTTCACGAGTTATTTCTAATTTCTCCTGAGTAACTTCTCCTAGCACACGGATAGCTAAACCAGGTCCAGGAAATGGCTGACGCCAGACTAAGGCAGAAGGTATTCCCAATTCTTCTCCGACAGCACGAACTTCGTCTTTAAACAGTTCGCGCAGCGGTTCAATCAAAGCCAACCGCATATCCTCCGGCAAGCCGCCAACATTATGGTGGCTTTTGATTGTCGCTGAAGTACTGGTACCGCTTTCGACAACATCAGGATAAATAGTTCCCTGCACCAGAAAATCTACCTTGCCCAGTTTATTAGATTCTTCTTCAAAAACACGAATAAATTCTTCACCGATGATCTTACGCTTCGTTTCAGGATCAGACACACCTGCCAACCGGCCAAGAAAGCGCTCCGCTGCATTGACGCGGATCAGATTCATATCAAATTGTTCTTTAAAAACCGTTTCGACCTGATCGCCTTCATCTTTACGCAGCAGGCCGTGATCTACAAAAACACAGGTCAGCTGCTTACCCACTGCTTTATGTACTAATACTGCCGCAACGGAAGAATCAACACCGCCGGACAATGCACAGAGAACTTTTTTATCGCCAACGGCCTCTTTAATCTCGGCAATTTTACGCTGTGCAAAACTGCTCATAGTCCAGTCACCTTTAACTCCGCAGACGTCAAACAGGAAATTAGAAATCATCTTACGTCCAAATGGTGTATGCTCCACTTCAGGATGGAACTGCACTCCATATAATTTACGCAAATCATTAGCCATTCCGGCTACAGGGCATTCACTTGTATCAGCAGTTACTACAAATCCCTCCGGGACCTCTGACACATAATCAGTGTGGCTCATCCAGGAAATATTGTGCTCTTCGATATCCTTAAAAAGAATATTATTTTTATTGAGTTTTACAGCCGTTTTCCCGTACTCACGCACATCAGCGCTTTCAACTCTGCCTCCCAGCGTATGAGTCATCAGCTGATGTCCATAGCAAATACCAAGTACAGGCACGCCTAGTTCAAATACGCCAGGATCGATCTTAGGAGTATCATCACCATAAACACTATTAGGCCCGCCTGTAAAGATGATCCCTTTAGGGTTTTTAGCTTTGATCTGTTCTAAAGTGTAGGTATATGGAACTATTTCACAGTAAACGCCGCATTCCCTTACACGCCTGGCGATCAATTGGTTATACTGACCGCCGAAATCGATAACTAAGATCATTTCATGGTTACCTGTTTGCATATTGCTGTAAGCCTCCTCAAAATAATTTAACTAATAATGTATAATATAATATCATACAATAATCACGCTGAAATTGCAATGCAAAAGGCCCCGTACAATAAGTACGGGGCCTTGGACTTTCAATGTACAGATGTAAATTTATTACATCATACCCGGCATTCCGCCACCCATCGGCATACCACCCATAGGAGCAGCGCCTTCTTTTGCAGGCTTATCAGCAACAACAGATTCAGTAGTCAAAACCATAGCTGCGATGCTGGCTGCATTTTGCAGAGCACTGCGGGTAACCTTAGTAGGATCAACGATACCAGCTTCGATCATATCAACGTATTCCTCGGTCAAAGCGTTAAAACCAAAACCTCTGCGGGAACGTTTAATCGTATCAACGATAACTGCGCCTTCCAATCCGGCATTATAAGCTATTTGACGTACCGGTTCTTCAATAGCGCGTTTAACGATTTCTACGCCGGTTTTTTCATCGCCTGTTACTTTGATTTTGCTTAAAGCAGTTTGCACCTGCAGCAGAGCAGTACCGCCGCCTGCAACAATACCCTCAGCAACTGCTGCACGAGTAGCGTTCAAAGCATCTTCAATACGCAGTTTTTTATCTTTAAGCTCAACTTCAGTAGCAGCACCAACTTTAATAACAGCTACGCCGCCTGCAAGTTTAGCCAAACGCTCTTGTAATTTTTCTTTGTCAAATTCAGAAGTAGTTTCAGGGATCTGAGCACGGATTTGAGCAACGCGTGCTGCAATTTCTTCTTTGTTACCGCCGCCATCAACGATAGTAGTCAATTCCTTGGTTACGCGGACCTGGCTGGCGCTGCCCAAATCTTCCATGCTGGCGCTGTCAAGCTTACGTCCAACTTCTTCGCTGATAACTGTTGCTCCGGTAAGAATAGCAATGTCCTGCAGCATAGCTTTACGGCGATCACCGAAACCAGGAGCTTTAACAGCTACAGCCTTGAAGGTACCGCGAAGTTTATTCACAACCAAAGTGGCCAAAGCTTCGCCTTCAATATCTTCAGCGATAATAAGTAATTCCCGGCCGCCTTGGACGACTTTTTCAAGTACAGGCATAATATCCTGAATCATAGTAATTTTACGGTCTGTGATGAGTACGAGCGGGTTGTTAAGAACTGCTTCCATTTTATCAGGATCTGTTGCCATATAAGGAGAAATATAACCGCGGTCAAATTGCATACCTTCAACAGTCTCCAGACAGGTTTCCATAGTTTTGGATTCTTCAACAGTAATAACACCGTCGTCGCCGACCTTTTCCATAGCGTCAGCAATCAGACCGCCGATTTCTTCATCAGCTGCGGAAATAGATGCAACCTGAGCTTTAGCTTCTTTAGTCTCAACCTTTTTAGAAACAGCCTGCAGTTCTTCTACCAAAACGTCAACAGCTTTTTGAATACCTTTTTTCAGCACCATTGGATTAGCGCCGGCAGCAACATTGCGCATGCCCTCACGAACCATAGCCTGTGCCAAAACAGTAGCAGTGGTAGTACCGTCACCGGCAACATCGTTAGTTTTTGTAGCAACTTCTTTTACAAGCTGCGCACCCATATTTTCAAACGGATCTTCAAGTTCAATATCACGGGCAATAGTTACGCCATCGTTAGTAATAGTTGGCGCGCCAAATTTCTTTTCGAGCACTACATTACGTCCTTTAGGACCAAGGGTTACCTTTACTGCATCTGCTAATGCATTGACACCGCGTTCTAAACTACGGCGAGCTTCTTCGTTAAATTTTATTTCCTTTGCCATTTCAAATACACTCCTTTATATTTCACTTTTTTAGTAAAAAATCATTACTTAGAGAACAGCAAGCACATCGCGTTCGCTGAGGATCAAATAATCTTTACCGTCATATTTAAATTCAGTTCCGGAATATTTTGCAAATACAACCTCATCGCCAGCTTTAACTTCAGGAGCGACACGAGTACCGTTATCCAGCACTTTACCTGCGCCTACGGCAACGACCTTACCAGTTTGCGGTTTCTCTTTAGAAGCCGTATCCGGCAAATAAATACCGCTGGAAGTTTTTTCCTCTTTTACTGTAAGTTCTACAACGATGTGATCTGCTAATGGTTTCAACATTTTCAAGTCCCCTTTCAGATGCCTATATAAATTTTTTATTTTTCTTTTGTTAGCACTCATTATTGTCGAGTGCTAATTACATTTATTATTATATCCGTTTCCTAAAAAAATGCAAGACAATTCCTGTAAAATTTTTTGACAAAAAAGTGAAAAATTCACGCAGCCTCTCAATTCCTCCTGCGTGAATTTTTTATATTTATTTATTTTTTAATGCTGATGCAATTACCGCTTCAGCCAACTCCTTAATGGAAATACGCCTGTTCATACTGTACTGCTGCATTTTTCGATATGCTTCCTGTTCCGTAAATCCATGTGCTGACATTAAAATTCCTTTAGCCCGATCAAGCAGTTTTCTTGTTTCCAAACTTTCTTTTAATAATCCCAGCTCCGCCCCCAGGGCTTTGATTTCTTCAAAACGAGAAATTGCTATCTCCATTGCCGGAAATAACTGTTCTTCACGAACCGGCTTCACTAAATATCCCAATACACCCGAACTTTTTGCCTGCGATACAATCTCCTGTTGACTGTAGGCTGTCAGCAAAAGTACTGGAGCCAGATGCTCGTCGGTAATGATTTTAGAAGCTGTAAGCCCATCCATTTGCGGCATTTTCACATCCATGATCACAAGATCAGGCTGCAGAGCTCTCGTCATGGCAACTGCATCTTCACCGTTATTGGCTTCACCTGCAACTTCATGTCCTCCCTCTGTCAGCATTTCTCTGATATCAAGACGAATAAGCGCCTCATCATCAGCTAAAACAACTTTCAAAGTATTTTTCATTCTGACCCCTCCAACTCTGACGGTATGGTAACTACAGCACAAGTCCCCTGTTTCAGGGCTTCTATTGTAAAAGTACCGCGAAGATCTGCTTCCACCATAGTTTTTATTATTTTCAGGCCTAAACTGGTTTGCTCATCTAAAACAAAACCCGGCGGCAAACCATTACCGTCATCACAGATTTTTAAGCAATAACTTCCAGGGATTTTATAAAACTCAACATCAAGCCGGCCGCTGCTGCGGCCTGCAAAAGCATGGTCCAGTGAATTTTGCAAAAGCTCGTTCAGAACCAAAGCAATGCTTGTTGCTTTATCGGAAGGCAGCAAAACATTATCCGCTTTAAAGCTTGTCTGCAATTTAAGATTAGGGTCTGCCATACTGGCAATAATGGCTTCATAAATTCCCTGCGCTGCCACAGCTACATCAATTTTACCGCTATCCTGCTGTGAAAGAAATTCATGTACAACAGCGATACTGGTAACCCTGTTAATACAGTCACGCAATACCATTTTCGTTTCGTCTGTATGAGCCCTGCGTGCCTGCAGTCTCAACAGGCTGGCGATAGTCTGCAAATTGTTTTTAACGCGATGATGTATTTCCCGAATAACTACAGATTTGATAAGCAGCTCTGTATCTTTCTTTTTCAGCTCTGTTATATCCTGTAGAATAACAATAGCGGCCGCTGTATCAGGCCTGTTCGTAACAGGGATCACCCTCATTGCAAGCAGCAGCCCTTGCATGTCTATTTCCTTTCCTTCAGCGACACCCGTCTTCAGCACCATACCAACCAAAGGCCAGTTGATCTGCAAACTGTTTGTCCTTCGTCCAACTAAATTAGATAAGCCCTGCACTTTAAAAAGATGTCTGGCCGTCCTGTTCGCGGCTATAATGACCTTGTCCTTATCAACGATCATCAACCCGTCGCCAGGCAGCAATCTGCCGTAATAATTACTGCTCAAAATCTGTCGGCCGGTATTTTTTAAAAACTCCACTGCCGTCATAATGAAAAGTTCTTCCGGTTCATTGGTATCAAAAGCAACTACGGCAAAACATTTTCCTTTACTATCTTGAATAGGATAAACACGCAAATCGACGAAAAGCCCCAGCGACAGCTCACGTTTCCCTGACAAAGGCACACCTCTCTGCAGTGCCCGCTGCACTAAAGGCTCCTCATTACCGCGCAGTTCGCGACCTGTTTTATCAGGCAGTTCACCCAAAAATTGCGTTCTTGGCAGTTCCTGATGATAAATATACAGAAATTTGGGGTTATCATCCCAAACATACATCGTTATGCATGCATGAGCAACATCGGCAGCAAAAGCTGAGCCGACTTTCATAGAGGATAAAATATTTTTTTGTTCTACAGTCAAATTCTTGGGCATATCATTCATTCCCCTGTTTCTTATTACCTTGTTTATCCCCATCAATCCACAGTTTTTTCCACATTATCCACAGACTTATGCACAGCAAGAACTGTTTTTTAGCTATATTTCAGCATTTTATCCACAAAATCCACAAGTTCTTTTACTTCAGTGGACACTGTTCAACCTAATTTTAACGATGGAACAGCGTTCAAATCCAGAGGACTATATTCACCGTTCTGATACATAAAATAACCACGGCAAGCTATCATTACAGCATTATCAGTGCATAAAATCGGAGTTGGATGTACCAAACTTGCTCCAATCCCGCCTACAGCATCAGCTAACGCTGTTTGTAAATGTTTATTAGCCGAAACACCACCGGCCAGAACTATTTTTTTCAAACCGGTTTCCTGCAGCGCATGCACACTTTTCTGCACCAGCACATCTACAATCGCTTCCTGAAATGAAGCGGCCACATCGGCTTTATTTACTTCACGGCCTGCCTGCTGTTCGTTATGCAGATAATTGATTACAGCTGACTTTAAGCCGCTGAAACTAAACTGATAATCTTCCTTCAAAAGTGCCCGCGGAAAATCGATCGCCTGCGGATTCCCCGCTGCCGCCAATTCTTCTATTTCCGGTCCTCCTGGATATTGCAGACCCATCACACGTGCAATTTTATCAAAAGCTTCACCTGCAGCATCGTCACGAGTTTGTCCCAGTAATTCAAAGCTGTTATAATCAGTTACCTTTAGCAGCGCCGTATGCCCGCCGCTTACTACTAAAGCCATAAAAGGAGGTTCCAGATCTTTATCATTCAAAAAATTGGCAAAAACATGTCCCTCCAAATGATTGACACCAATCAGCGGCTTGTCATTAGCCCAAGCCAGCGCTTTGGCAGCCGATACACCAACTAGAAGCGCCCCTACAAGCCCTGGTCCATAAGTTACTGCGACAGCGTCTATTTCTTCCAGCTTCACATTAGCCTGACGCAGTGCTTCGTCAATAACCGGCAAAATATTTTCAATATGTTTACGCGAAGCTATCTCCGGTACAACACCGCCAAATTTTCGATGGATAACAATCTGTGAGGAAATAATATTCGAAAGCACTTCACGTCCATTTTTGACTACGGCAGCCGCAGTTTCATCACAACTGCTTTCAATGCCCAAAATATACACGTCTTTAGACATCAGGCTTACCCTCCTTATATAACCACATGATTATTGCATTTTCATGATTATCTTCATAATAATTTGGTCTTATCCCCTCGCTGGCAAAACCGCAGGTCAAATAAACCTTTTGCGCTGCAATATTGCTCTCACGCACTTCCAAAGTCACCGCCACAGCGCCAAGTTCCCATGCCTTATTGATCAGGGCTGCTGTCAAGCGTGTTCCCAAGCCGTGTTCACGTTCTTCAGCAGCAACCGCGACTCTGGTTATCTGCGCTTCCCCTGCCACCAGCCAAAACCCGGCATAACCAAGAATACGCCCAGCATCTTCTAAAACAAGATATGTTGTTAAGCTGTTATTCAACTCATCCAGCCACATACTTGGGCTCCAAACATCAAAAAAAGACTTTTCATCTATGCTGCTGACAGCAGTCAAATCTGCCGCTGTCAAAGTCCTTATCATTATTCCTGCTGGCGTTTTTCCCATAATTCTTCAGCCTCTGATCTTCTAATGTAATAAGGTTCTAAACCAAAAATATCACCGGTATTATCAGGATCATACTCAGCTTCCGCCAAAAGCGCTACCGAGGCAGCCTGCGGCCAACATAAATGTGCTGGAGCCTTTCGGCACCACGAAGGCAAATCGGCAAGGTCAATTTTCTGGCATTCTCCCAATAATAAAGCAGGCATACCCAAAACAGCTATATTTTCCAAAAGCTTCTTGCGATCTACAACTTTGATCTCCTGATGCTCTATGAGTGTCCCCTGCTGCCATTCATAAATCGCCTGATAAAAATTGCCTTTTTGTGCGTCTAAAACAGGTGATAATACATAACCGTCTATCGGCAGATTATAGGCAAGCGCTTTCAGCGTATTGACCCCGCAGATAGGTTTATGCCAGCTATAAGCCATTGCTTCTGCCGATGCCAGGCCAATCCTCAAACCGGTAAAAGACCCCGGCCCCATACTGACTGCTAAAAGATCGATCTCATTTTTAGTGATCTTAGTCCGTGTTAAAAGCTGCTCAAGCTGCGGCATAAGCCCCTCAGAATGAGTCATGCCCATATTGATCCTATATTCTGCCAAAATTTGTCCATCACGACACAAACCCACGGCACAGACTTTAGTTGCCGTATCAATGGCTAAAGTCAGCATTTTTTTCCACTTCCTCACATAATTCCAGATACCTTTCACCATTAGGGAGCAATTGTATCAAACGGCCTTCCGGAACAATTTTTATGTAGATATCAAGACTTTCTTCAGGCATTTCCTCTAAAAAATTATCCGCCCATTCGATAAGAGTCAGCCCTTCACCGCCAACATATTCCCCATAGCCGATATTTTCCAATTCTTCAACAGTATTCAGCCTGTATAAATCAAAATGCCTGATCTCCATTTTACCATGATACACATTCATAATCGAAAACGTTGGACTGTTTATTTCACTGGCATCAACCCCCTGTGCCATAGCTATTTCACGACACAACAAAGTTTTACCGGCACCTAACTCCCCACAAAGACAAAAAACATCCCCGTTTTTAGCAAGCCTTCCCAAAAGTTTTCCTAACGCTTCCATCGTTTCAATATTACCACAAAAATACTCCATCAACAGCACTCCCATTTCAAAAAAGCAGTACCGACTTTTGCCGATACTGCTCCCGTTTATTTTTTCAATAAAGTAGTATTACGTTCCAAAGGATCTAAAATATCAGTATGTCCTTTCAAGGACGCAATTTTTTTACCATCAACTAAAATCTGTACTTTTTTTATCTCCGGAAACTCTGTCAGAGTGTTGACAATAGCAGTTGTCAGCATCAGCTCAGTATAGGATCCCTGCGGTACATTGGTTATTTCCTTGGAAAAATCAACATAAGCAGTCCCATCTTCTATCTTCATTGTTCTGATTTTTGTCCCTTTAGGAAACAGACTGACCATTTTCGCAGTATCCTGCGGACTGCTGTTTACCAAAATATCCAACGCAATCTCCGGAGCAGTCATCGCGCCGGCTTTGCGGGTTACCTTTTCCGGCAACAGATATTCCTCTCCGTTGACAGGTGCACGATACACCGTTACCGTAATTTCTTGATTCTTATTATTCTGCGTTTGTTTAGTTTCAGGCTGCGGGATAACCGTAGCAGTTTGATCATCACTGCAGCCTGCAACTAACACGCAGAGCATCAAAGTGCAGATTACTGCAAATTTCTTTAACATATTGGCCTCCCACATCATTTAAAATAGTCCTCGATACCATCAGCAATCGCCTTAGCCAGCTTACTTTGAAACCAGTTGCTGTTCAGCAGTTTTTCTTCTTTGGCATTAGTTATAAATGCCATTTCGATTAATGCCGACGGCATACTGCTGCGTTTATTGACGTAGAAGTTTGCCTGACGTATACCTAAATCATCCAAACCAAAATTATTAGTCATCCGTTTTTGAATGGCCGTAGCTACACGTGCATCATGACTTGTTTTCGGATAATAATAGGACGAGAAGCCGCCTACGTTTTTATTGACAGAAGCATTGATATGCAGACTGATAAAGAGATCAGCAGCACTGTTTTCAGCTACATCGACACGCGCCTGAAGCTCCTGCGCGTCTGTAGCATTTACGCCATAAACGTCAACATCTTTAACACGTGTCATTGTAACTTTAGCGCCTTTTTTCTTCAGCAGTTCTTCAACTTTCTGCGTTATTTTTAAAGTAATATCTTTTTCTTTAGTTCCTTTTGCCCCAACAGCTCCCGGATCACTGCCTCCATGTCCTGCGTCCAGCGTAATTCGTTTATCCTTCAGCCCGCCGCTGGTACGATAGGCAGTTTTACTAACAGCAGGCGTCGGTGTTTTATCTGTAGTAGTTTTACCGCCTGCAGGTGTTGTTTTGGCAGGTTCAGATGCCTGACGTTTATTAGCCATAACATCAATAACGATTCTGTCCGGTCTTTTGGTAACAGGATCTTTTTTTAAGGTAAACCCCTTATAATCTTTACTGCCAATGGCCTTTTGCAGAGGCACCTTCAGTACGGTTTTACCTTCCGACGTATCTAAACGCATTTCATTGGCAATATCGCTCTTTATCTTATGAGCACGGCCAACTTTGCTATTTAAATCTGCATCCATAGTTATCAGCATCGTATTGCCGTCAAAAGTTATTTTATAACCTGTCGGTTTATCACAGTCCACCACAAAACGCAGCACATTGGTTTTATCAACTCCCCAACGAACATCTGTTATTTCTGAGGCAAAAGCCGTTAAACTAAACATCAAACAGCTTACAAGTGCAAAAACAAAAACTAATTTCTTCTGCAAACGGCATCTCCCTTTCTTTCATCTCTAATACTTAATTTTATCATTTAAGCGTAAGTATTGTAAACATACCCTAACTTTTATCTGCAAAATTTAAGTGAAATCTTTTATTCTCCCTGCTCAATAATTCTGCGGGCCTGTGGCAAGTACTGGCTGATTTCTCCTGCTGCCATACCAATAATCCCTTTACTGGCCAAATCGCCAGCCAGCCCGTGCATATATACACCAGCTAACGCCGCTTCCTGTACAGAAATCCCCTGCGCAGCCAACCCGGCAATAATTCCTGTGAGCACATCACCGCTGCCGCCTGTAGCCATAGCACTGTTGCCGGTAGTATTGATATAAACATTGCCGTCAGGACAGCCTATAACAGTAGGAGCGCCTTTCAAAACGAGGACAGCATCCCACTCAGCAGCATATTTGCCTGCCAATTCCAGGCGTCTTGCGTCAACTTCAGCCGCTTCCAAATCCAACAGCCTTCCCAACTCTCCCGGATGCGGCGTTAAAACTTTCGGAGCCCTCATGGTATTTAAAATACCAACATGTCCCTGCAATGCAGTCAACGCATCGGCATCGATAATCACCGGCACTTCCACCGACTGCAAAATTTCCCGAATAACTTCCACCGTACTTCCAGACGTACCAAGACCAGGACCTATAGCCAAAACATCAGCTCTGCCGGCTTTGTCCAGCACTGCACCAGTGGCTCCTCCACCTAAAGCTCCCGGCATCCGCTCGATCAAACCTTCGACCATAATTTCTGTCAGTTTCACCGCTAATACTTCACGACTGCAAAGCGGCGTCAGCAAACTTACCAGACCAGCACCTGCCTTAACAGCCGCTTCCGAGCATAACGCAGCCGCACCTGTAAAACCCGGTGATCCAGCGGTGATAACTACCCTTCCCGCTTCACCCTTATGGCAGTTTCCATTTCTCTGCGGCAGTAAATCACAAGCAATATTCTCAGTTAACAAAAACTTTTTACTATCCATACGTTCTAAAAGTATTTTAGGCATACCAATATCGGCAACTATAATTTCTCCGCTTAATTCAGCTGCCGGATACAAAAACAAACCTGGTTTGGCAAGTGCCATAGTAACTGTAATATCTGCCTGCACGGCATTTTTATCTGCACTGCCTGTATCAGCACTGACACCGCTTGGTACATCAATGGACACAACCGGCACAGCAATACTGTTCATTAAACCACAGGCACGTTGCTGTACCCCATGTAAAACGCCATTAAACCCTGTTCCTAAAACAGCATCTATCACCAAATCAGCCTGGCGGCAACTAACTTCCGCTACATCCCAGCTGCCTCTGTCTTCCTTAAGTGCAAATAGTTCAATACCACACTTCCGGCAAATACGCAGCTGCGCAGCAGCATCTCCTGTAAGTTCCTGCCACGGTGATACAAGAAAAACCTTTACCCGCGCTCCCTGATTGGACAGCCACCGTGCAGCAGCAAAACCATCACCGCCATTATTGCCCTTACCTGTAAAAACAACAATATTTTTCCCAAAACAATCTTCTAAAAAATCCGCAGCTGTTTCCGCTACAGCTTTACCAGCATTTTCCATCAGCACCATTGTCGGCAAGCCGATCTGTTCTGCAGACTGCTGATCTAAACTCTGCATTTCCTTAGCAAAAACCAGTTTCATCCTTATCCCTCCAATACAACCTGGGCCATAGCAAGTTCTTTAGTATGGCTCAACGAAAGATATATTTCTTTGACACCGCGTTCTTCAGCCAGAGTAGCAAAATAACCGCTCAAACGCAAACTCGGCTTTCCCATACAGTCATTATAAACTTCAATATCTATAAGCTTGCCGCCCCTCAAGCCTGTTCCCAAAGCTTTCAGCAAAGCTTCTTTAGCCGCAAATCTTGCTGCGTAACTTGCAAATTTCTGCATGCCACGGGCTTCACAATATTCTTGTTCAGCAGGAGAAAAAACTCTTGCCGCAAACATTTCTATTGTCAGAGCTTTTTTCACTCTATAAATTTCTGTTAGATCACAACCGATTCCAACAATCACCAGCTACGCCCCCTCATAACCTTTTCCAATAAATACTGCTTGGCAAACAGCATAATATATTTATATTATACATCCAGGTTACGTTTTCCTGCTATTTTATTTAATAAAATAGCTCAGCACCCTAACCGGTACTGAGCTAAATCCTTTATTATACTGTAAGCAAACCTTTTTCTTCTAAAAACTCTGCTAAAAATTTACCAATACGATTTGTAAGTTTCAAACAGTTTTTCAGGTGGTCACGAGTATTGAATTCGTACGGCATCAGATCTTTACACATTGTTGATCCAAATTCTTTTTCAAAACGATCGTGAAATTCTTTGGTAACAGGATAAATTTCTTTCAATGGTTTTTCTTCAGGAGTATTCCGTCCGATCAATGTACTGATAACCATTGTGCAACCGACTAAAGCGCCGCAAATATTACGGGCATGGCCAATACCGCCGCCAAATCCTGAGGCCAGGCGAAAAGCGTTATCATCAATATTTACGCCAGCATATTTGCGAAAAGCTTCAACTATCGCTTCGCTGCAATTATAACCACTCTTAAAAGCATTACCGACTTCTATGCCCATTTTTTCACTGAATTCACTCATTTCTCGTCCCTCCTTTAATATCACTTATATGACTTAATTCTATCAGCTCTATAAAAAGTCCTGCTATATAAAGCTACGTCTATTATATTATTTAAAAATAAAAACAGGACGGCAAAATCCGTCCTGTTTTTATTACAAACTTCTATTCAACTTTTGTAAGCCATAAGCCGTGTAGATTGCAGTATTCATAAACACCTACTACCTTGTCGCCGCCAGCCAATGCAAACTCAGCTTCCGGTTTAGAACCAACAGCCAGTTTCTTCCGTTGGCCGCCCTGTTCTGTCTCCAGATAGATCCAGGCAATATGATGTTCCTCTGTCATAGGATGCTCAACACTGCCAACTTTTACTTTTACAATATTACCTTCAATAGTAACTACCGGCAGATGTTTTTCCTGTGAAGCCTCCACTGTATTAGGTTTCAGTTCTGTCATAGGATCGCCGCAGCAAACGACATTTACGCCGCTGCTTTTGATCATACCAATCATATTACCACAATGTTTACAGATGTAGAACTTCTTTTCGCCCATTTGTACTCACTCCTTAATAAAATTTTATCACTTAATTGTAAATGCGGCTTCAGCCGCGCTTAACCTAAAGCTACGTCTAAAATCATCATAATCGCAAAACCAATAATAAACCCAATCGTCGAAAGGTCCGCACTTTCATGTTCTCCACCACTTTGAGACTCCGGTATCAGCTCTTCGACAACGACATACAGCATAGCACCGGCAGCAAAGGCTAAGGCATAAGGCAAAATAGCCTCCATGGAAGTAACCATCGCCGCACCAATAACACCAGCTATCGGTTCTACCAGCCCGGAAGCCTGGCCATACATAAAACTTTTCATCCGCGAAACACCTTCGCGCCGAAGTGGGATAGAAACTGCAGCACCTTCTGGGAAATTTTGAATACCAATTCCCAAAGCAACAGCTACAGCTGCCAGCAATCCTGTTTCGCTCATACTATTCGCCGCTGCTCCAAAAGCAACGCCAACCGCCAAACCTTCAGGTATATTATGCAGCGTAATTGAGAATACAAGTAAAATGCTACGACGCCAATTAGTTGGAATCCCCTCTACTTCCCCTTCTTTTGCAAAGAAATGCGCATGCGGCAGTATTCTATCCGCCAGCCACAAAAAAGCAGCACCACTCAAAAAACCAATAGCAGCAACAAGCCAGGCAGGCAAACTGCTTTTTTCCGCCATTTCTATGGCAGGAGCCAAAAGCGACCAAAAAGAAGCGGCAACCATAATACCTGCAGCAAAGCCCAGCATCATATTTAAAACCCTTTTGTTAATCTCTTTAAAGAAAAATACCATCGCCGCACCAAGCGCAGTCATGAACCAGGTAAAACCTGTTGCTATCAGAGCTAACAAAATCGGATCGTTGATCTTCATCAATGATTCCATTTAAACAACTCCTTACCTTTATCCTTATTATAAGCTACTTGTGATACGCTTTCAAGTAAGCTCTTTATTATATAAATTTTGTATTCGTTTATGACGTTTATTAAACATCCACTTAAAATAAAATGCAGATAACCGGAATCCCCGAAAGGACCCGGTTATCTGCATTTGGAGAAATGGAATATTAAAGGACATAACCACAGTCTGCTCTTACCGTAGTTATGACGGAGAAGTAAAGTTATGCTTTAGCTAAAGCCGCACCTAACTCGCGGCAGCTTTCAGCCATCGCTTCATCTGGGGCACCCAATACCAAAAGCCCCGGGGCAATCAATTCGGCACCAGCTGCTTTTATACGCTGTTCCCAATCACTCATATAACTTCCGCCCCAGCCATAAGAACCAAAAATCACAACCTTTTTCCCCTGCAAAAACGGTTCTAATGCAGTAAAGAACGGTTCAAACTCATATTCTTCCAGAACTTCAGCACCCATAGCACTGCATCCCAGTGCCAATGCTGAATATTCAGCCGCCTGTTCAGGAGTGATATCGCTAACGCTTTTGAGGTCTGCAGCAGTTCCAATACCTTCGGCCACAGCCTCAGCCATCAGTTTCGTATTACCGGTACCAGACCAATAAATAACAGGAATCTTTTCCATAATAAAACCTCCTTAAAAAGAAGCCGCTGCCAGATGTAAAGGTACGCCTTCAGCTACAGCCTTCAACAACCTGTCCCGGCATTTATTATATGCGTCAAACAAACGCTTGGCATGCTCGACATCATCATATACTTTCCAATAACCGCTGCATTTGCAATTCTTGCCTTTATTTTTAATAAAGCCTTGGATATCCGCTAACGGATAACCTAAAAATATACCAATTTCATGCGGAAAATCCTGGCTGCAGGATATCTTTGCCCCTAACTGTCGGAGCAATGAATGCACCGAACCAGACTTATAACCAAGTTCTTGTAAATAACAGCTTATCGCTTGCTTCTGCAGCAAATCTTCAAGCTGCTGCGGCTGGTAAACCAAAACCAAAGTTCGTGCCGCACAATGACATAAAACTTCAAAAGCAATCCCCTTATCGGCAAACTGTTCCGTATAATCAGCCAAAAGCGGCGCGACTACAGGCATAGATGCAGTAGGGCAGCTGACAAGATTGGCCGGTTTGATTCCAGTCAACGCCGGTGCGCAATGGAAAGCCAGCAATTCATCAAAACTTTTAAAGCCATGTAATTCAAACTGCATGATAACTCCTTTGGAAAAAGTTAGTTTAGCTAACCAAACGTAGCTACCGGCAAGGCTCCGGTTATTATTCATAAGTGATAAAAGAAAGAAGGGTCGAAATCACACCGTCTGGTTAGCCCCGTCTAACTTGATTTTGAGTATAACACAAAAATTCCAAGTTAGCAATACCTAACTTGGAATTTTTATATATTTTTTCCTTTTTATTCCGCAGCTTCTGAAAATTTATTTACGTCGTTGAAACAATTTAAAAAGGTCGGTTTTCTCTTCAGACATCAAATTATAACCAGGCACTGCCGCCAACGCTTTATCCCTTGCTGCCTCCAAATCATGAAAAACGTCCCATTTTGCTGCATTAAGCGCTTTAATATTACTGATGCGCAGTAAATACGCAGGATGAAAAGTCGCTATACAATCAAAACCATGTTTTGTTTTAAACCATTTACCACGGTCTCTGGTGATGCGCATATCCTGATTGCCAAGATAATGTAAAGCAACACTGCCCAAAGCAACCACAACTTTAGGCTGTAATATCGCCAACTCCTTGTCAAGCCAACGCTGTGCACAGAAATCTGCTTCTGCAATATTCGGCGTGCGGTTACCCTTAGGACGGCATTTGATAACATTGGTCGTTAAAATACGGTCACGCGTCATCTTGGCAGCCCACAAAGCCTTATCCAACAACTGTCCAGACGGACCAATCAAAGGGCAGCCGTAGTCATCCTCCACGCCGCCAGGTCCTTCGCCCACAAAAACAATCGGACTGTCATAATTACCAAACCAGCCTACAGGAGCCTGTGCTGCTTCCCGCAGAGGGCATTCTCTGCAAGCCACTAATTCCTGGGCTAAACTTTCCAGCTTTTCTTGTTTCATACTTTTCTCACACCTATTTATAAAATTTTGATCATAGCCGGCGAGGCGAAGCGTGCTGATCTAACCTGACAAATGTCAGATGCTTTTTTAGCTCCTCACGGCTTTGCTCTAAAACAAAAGTTGTTGCCTGAATATTCCCGGAAACCGGTGAAACAAAACGTGCAAAACTATTCATCGTTATCAGTCTGCCATCAACTGTGAATACGCTTTGATTCATATTGATATACCATTTTTCCCTGTCATTGAGCACCCGTCCATCAATCTCAGCGATCAAAATATAATCTGCGCCCAGCTCCCGCGCTTTCTGATAAAATTTTTCCATTGCATAGACACTGTCGTCATAAAGTTTTGTTTCCGTATCTACGATCACATACCGCGGCAGCATCATTTGATACTCGTTCATAATAAACCTTTTAATATCAGGCACATAGTCCCTTTTATCTACCTCAAGACTGCTGCCGATCCAAACAGCTACTAACGGTTCCGTTCCTTCAAGTTTTTGCATGGGTAGTTTTTCACGTACACCGGCAGCCTCTGCTTTGTCCAAAGCTGCATAATATTCTCGCATGCTGTAATCAAAATACATTCCCATATCATGCTGAAAATCACTCAGCTTACGGGAAAGATTGTATTTATGATGCTTTCCAAACTGCTTGTAGCCTCCAAAAAATGTCTGCAGGCTGCCCGGCACAGGATCAGCATTATTAGTTATTCTGCGCAGATCTATCTTATCACCGTAGACTTCGGCAAAAGCAGCGTTGCCTATGGCAGGCGCGCCAAAAGTTATAACCGGCACACGATCTTTATCTATCCCCATACTTACAAGTCGTTCTGCCAGCAATGTAGCGACAGCTCCCCCCAGGCTATGCCCGGTAAGCAATACACGTGTATCTGTATTAGCCAAAATCTCATTAAACAAAACCTCATCAATACCGTCATCATTAGTATCGACCATTGTTTCTAAAACAGTATTGACGTAATCATTAAAGCCTTTATGTACCATTGGTACAGTTTTATCCTTTTCAGAATGTCCTGCATATTCAATAAATTCCTCAAGGCTGCGGCCGCCGTACGGCACCTTATCTGTGTTCAGGTTGACAGTCCAGTCACTCTTGCTGGCACTGCCGCGAAAAGCAACTATATAAACATCCCTGCCACGTCGGGTTTTATTTTTTGCCACAATAAAATTGGCTTCCAATTTTCCTTTTTTTACTTTATGCGGTACTATCTTCCAGCCATAATCGCGCAAATAACCAAATTCTGGAGCATTTTCCGGGGAATATGCTCCTATACAGGCTGCTGCTGCAACTGTAGTCCAATGTGCATCACGATACGCCGCATCAATCATTTTCTTTTCCGCAGGCGTATACTCATGCGCCCAGCTTGTTCTAACCGGCACAAACACAACCAGCGCCAGCAGAACGCAAGTTAAAACCTTTATTATTGAGCGCATACTGCACCTCCGCTCCTAAAATTAATTAACATCATTTACAATAATTATAAATGAATGCTGCGAAAAACACAAAAAGAAAAACGCATTTCTCAATTGAAATGCGTTTAATACAACTTCTTTTGATTATCTTACCTAAACCTTTTCTAATTTCGCCCTGAAAGAAATACTGCGCGGCGTATCAATATTGTCAAATTTCACAAGATGCGCGGCCTTAATCAAATCTACATCAACAACAGTACCATAACCGAAAATACTATGCTTTACACGCTGCCCGACAGCCAGTGACGACTGATTTTCTTCATCAGCAAGATAACGCTCGTTGATAACAAGATAATCTTTTGTTTCTCTTATCAAACCTTCCTGCGGCTTTTGTGTATAATCAAGCAATGCCGGCTCTATATCCAGCAGAAAACGCGACGGATAGCGCGGAGAGCCATCAAAATTTCTACCTTCAGCTTCAGAAAGATACAGCCCTTTCTGTGCACGGGTCATTGCAACAAAAGCGAGTCTGCGCTCTTCCTCCATCTTTTGTATAGTATCTGTTTTCTTAGACGGGAAAACACCCTCATTCATCGCACATAAAAATACATAGGGAAATTCCAGACCTTTGGCCGAATGTACCGTCATTAATTTTACTTTATCACTATTATCAGCCGCATCGCTGTTAGTAAACAAAGCAACATGTGACAAGTAATGTTCTAAAGTACTTTCTTCCCCGCAGGAAGTTTCATATTCATAAACCGACTGTTTAAGTTCCGCCAGATTATCCAGACGTTCCTGGCTTCCTTCTGTCCGCAGCATTTTTTCATAACCACTCTCATTTAAAATTGCAGCCAGCAATTCCGAAATTTGTCTTTCTGCATAATTAGCGGCAAAATTTTCGATCAATGCTACAAACTGTGCGGCTTTTGTCCCTTTAAAAATTTCATTATCCAAATTTGTCTCTAAAGAAATATACAGCGAGCATTGGTGCTTGACTGCATATTCCTGCAAAAATTTTATGCGCCGCTCCCCAAGATTTCTTTTAGGAACATTAACTACTCTTAAAAACGCCAGATCATCTTTATATGCAATCAACCGTAAATATGCCAAAGCGTCCTTTATTTCCATTCTGTTGAAAAACTGCACCCCGCTGTAAATAGCGTAAGGTATTTTTTCACGTAAAAAAACTTCCTCTACGATTCTGGTAATATAATGCGCACGATATAAAACAGTGATTTCCCTGTAAGAAGTCCCCTCGCCATGCAATGCCTGGATCTGCTCTGCTATCCACATCGCTTCACGCTCAGAAGTATCTGCATGATGGCATATAACCTTCCTTCCGTCTGCAATAGTTGGCATAAGATTTTTCTTGATCCTAAACTTATTTTTATCAATCAAATCATTAACGACCGAAACTATCTGCGGTGTAGAGCGATAATTCTGCATCATCATTATAGTTTTTACACTTGGAAAAATCTTATCAAAATCCAGTAAATAGCGCACATTAGCACCGCGCCAGGTATAAATCGTCTGGTCTGGATCCCCGACGATAAACAGATTTTTATGGTAACCACACAATACTGACATCAATTTGTACTGCAGTTCATCAATATCCTGAAATTCATCAATCATGATATATTCCAAACGTTGCTGCCATTTTATTTTAACAGCTTCATTTTGTTCGAAAATATATAAGGTAAATTTAATTAAATCATTATAATCTAGTCCGAAGCATTTTTTCTCCTGATATAAATAACCATAAAAAATTATATCAGACGGCTCTGTTGCAGTAAGATATTTCTGTCTCAATGTATCTAATGACATATTGAGCATATCCAGATAATATTCCGGTTCTTTAATTAGTTTTCTGATTTCAATCATATCCCGTGCTTTACTGAAAGTCATATTTCTAAGCGTCAATCCACGTTCCTCGTAAATAATTTTCAGCATAGAATCGATATCAGAATTGTCTAAAACAAGAAAGCTTTTTGGATATTGCAGAGCATGGCTGTCCTCCTGTAAAACAGCTACGCAGAAACTATGGAAAGTACTGATATAACCAGTATCATTATCACCAGTCAGGTTATGGATTCGCTGACGCATTTCATTCGCCGATTTATTAGTAAAAGTTACACATAGAATATTCCCCGGCAAAATTCCGATTTCATTGACCAGATAGGCAAAACGCCGAGCCAGAGCCCTTGTTTTACCTGACCCTGCTCCGGCTATAACACGTATAAATCCTTCCGTAGAAGTAACAGCTTCAAGCTGAGACGCATTAAGTCCCTGCAGTATATTTTCCAATGCTTTACACTTCCTTTCCTGAATATAATTTCACGTTTCTTGTTAGCTCTCATTATAGCAATAAAGTTCATAACACTACAACACAACTGCTGCGTAATTAAAATTTTACGCCTGTCATTTAACTCAAAATTTTATAAAAAGGAAAAAAGGCGCTACCTTAAAGGTAGCGCCTTACTTTTCTGTTCATATGCTGCTATATATTAAAAAAAATTTTAATCTATATCAATTACAGACGAACAACTTCAATGATTGCATTTCTTCCATTATTACTAAGTGTTTTTTATACCATTCAGTCCATATTTTATTATTTATTTTATACATTTTTCATATTTCCGAAAAATATGAAACTCATTTTAAACTCTGCATTTTTGTTTTCTGCATAAAAATTAAGCCTACCTATTAAGGTAGGCTTATTCATTTCGCAGACAGTCCAACCTGTTGGAGCAGATGGCAAGCGAGAGTTACACGGACGAGGTGTTTTCGCTGTGTTTATTATAACAAAAATCTCAAGTAAAGGCAAAAGTTCTGTTAAAATTACAGTTAAAATTTATAATATTTTGAATATGCATTTAAAATAGCGTAAAAAAAGCTTAACAAAGTGGTTAGGCTTTTTATGTTTCAGTGTAAATCTGATAAATCGGGTTTCATGACATAATAATCTTGCGTTTCTAACGCTAAAATATTCGGTGATTCGATATCCAACGGTTCAATGACATAATCGTCATCGTTGATGTTGATTGCGATACCTTCCGGCAACGGTTCTTTATTTAGCATATTGACATACGCCGTCAACGCCGTTTCTTCGTCCAAACTCTTATGGATCAATATTTTCATGCCTTCACCTCTCTCAATTCTTTTAAAACTAACCACAGCACGTAATGAGGCGGTATGCTTCCGCCCCGTTCCCATTTTTCAAGGGTTCGACGCGGGACACCTATTTTATCTTCGACTTCAAACTGCGTTAATCCTGCTGCCTTTCGGTGGTCTTTTAACGCCGACACAATCAAAGCCCGGCTTTCTTTTTCCGACAGACTGATTATTTTTCGTCCGTGCAACCTTGTTTGTTTTATTCCCAGCGACACGAGATATGCCGCTTCTGTAGCGTTCACCGCTGCAATAATCAGCGGGTCATCTGTGCTGGCTTTAATAACGTCTAAATATGCTTCAAATTTGCTCACCGTGACAACCTCCTTTTTCCTTTTTCTTATTTTTTAGCTTCCAACATTTCTAAAAACAGTGTTCCGGCGATGTTCCAGCCTTTTTTTGTTTTATCCCATTTGCCACCGAAATCTTTAATGTATTCTTTAACTTTGTATGTTTCTCCGACAAGCACTGTTCCTTCTAGTTTGATTTTCCCGTTTGCGAAAAACTCATCGAACATATTTTCCATAACGTCCATATTAGCCTTGATCATCATTTCATATTTGTTCATCCTCTGTTCCGCCTTTCGTTTTTTAGTATTTTCCTTACCTCTTGTCTATATTATATGCGCTAATAGCGTAGTTGTCAATACTAAATTGTAGTCAGATTTAAAAAAATTAAGCATAAAAAATAAGCCTACCAATTTAATGGTAGGCTTTTACTATTTAACGGATAATCCAACAAGTACACCGCCAACAACGCCCCAAAAGGCTTTCTGCCGCTCTCTGCGCCTGCTAACGTCCTTCTGCTTCTTTGTTTGTTCGCTCAACGTCTGTAAGGATTTGTTTTGCTCTGCTATTGTTTTTTTGGAGTTCGACAATGATTCCTGCGCAAGCATTAGCTCGCTCCTTATCTTCTGATAAGATAAATGCTGCTCTTCGATTAGCTTCCTCAGCTCGTTCGAGTTCATCTGCTGCAGTTCCAACGTGTTCGATAGCCCTATCAACAGATTTTCCTGTCTGTTTATTATCGTCTGCAATTCGTTGAACTGTTCCCTGGACATCATTATTGTTTCCGGAAGTTCCTCCGCAAAACAATTTAAAGAAAATGATAAGCACAGCAATAAGGGCAAAACTAATAACAAGATACTTGCTATACCTGATTTGTTTTTCTTCATTCACTTTCTGCCCTTCTTTCAAATTAAATTCTATTTCATTATCATTAAGATAGTTCTATTTTCAATATAATCAACCTGTGCGCCGTTTTCTATACTCCCACTTATATTTCCTAGTGTTTTAGAGATAAAACAACGCACAGGCTAATTCTGTGGCTAGCTTTTATCTTACAGATTGTAATAAGTAATGCACCCTACCAGAATCGCAAGAGCAATACCAGCCCAAATCAAAATACGCTGTTTTTCCATATTAGTCACCTCCTTCCAAATATTTATTCCTGATCGTCCCAAAGATATACACCGGTAGAATTACCATTGTCACGCATATCCACATGCACAAACTCCTGACCGTAATACTCCCCAACACCGTCAAAAATCTGTTTGCAAATATTCGCCAGTTCCCATACCCCCATACCGTCAACATAGATATCCGCTGCAGTTCCATGTACGTGCTGGCTATTTGATACACCGCCTACAGCAGCATTATGCTCTGGACAACGATATGCATTAGTTACATATATAGGTTTACCCACAATAGTACGCAATCTTTCCAACCCATCAAGCAGAACTCCACTAATACCACCATCAGGAAGTTGTCCACAGTGGTGACAGCTCATTTCACTTTCACTAAAATGTTCACTCAGCATTTTTATCTACTACTTTCTTTTCAAACTTATCAGGGACACCGTCCCCGTCTTTATCTACTAAACTCGTAGCTATGAAAGTGACAAATGCAACCATAGCCGGTCCTATAACCTCTCTTATCAGTGCTAGAAGATCAGACATAACAATCTTATCCAACCACAACCACATATACATCCACGCAGCGTAATAGGTCAGTACCAGCAAAACGACTGCAATAAAATAGCCTACAATGACAGCCATTATTTTTGGCGACATTGAGGCTACTTTATTTCTGGCACTCACTATTAAGTTTTTTATTTTCTCAAACATAAATATCACTTATCCTTACATGAACAGTTATTACATTTGTTTTCTACCAGCAATAGCCGTTCACCAACTTCATCAATCCTGTTATGTGCAGATTTTGCCCTCTGATCAATCTCAGCAAATTTTATTTTTAAATCTGTTGTACGTTCTTGTTCCCTATTAATAGTCTTAGCTAAAGCGTCAACAGTCTTTTGGAGGTTCTCTATCGCCGTAGACAAAGGATTTATTATCCAAATCTTAAATACAAAACCTACTATGCCAAATAAAAAGCTAAAGATTGTTATTGAGGCCATTGCCATTTCAACCATCTTTGCACCGCCTAATCTAATATAATAGCGTCCAGTTCTTCTTTGCTCTGGGCTGCATTTACTTCAGCCTGTTTTATCCAACCATTCTGTTTACAAGTGCCTCTGTGAATCCCTAGATCAACATTCCACTGCAATAACTGTTCTTTTGTTAAAAAATATACCTGCTTAATATTTGCATTTTCTGGATATCCTCTCATTGGGTATCCATTGGGGAAATTTTCGTTAAACTTTTCAGGCGAAAGATAGATTGTGTTGAGATCGCTAGAAACTGTGTTTTGTGTATCTCTGTCGCTATCATACCTCACAGGGCTACCGGTGCATCGAGAAGTAAAACCGCCAGTAATTTTATCTGCTGTCCATGCATCAACAAGTTTAAGCTTTTGGGCTTTTAATTCTTCTAACGTAAGTTCTGGTTCCGGCTCCGGATCAGGCATTTTTTCCAGTTCCCATGTCTTCCCATTAAATTTTATAATGTGTCCATCTGCGCTTGATGGTGGCTCAATAGTTGTTGCGTGCGGTGGTATAAGCCACACTTCTTTCCCTTGCAGTTCTGTTTCAAGCGGGTCTAAAAACGCTTCTGACATTGCACTATAATATCCGTTCTCGTCATAATAATATAATTTCATCTTTGTTCTCCCCTTAATATTTAATGCAGTAAATTGCAGTCATAGCAGGCGGCTGCACGGTAGTACTTGCACCATAAATGGCGCTGCTACGGGACGCGTCAAAACTTATAAGTTGGCTATTAGACCATGCGCTGCCCTCAGGTCCGCTGCCGTCCTGATTATCGCGTCTAAAAGCACCGTCGAATCTAGCTTGTGACCATTCCAAAGCTGTCGAGAAATGACCAGTAATATTCGGCAGTCCTGCCGCTAGGACTGTGCCTGCCGTGTTACTGCCCTCAATAAATCTATTCATCAAATTCGGTAGATTAAAAGTAGTGCTGTCGTTACCGGTGCCATAAGTAGTGCCAATAGCAGAGAACAACGCCGCATATGTAGATCGAGATACAGCAGCGCCATTACATATTACCCAACCATCTGGTATACTACCATTTCCGGCAAACGGTATTATTGTACCAACCGGGATTACGGATATGTCATTTTTATAAGCAAATTCTTTCCACTCGCCCCAGCCATTATCGTTAGCGTAGTAATTGCGAACATATACCCTTACTGCAGAAGGTTTATAGGTTGTAAATACCTGCTTAACAAAATTTGAACCCATTGTAATAATTTCAAGATAAAAAGCATATAAATTAATAGGCATATTAAGACATTGCACTGCAAGTTCACTTTCAGGACAATAATAGACACCTGCTTTTTTGAAATCGTTTAAATCTACAACAGTAGTAATTCTTGTGGAAAGAAGCGACTTTACCTGTACCTCTCCGTCTTTACTTGCCACAACGCCGTTAACACTGCTAATATTCGCCCTAACAGTCCACGTAACAGCACCGTCCGTTACAGTTTCGCCTACGTTTTTGTTGATCAATTGTGGTTCGCTATCGCCGGTAGCTCCGCCTTGTGTACAAACTAAATAGCATCCCTTATTTAAATTTTTGCTATAAACAATATCGCCCGCCACATATTGCTTGCCTTGCTGTAAATAATTGTGGGCAAGATCATTTGCGTTCGCAATAACATTTTTAACCGCTCCACTCAATTCATTAAAATTATTGGGCTTCACAGTTTCGTTAGAGTTCCAACTGTCTTTCAGTAGTGAGCTGTTATAAGTTACTTCTTTCATCAAAAAGCCTCCTTGTATTCTATTTCAAATCTTATTCGAGCATTTTCACCCGATTTTACCGCCAGTGTTGCATCATCAATAACATTTTCCCCTGCATAAATTTTTACGCTTTCTATCAAAATGTTTGCAGTTTCTACTAAAACATCAAATGTTATTCTGCCACCGGAAACATTGAAGTTTAAAAAATCACTTGAATTTACTGTAATTGTATTGTTAATTACAACTTTGGTTATGATCTCCTTTAACTTAGATGCCGAATAATTCAGCGTGAACGGAGTTATTGACGATTGGTTGTTCATTTTAATTTCCCCCAGATAATAAGTAGCAAACGGTTTAGCACCTAGATTCCACGTTCCATCAAGTCTGTAGTTCCATTCTTCTGTTGTATCGTCGGAATAGAACGGTTTAGCACCTAGATTCCACGTTCCATCAAGTCTGTAGTTCCATTTGCCCCAACCAGCTAAATAGCGACTGCTCACACCTACTTTTGGAAGGACCAGCGATCTATAGATATAAATCATATTTGCAGGCTTTACTTTTGCAATGAATGTTTCAAGCTCAAAAAATAAACTAATATTATTAATAAAACTATCAACATAAAGTTCTCGCTTGCCGTAGTCCACCCATGCATTAAAATTACCAGCTCCAAATATCGTTGTAAGCTGCTGTTTTAAATAGTTCAGCGTATACGGCGGAGTTGTTGAAAGCCTTGTTATAACGCGTCGCTTGCGAAATTCCAAGCTATCTGTAGCCGTCGGCATTATGCCAAGAATCTTTTCGTATTGTTCAACACCCTTTTCATCAGCCGTCACAACAAACTGACGAGAAAAAGCAAACTTGGTATCGGTTTCGGCTTCGTCGTAGATAGGCTGTTCAGCATTCATCAGCCCTTCCATTTCTTTGTTTTCCCTATATAGTGAGGGCAAATATTTTTTAAGTAATCGCATTAACAGTCACCGTCCCCAATTTGGGTATTTGCTGTTTAGTTCCGCTTTCTTCAAGCAAAATGTCAGCATTGCCGCCATTTAATGTTACCGACTGCACATTTATAACATTCTCAACGCTAATCACTGCGCCGATAATTCTAGCGATGTAAACGCCGACTTGATATTTATTCAGTGCATCGTTATCGCCCCACTTTTGTTTAACTTCTAAAAAGTATTTTTCGATTGACGCTTGAATAAAAGGCTTTATCTGCTCTCCGCTAACTTCGCTTTTCAGGGTAACGTTTGCTACTATGTTTATAGCAACCTCTTCCGGCGTGGATATTGTAACAGTGTGGTCTATGGGAGCAATGCCGAGCCCCTGCCCGGTTTGTTCTGTAGGGTCAAAGTATTTCTTTATCTGCTGCATAAACTCGCTTGTAGCAGGCTTATATTCGCTGTCGATAACGGATACCTTCACCGTCCCCCCACCATTCCACACCGGGTAAACCTGCACCGCACCAACCCCCGCTATCGCCTGCGCCCATATTTTATAATGAGCAACGTTACCGCCATAAGGCTTATTGCGCAACCATTCAATTGTTCTGTTTCTCAATGCATCGTCTGTTTCGTCGTCTTGCCCAGGGGTTATAATAGTGTCCATATAGGCACTACCAAGAGCCGCTATATTGTTGACAGGGAGCATATATCCTGTATAAATATTTCCGACAACCCCGACGGTTTCGCATACTGCAACATATTCACCTTTAGCAGTTCGGTGTCTTACAACAAAAAACACCGGGGCGGCTTCGTCCTCGGTGCTTAATCTAATTCCAATCGGCACATCTACCTTCTGCCCTTCACTATCTTTCATGGTAACCTTGCGGTAGGCAGGTGTTGCAAGCTCTCTGTCAATTCCAAAGTCTGCGCAGCGGTTATCAAGAGATTTCCCCTTTGCGGTCAAGAGATATGTGTTTTCATAGTATAACTGCAGGTCGGCATATAACTGCGCCAGTGTAGCCATAGAGGGCGCAAGAGCGTCATAAATAATAGACCCTTGTCGTTTGTCGATTTCACTTTCAACAAGGTCAAGAGCCTTTTTCATAAAATATGAGTATGTTTTTACTTTTAGCTCATCAATAATATTAGCCAATCATTTTCACCTCCTGTTCTCCGTTTAATACACCGTCTACTGTTTCCACCGAATACTTTACAAGCAGTCCATCAATATTACTTCCCCTGGTAATTTCTATGTCATTTACCGCAAGTATCCGATCATCGTACAACAGCGCATTTTCAATTGTTGACCCTAAATCAGCTACCACGAAACTTATATCTTTTCCTATATACTGTTCAAGTCCAACTCCGTAATAGTGATCATAAATAACATAGGCGTATTTTTCAGTAAGCATTATTTTTATTATTGCCTGCTTTATTGCTTCGTATCCGTCAACAAAGCCAACTATGCGACCTCGCTGCAAATCAAGATGATAAGTCTTACTTGGCTGCTTTACTACCTTAGTCGCTATTTGTTCAGTTTTTATCCACGTAGGTATCATGCAAAACCCTCCGTATCAATTCGTTCAAGCAAATAGTAAAATTGACCGCCGTTAGATCTAATGCAAACGACCTTATCACCCGGCTTAATTGCTCTGAATTCTTCAATGTCTTCTGTTTCGTAGCCAGTTAAAGGGTTATCGCAGCCTGTATGCTTATGCTTATTAGGGTGAAAGTGACGTTTGCAGAAGTTGCTTACATAAATAAACTTCGAAGGGATAGGCTCTTTCTGTCCCTCAACTTTTATCGAAACAGGATTAACCGTTATAATTTCAGCGAAAACTATTGCCGTCCGTTCCTGCGGTGGAACTTTCCCATCCATAATTATATTTAACAGCTTGTTGCCAATCATTCCGGCATACTCACCTCCATACTGCTTGACACAACGCCATCAGTTATTGATGTATCACAGCTAATAACATATACAGTCTGATCTACCTTGCCGGTTAACGCACTGTTAAACCGTATTCTAAACCCGCTGCCGGCTCTTAATTCCAACAGGCTGTTATATGTTGTTTCATCTGCCACAACAGTTAACTTCATTGTCTGCTCAACACGATTAAGCAAAAACAAAAGATTGTTCGCCCTTTCTGTAATTTGCGCTTCGTTCATTCCTTCGTTAACAACTTCGTAATGCTGCAAGATACCCCATTGCTCAACATTTTTTTCATCATCAGCGACCGTTATTTTAGGAGTTTTTGCGTCTTTGTCGCCCCAAATCAGCTTCACAACGTTGCAAGCTTCATCGATGCTTCTGCTGTGCGTATATTCGCTCATAGCCGAGCTATCGCCTATCACATAGTCAGTTACCAGCTTTCCCATATCGACAAGCTCTAGCGTACCGTAGTTATCTCGAACAACGTAATATTTTTGAGTTTTAACAAGCACATCATCAATAGCATACTGTATTATTTCGTAGATAGTTTTATCATTGTGAATTTTATCGCTGACAATAGTTTCAGAACCAGCAATAACACTGCTTTTTAACTGAAATTTATTGCAGCAGTTTGTGAAAACATCATTGAGCGTTTGCCCGCCGTCGATAATATAAAAATCCTTGTTTTTCAGATAGCGCATTTGGTCATAAGCAGTTACTTTCACATTGTTGTAGCTATCTGTTTCCGTTTTGAACAGATACCCCAAAAACAAGCCTTTGCCGTCTATACCTATGTCAATAACACTACCTTCCGCAAATAGGTTAGACTGGTTCACATCAACGCAAGTAAAGATCAATGTCCCCGGCTGACCATCCAACGCCGTTTTAAACGTAATTTCGCTAATGACTGTTGAGATATCCCAACTTTCTTTTGTTTTTGAATTAGTTAAAACCGCGCTTAGCTTCATAGTGTTTTCTCCACGTTTTTAGGCAGCTTTAGCGTTACGCCAAGTAAAGTCCCTAGTCCATCACCCAGCGCAGGGTTTAAGGCTAATATTTCAAGCCATCGACTACCGTCACCCAAGTATTTACTAGCGACTGCCCACAAAGTATCATCGCTTTTCAAAGGCTGCGTAAGCGACGCAACCGGGTTATTGCCGATAAGGGTATCGACATCAGTCTGTTTGCTTACACCGTCTACAATGTTCCCCTGTGCGTCCCTTTGCAGCTTTGCAATGCCGTACTGCTTATATTCCTTTAGTTCAATGGAAAAATAAATATCATCATGCTCGCCGCCCCTCGTTTCACGCTTTAAGCTTTCAATCGTCATTAGCATTGATATGTTTAAGCGCGTTACAACGAGTTTGAGCGGTTTTTTTGTTTCCTGCAACCGTTTTAGCCAGTTATAAGCTTTCGTTCCCCCAAAGCTGCCCAACGCTCCCATAGCAGGGAAATAACTTTCAAGTGTGCAGGTTCTTAGTTTAGGCAGGCGAAGTAAATTAACCTCGCCTATACCAACTATGTCAGTTGTTTCATTGCTGCCCTCTCTTTCAATGGGTAGCATTTCAGGATTCACCGACAGCGGAACAAAATTACCGTCCGCAACAAAATAAATTAAAACTTCACTAACCATTGTCTGGCACCACCAAGCTACTGTTATAAAGGTCGACAATTCTCGTTTCTACCCTTTCAACAGCTTTATCAATATCCATTGTTTCCCTAATGTCGCCAAAAGACAAGTGAAACACAGGCTGCACAGTTTTGAAGCTAACCTGATATTTTTTCATGGCCAAATCTCTGATGAGCTTTAGGCTTTCATCGTCAATTTTTATCGGGTCTTTAACCTTGCCTACAGATTTAACTTTGTCGACATTGTTATCATTGTTGCCATATTTGTGTGAACCGCTTGTCCCGCTTGATTTTTCAGGGTTCATTATACTTTTTTTGAAGTCATCAAGACGTTTGCCTATATCTTGAGATGTTTCTATACCCCATGCTTTGCCTTCGTCATAGGATTTCCCGATATCTCCATATTCCAATCTAGTGAGCTTCTCAAATTCAGAATGAGTGTATAAGCCGCCGCTTACTTTTTCCAAGCCTTTGCTTACAAAATTGATCCCATCTAGAATGCCATTTATTAGATCAATCCAATAGTTACCGGCCCATTTCGCCATATTAATGAATACTGTTCCAATTCCAGATATAGCGCCACAGACAACACCTGCAATTTCAGGGAATTGCAGCATTACCCCTGCAAGTGCAAACACAATTCCCACTCCAGCAAGTACGGCAAAGTTCGCTGCTGCAAAACCTAGAGCGGCGTTCCACGCTCCTGCTGCCGCCGTGCCGAGCGCAATCCCGGCATTAATCGCGGTCGGGATTAAAGTTATAGCCCAAACAGTACCAACGTATGCACCCGCTGTTGCTAGTTCGTACATATGTCCCGTCAAAGATACCATAACTTTTTCACTTATCTTTCTCAAATACTCTAGGTTCTCACTAATGTTATAAATAGCTCTGCCGGCTACCTGACTTCCCTTTTCAAATACATCGCCAAAGAAATACTTAGCTCTATTTTCCATTGTTTGCATTGCTTGCCCAAATGTTATCGGCATATTTTTAAACTTTTTGTCTATATCGGCCGCTGCGAAAGTGAGTGCTTTTTTAATAATGTCCGCTGTTATTTCGCCATCTCTAGACATTTCTTTCAACTCGCCGCGGCTTTTACCGGTAAATTTGACGATTGCATTAGCAAGCATAGGTGCGTTTTCACTTATGCTTTTAAATTCGTCGCCCTGCAAACGTCCAGACGCCATAGCCTGCGTTAACTGGTACATACCGGCTTGCACTTCTGAAACACTTGCTCCGCTGACAATAAACGCTTTGTTCATTGTTTCAGCAAATCCAACTATTTCATCAAAGTTTCCGAAAGCGTCAGCGGCATTAAGTCCCAATTTTGCAACAACGGCTGCTGTATCGACATAAGCAGTACGTGAGCGTATAGAAGATAAGTACACTTTTTCCATTAACTCATCAGTTGTTTGCATACCGTCGTTAATGTTGTCAATACGCGCACGCATAGACATAAGACTATCGCCCATGCCAAGAGCCTGCCCCGGTAGTTCTGCAAGCTTTGTTGCAAGATTATTAGCCATATTGCCTATAGCACTACCGAGGGCAATGCTTTTAGTTTTTACGCCGCCCATTTTACCCGCCATGCTATCAAGCATAGCATTTGTTTTTTCCATGCTTTTCTTTAATTCAAGCATATGAGCGTTAATGTCAGCGATAGGCTTGGACATACGGTCGTCGAGAATTATCGAATTGTGAATATCGGCCATAATTCACCGCCTTTACTTGTTTTTAGCGTTTGCTTTCGCCAATTCTCCCAAGCAGGCGATAACAAACGCTTTTTCGTTTTGAGGAAGATTCGCGAAGTCCGACGGTTTCCAGCGCAAATGCAAAACGGCGCCCAAACAAAGCGCCGCTTCGGGATCTTCCTTTATTAGTTTTTTGCAGTTTCAATGCTTTCATTAATATTTTTGTCAAACCCGCTAAGTTTTACAATTTCCTTGAACAGTTCTTCCTGCTCTCCGGCAAGCAAGCATTTCTCAATAACCTCTTCCGGAGTGTTAGCTCCGACCTTCTCCATGAGCGTTGCGTCGTTTAATGCCGGTTCTAAGACGCAATTTAAGATTACGAGCTTAGCAAATTTTGTTGCAGAATAAACACCTTTAATAGTAGCCCTCTGTGATAATTCTTCACGTTCCTGATTGCCTATAACCTTAATTTTAAATTTACCGGGAATGCGTTTAGACACGGCTACTTCCGCGGTCAGGTTATCAACAACGTTTCCTGCTAAAAAGTCAGTTAATTTGCTCATTAGATCACCTCATCAAATTTTTTCAATATTTTTGCATAGCGGAAATTAAAGGGTATATCTTCGGTTAATGCACCGACAGAGTTATCAAGCATACCGAAAGACGACTTAGTAATAGTAATACCCTCGATCATGATCTCTTGCCTGCCCGCCTTGCTCGCCGGGTCCTCGTTTACTACTACGGCCTTAAACTGTGGCATTTTTCCCGTCTTGTAATAATCAAGAATAATATCGCGGTATTTGCTTGAAACATAATACCCGCTGAAAGTACCAGTACCTTTAATACCGTGTACTTTGGTTTCAGTATGCCGAACCCCTATAGGCTTAATTTCAGTTGTATCAAGCTCAATATCAGCGGTAAATTTGGTAAGGTCAAAAAGCTCGTACACCTTGTTATCAATGGTGGCCATTACTTTACCTTCTCGGCCGCTGATGGTATCCTCACCCAGAATATATTTTTCCATTTGTTATCCCCCCTTATGCCAAAACTTCAATATCCATATAAAGAATTTCCATTGCGTCCAATATCGGCAGCTGATTAACACTCGCTCTTACCGCATCGACATTTACACCACGTTCTACGATAGTATTTTCAACAGGATCATAAGACGCTTCGACGGTTTCAAGCCGTTGTAATTCGGTAATATAGGCAACTACATCAGCCTTGAAAATAGCCCTACCCCTATTGTTATTTGTTACCTTGCCGATGTAGTTGTTTTCCCAAACAGACCGGATAGACATTCTCATTTCGTCCATAACTCGGATTGCCCTGTTTTTGCTGAAAACATAACCTTTTTCCGGCTCAAACAGGTGATAGGTATTAATGTCTTTTTCGACTACGATATTACCGTCCTGACGTGTGCTGAAAAGGAATTTCCCTAATTTCAGCTTCTCTTTAATAACGCTGTCTTTGTGTTCCGGAGCAAAGCCGATTGCACCTTCGACAACTTTATATGTGTTAGACTGGTTAATCTGCGCACCTGCTGTAATACCTGCGACCCATGCCGGGACCATTTCTTTTGGTACTGTTTCATTTGCAAAAATAAGGCTTTGCTCACTTGCAATAACCCCTTCATAGTTGTAAGTGCTTGCGTCCTCATAAATGCAAAGCTGCACCCCTCGGCCTTCGTCCTCTCGCTGATTTTCAATAAAAGTTTTGGCCAAAGCATTAATTGTGCTGCCATCGGTTATAATGGCCATGGTTTGCCATTTTGCAACTTCGAGCAGTTCAAAATATTTCGGATAAGCAGCAGAAGCACTGACAGTACCATCAGAGCCAGAAGTCAGGGTAACACCTGCTGCTTCTTTAAGTTGCCCGCTATCCGTTGTTACATCAATGTAATCGTTGGATTGCACCTCATCTTTGCTTTTTACCTCTTGGCTGTGGACGAGAACCCCATCCCAGAACGTCAAGAAGTTATACTTAGTAGTATCTACCTTGTTTTTATTAATTTGAACTGTAATCTTATTACCAGCCTTACCGGGGTATTTCGCAGTAACAGCGAAGCCGCTGATCGTTCCGCTCGCTTGAACGCCGCCACTGTCAAGTCGATAAAAAAGACACCTGTAACAATTAGATAAAATTAATCTTGCGACTAAACTATCTGCGGTATCTGCTGCCGTAAATCCTAGCTTTGCTCTGCTATCGCCGTTCAGCAACTCGCTGCTTTCTACGTCTATCAGGACATCAGAAGGACCCCACGAAAGCGGCAATGCTACTGTTGCTATACCTCTATCACCAACCGTCAGCAACGGCTTAGCTACCTGCCTAAAATTGATGTATGCGCCCGGTCTGACTTTATTTTGGCTTAACCATACGCCACCTGCCATATTATCACTCCTTACGTTATTTTCAGGTCAAGCTGCATTTGCAATGCTTCTGCAACTTCTTTTTTTACCCTGATGTAATATTTACCAATAAATTCTAAATTACCATCGTTTTTTTCGGCATAACTGTCTTTCTCCAGCCGCATCAGTCCACCGTCTATTGGCACTAAATCAAGCGCAGACGGAAGGTCAATCGCCATTTGGTCTAAAACGCTATTGATGTTTTTTACCGTTGCGGGTTCTGCAGCATGGCGGTATGTGATGTGTGTAAGAAAAAACAAATACCACCTGTCAGCATTATCCCTTTCAACCGATATACTTGCGTTGTTTATATAAAATGCAGGATAGACAGGCTTAGCAGCCTTTTCCTTGTACCACTTGACGCCGAATTCATCAAACAGTGTCTTGCCGATAGCGTCTTTGTATAAATCTGCCGTAATCAGCCAAATCGCCCCCTAATCAACGAAAAACCTTTTTAGCTCCCGCTTGTATTTCCTTTCTACCGTTTTAAGCCCCTTGTTAAGCGGAACTGTATTCATGTAGAATGGCTTTATTTTTTTAGTGCCGAATTCGATGTATGATGCATAGTCCTGCGGATTGCTAAAGGTAATTTTGTGTTCATGACCTTTTTGGCTGTAGGTCATTTCCCAACTATTACGAAGCGCGCCTGTATCAACAGGTGTTCTCCGCTTTGTTTTGGCAAGTATAGCCGCACCTTCTTTTTTGAGAACCTTTTCAGCTACTTCTGAACGAATTTTTGACTTGCGTTCGAAATCGCTTTGAAACCTTGCAAACTCTGAAAAATCAAACATCTTTTCGCACCTGTAGATAAAAATTACTGCGCCCTGGATATGCACTCAACATACCAACAAAACCATTGATTTCAGCGAACGCAACGCCGTTTGACTTTCTGCGCAGCTTTACATAGTCGCCGTTTTTAACGTCAACGCCAGCAGGAAAATCAACCCTGATCAACTGTGTAACTGGCATTGTACCAGCGGTTACAGTGTCCGGCCTATCATTGATCTTGTAAGAAATATGACACGGCTGCTTTTCAACTACCATTGCAGTCGCTTCTGTAACTTCCCCAGTGTTGGGGTTTTCGCTGACGGTGTCGCGCCAAACGTCCATCTCATCAGTATCAAATATTTTCATTTTTTCGCCAATGATAGAAAAATCAACAACCATGCCACACCTCGCTAAAACATTACCCTGAAAGCGTGCAAGTCGCTAAGGGCAGAGTTAAATACATTATTTGTAATTTCCGCAAACTTAAAACTTCGATCAGCTTCTTTGATCTCTGATACTTTCGACTGTTCGGAGTACACATTTACGACCATTCTTGCTATTGCCGGCTCTAGTTCGACCGGGATTGCCCTAATGTTGCAGTAGTTCTTCGCTCGCTGGCTCATTTCATCAATTAAGGCATTTAAAAAAGCGTCTTGGGTATCAGTAGTGACACCCAACAACGCTTTTACTCTCTCAAGAATGCTCATTTAACGTCCTTTGCAGCTTCGGTTTTAGAACCAGTCTTTACCGCTGCTTTTGGCTTAACGTCCTTTGCAGCTTCGGTATAGCCAGCTTGTTTTAACCGGTCCGCATCAAATTCGCTATTCACAACAATCGTGATACCGTCTTTTTTTAATTCCATAGTTACCTCCGTTATGCCTGTGCGTGCAGGTAAATACCTTTAGCTTTGTTATCGTAAACAAAAGCGTCATGATAAAGTCTGAATTGGAATTTCCATGCGTCTTTATCCTGATTTTCTTCCGGGGTAAAGATTTTAGGAAGAGCAAATTTAACGACCTGCAGCACTGCCGGTTTATGAATAATCATAAAGTTAATTGCCTTGCCTGTGGTATCTGTGGGTTTAAAACCGTTTTCGGAAGAACCATCATTAAGAGTAATGCCAGTATAGAAGCGACCAGGAACAACCCAATTAATCGGCATATCGTTATAGCCGCTCAAAATTGTGTTTACAGTTCCGTCACTACCCCACTGACGAGCTAAAGCAGAATTAAGCATCGGCTGAAGCGCAGTACTGATATTCAACACACGTTCAGTACGCGGGACTTCCGCTTCATCCATTTTTGCTACTGCATCATCAATCGCTCCAATAATTGTTTCTTTAGTCAAAGTAGCAGGACTTGCTTTTAAAATACCGCTTGCACTTGCGTATTTAGCAAAGCGATAAGCATCAAGCTCCGGCACAACATGCTCACGCTGGTAGCCACCGACAACAGCGCCAAAGGTCATTCCAAGTGTTTCCTCATCATCCATGCGGTCGACTGAAAACTCTCTGCCGCGCTCAATTGTCAGCTTCATGGTTTCCCATGCTGCTGTAACTGTTGCTTTAGGATAGCCTGTATCGCGGGAGTAGTTACCCAACCCAACAGTACCGACTTTCAACACTTTAATTTCGTTTACACCCGTAAAAGCATTGGTCATAACTCTAGCGTCAAACACGCTAGTAGCTGCGCCTTTTTTATAGATTTCGTCAAGAATAGGTAAAAATTTGTTTGCTAATGCAATGTTGTTTGCCATTGTTTAATCACTCTCCATTTTTATTTTTGTTATTCCAACCCTGCGCCCATTCTAATAGCCGCAAGTTCCGCATCACCGTTCTTATCATCTTGGTTACCAGGTGAGTGCGGTTTCATTCCGTCAGGCTTTTGCGCTGCCGAAAAAAGGTAATCATGAGACGTTTTGATTTTTTCGAGTTGTTCGCTCAAACCGCTAATATTTTCCCCGTCTACCTTTACAGCATTGCTGTCAAGCAAAGCTTTAACCAGTTTCGCATCTTTCGCGCCACTGCCTGCCAGTGCAACATCAATAGCTGCATTTTTTCGTAGTTCGGCAATATCCTGATTGTATTTTTCCTCGCTTGCCTTTACAGCAGCCTGCAGTGCCTTAACGTCAATACCTTCAAACCCTTTCAGTTGCTCCTGTAAAGCTTTGGCGGCGTCTTTCGCCGTTTGCAGTTCTTTAACATGATTTTCTTTCAAACCATCAATTTCGGCTTTTGATTTGTAGTTTTCTCTGAAATATTTGTTGAAGTCCTCCTTTTTTTCTGCCGGAATATCAAACCCCAGCTCTTTTAATTTTTCCAAAATATCCATTGTTAAACCCTCCATACTTTTTTATACAGGTCAGTACCTGTCAGATTAGCGGTTATAGTCCCGCCGGACTGAAAATAAAAACACCCTTTTGGGTGGCTTTAACTTAAATATTTTTCTGCATATTCTTTATAAGTCATATTTTCAGGCACATAAAAGTATTTCCCGTTTTTATCCTTTGCAAGCCGTTCGCCCCGATCATCAACCATCGGTACAGTTGTAGATCTACAATTAGGGTGCATAGGCGGGGCGTTTATCCCCTGTCGCTTGTCTTTCAGCGCGAAGTCTTTACCGTCTAAATCTCGGCATATTTCACTGGTCTTAAAGTCAAGTACGGCCGTATACACATACCTTTCAATGTCGTTGTCTTCCATAGCTTGAAAATTGGCATCGTTTAAAACGTGTGATACTTCTGTTCTCGCCAGCCGTAATGCGTTTTTATAGCCTGTGCCTGTGCGCTTATTTATCATGGTAGCTATCTCTTTAGGATTTCTCCCCAAAATAAGCCCGCTGGGGATATCTTTTTGCAATGCTTTCGAAACACTTTCCGCATTATCTGCGGACCGAGTTTTGAAATTACCATCCAGCCAGCGGCTATCAATTGCCCTTTTAATTGCGTCAATTTTAGGTTTGCTAATAACTCTTGTGCGTCCGCTTTCAATTGCCGAATTGTAAGCCCCGCTGTTATAACCGTCAGAATATACTTTGCTCAAAAGGTCTGCTAACGTTTCAACTTCTCGCGCAGAAGCTTGTGACAATATCAAATCAATTTCAAACATCAGTTTGTCAACGCGTGTTATTTTCGTTTTTTTAGATTGACGATAAGCGTTCCTTTTGAACCAAGAGGGATAATTCTTCTTATCTGAGTCAGCATATGCCGTAACGGCAAATTTTTGCTGTGATAGCGTTTGCGCTTTGCTTAACAAGGCGTATATATCATCAGTACCATAGCGGCCTATATAAGCTTCAATTTCTTTTTTTATCTTCGCTGTAGCATTAACGTATATCTCTTTTAGCTTGCGCTCTGCTGGGGTTAGGCGTCTATCTCCAGCAGAAAGCAATCGCTTTGCCCAATATTCATCACTGCGCCGCATTTGGGTCACCATCTAAATTATTGTAAATATCGCCCTGCTCTGATTTATACTTATCAATTTCGGCAGCCACATCTTTAACCCAAGGCATATTTGACAATATTGTTTCGGTTGAAATCCCCTCTATAGACTGAGCTTTTAGGCACATATCAATTGCGGACTGCTCGTTGATGAGGATATCTCTGTTAAAGGTTATCTCAACGTCCCCAGATACACTATAATACTTGTCAATAAACCAACATATACCATCAATGCAGTTTCTGACTCCTTTTTCTAACCCGTTGCAATCCAAGTCAAGCGGGGCATACATATACTGTCTGGCTTCTGCTGACGCATTAGCACCCATAGCCTGATCAGGATCAACGCCACGGCCAAACGCGTATATATTACGGCGCAAGCGGTCTAAATAAGTGTCAGAGTTGCTAACGTCTACGCTATCATCAATTGTGTCTGCGTCGCCGTCATCGTTAACCATTATCAAGCGGTAAGCGTTTACTGTTTGGCGCAATCTTCCCAACTGCTCACCATCTTTCCCGCTACCGCCATAATTTTTTACTTTAATAATCTTGTTGCCTGCATCCTCTAGCGCGTTTCCATTGTTTGATACTCCTTTGTCGTAGGCATCAATCAAGCTTTTTATTCGGCTAATCAAAGGAGTTTCGCTATCGTTATATTTTATCGGCACAAACGGCAACCGCTCCCAATCATGCAGATTACCATCAGCGTCCTGCAGCATAGCGGCCTTTTCGCCTACCGCTATAAGATTGCTGTTATAGTTCTGCGCGATCATTTCAACGCTTGACGCCGTCTGCTGGTACTTATAAAGCTGTACGCCGTCAGCCTGCCAAAATTCCGCATATGTGACAAAACACTTTTGAGCTGCTTCAAATTCTACCTGCGTGTAAAATCTGATCAAAGCTTGCAAGTCTGTATGCTCATCATCTCCCCAAAGTGGGATTATTTGCTTTGCGTCTATAACTTTAAACTTTAACTGACCTTTTTCCGGGTAAATGTAAATCCAACCAATGCCACATTTTATTGCACCAGTAGCACAGGCCGTTATTTGACTGCGAACCTTAGTATCAAAGACACTTTGTAAAATATCATCTTTTGTTTGGTCCAGCCCTTTTACGCTAAACTCACGACCCAGCAAATATTGGATTTTTTGATCTATCAACTCTGTTGCAAACGTATGTACTATTTTGTTGTTAGCAGCATTTTTAACCTCTGTCAGCAGCCCATCTTTGCCAATAGCCATACGTTTGGTATCTAAAATATCATGCTTACCAGCGTAATATCTTGCGCCAGCAAGCATATTTTTATAACGCTCACTTTCGATAAATTCTTTAATTTCGAGTTTGACTATTTGACTATCACTTAGCGGAGCGTTGCGCTTTAGCGTGTCTATTAATGACAAATCCATACTTAACCCCCTATTACTACAAAGTTGCTTTGCGCCATTGCTGTGTTAACAAAATATCTTAGCGCGTCCATTGCGTGGTCATTATCTTTTACCGGGCGATCTTCGGTGCTTTTGGTATCCCACAAATAGCTCTGAAACTCTGCTATTGTGTTTTTGCACGAAATGTGTACATAAAGCCGTTCCTGCGCGATTAAACTTGCGACGGATCTAATACCATTCAGTACATCATTTTTGGCTTTCTTAGCCGAAAACTGCCCATGCTTTTTAATCGTTGCGATCATACTAGCAGCGGATGGATCTATACCGATATAATCAATGTCATATCCGTCGGCCAACCTTACCAGCTCATTGTAATAATCATCATCCGTAAGCTGGCGATTGTTTGCTCTCCCGCTGTAGTAATACTCTTTGATAAGATAAGCGACATCTACGCCTAACTCTCTCCGCACACCAAAAAGTAGGGCAGCAAATGGATTCTGCGTGCCGTAGTCGATAAATATATAATGACGGTCACACTTTGGGGTCACTTGCTTAACGTGTCTGTTTGTGCTAAACATCGGATAAATCAACCCTTCGGCCAGCACCCACTTGCCAAGGATATATCTGTCATACCACACTGTTCCTGTGTACTCTTTTTTTAAGTTTTCGACAAACTCGCTCGGTAAAAAATCATTATCATCGATACTGTACTCTTGCAAGTATATATCTGCGTCACTGTCCATAAACTTTTTAAACCAATGCATAGGGTTGTCAGGGTTACAGGTTAGGTCACATCTGCTATACGGCTTATCTAGCCGAGATTTTAACATCTCGAAAACCTCGTTGTTATAGGTCACCACCTCATCGCAGTAAGCATATTTAATGCTGCTGCCACGCAGGCGGTCTACTTGTGTCACCTTGTCCGCTCCTAGGCAATAGACTTTTTCGCCAAATATTCGTGCCGTGTTATCTACACCGATATCGCCTACCAGCGTTGCACCGTAAATAGCCTGCAACGGCTCAATTACATTGCGCTGCAGCGTTCCCTTGGTATTGCCAAGTATTACCGTTAGCCCCTCTTTTCCCGCTACCGCTCTAATACGGATCGGTATAACCGCCAGTACATCTAAATACGTTTTGCCGGAGCGCGTTGCGCCGGATTTAATATTCCAGCGGTGGTTAGCGTTGTTAAGATACTCTTGTTGTTTTTGCGTAAATGTCATTTCGTCAGCCCCTGCGTTACTTTTGATAGTATCTCATCAAGTTTTTCCAGTGCTGACGAACTATTATCAACAGGATTGCGCTTATAAGATCCGGGCATCCTATTCGACAGCCAGAAAATTTGAGCCGTAGTATTAGCAGGTATAGGCACTTCTTCCTCTGCCGTCACCACTTCCTCGTCTTCCGCCACTCGCTTGCCGTTATCATACTTGACGTGCTTTACCTTAAAACACTTTTTGACTGTGATTACCCTGTCCAAACAGCTTTTAAAAAGTGCATTTTCGACTTGCCTGTCAGCAATCTCCTTGCTTTTTTTTAAAGCCTCCGCAAACTCCCCATACTTTTTTTGCCAATCATACAAGGTAGATACATTTATCCCCATGTTTTTGGCAATTTGCTCATTGGATAGTCCATCCCTAGCCCAGCCAGCTATGCGCAGTAAGCCGTCCTCGTTATTCCAAATTTTATTAAACTCCGACGGTCTGCCGCCTGCCATATCTCTCACCACCTTAAATAAAAAAGCACCTAACCGAAGTTAAGTGCTGTATATTAAGTTATATAACCCTGGACTTGACCTGTCCATTATTTTAATCTGCACGCTAATAATTGATATACTTTAGCGTGTTTTGTTGCATTTTTACCCGGATGTTATTTATGTAGTTTAAGTAGTTATTTACTACACCACACCACGCTTGCTGCCCATGTTACTCCTATAACAAGATCAACTGGTCGTGTTGTTACATAGCCGTCTATAGCTCTTTCTACAGCCTGCCAATATCCCTCTATCAATGTTAGGGCTACTAAAAACATTAGCGTTCGCTTTAACATGTTCGTACCTCAATTAAATATGCCGCTGTATCACCCCAACGGTAAGGCTACCCCAAGTCTACAGATATGGTGCTCTGCGTTCTATGGGCTTCTTCACGGGCTGCGTACAGTTACCGTCTCTCATGCCGTTGTTTTGAACCTACCAGTGCGACCGCTGCAAGCCGCACGGTAGGAGCTATGGGTAGTTATCCGCATCATTCATATGATAAATTGCAGCTATCATATGCCATCATACGGCGAACACCATAGCCAAATATATGCACATACGGTTTATAACTTGCTCGGATAGTGAGCGGATTACTGCGTATGGCTTTATTGTAAGCCCACTTACTTACAATACTATTTTAACTCATCAAAACAGGTAATATGTCGGAAACTTTTTTTATTTTATCAAACCTTTTTTCAACGCCAAACCAACAGCATCCCTAAGGAACTCTTTGCGAAATTCATAACAAGTATCTCTATTCACACCGTTTAATTCTGCAATTGTTTTCATCGGCTTCCTTTTTTCATATTTTTGATACATAACTTTACCAGTAAGCTGATTCTCATGTATCTTATAGGTTTCTGCGACAACTTCAAGCCATAGCTCCGGGTTCATTATTATCGACTGATATGGTCCATATCCAAACGATATCATACGTACTGGCTCAATGTTTTTTAATGCTGCTGTTTCTGTTGGATTACTGATAAAAGCATGCCCCCCACCGCCCGTATGCCCTTTCCTTGCAGTACGCTGCTCTTTTTCTTCATCAACAACTTTTTGTATTTGCTTACGATCCCAAAAGTATCGCTCTACATGCTTAATATACTGTTCTATTAGCATATCAGTCTCCTTCTAGCTTTTCTTTCTAAATCGCCTAAATAATGCTCCAAAAGGATTTATGTTGTCTTCTACAAGTTGGTTCAAAATAGCCTCCTCAAACTCTTCGTGTTTATGTTCTTGTTCGCCCACAACAATCCAATATTCTCGCACCCATTCTCTCGTACCGTCTGCACTTTCAAGCAAATATAAGATACCTTTAGAATCTAATTTAACACCAAGTACTTTACGTTCTCCCTTAGGCACATGTACATTATCACCTATATTAAACTTGCTTTCTATTGTTAATAACATTTGTATCGCCCTTCTTATCTGATAGATTTATTGTAAAAATACTAAACCTTCTTAAAACTAATATAAACAAAAACGTTAATATCCAATGTTCATATACAAATTCAAATATCCATTTTATTAGATCAGGATAATTCATGTCTTCACTCCTTAATCATTACATATAGCTTGGCCGCAGTATTTACAGTAGTGAGCACCATCATCTACCTCACGTCCGCATACAGGACATGCCCAGCCTTTAGGTATTTGTTGTGGAAAAGGACAGTTTGGTATAAAATGCTCTTCGACTACCAAATTTACTTCTTGCGGTATCTGCTTTTGAGCAGCCGTCAATAAAGTCATATAAGCCTCTCTTTTCTTATTCATAGGCATTTTCCAAATGATTGGTTTTAATAAAGCTATTGATCTTTCTAACTTTAGTATGTTCATTCGGGTTCACCGTCCATAATAGCCCCGCAATTATAACAATAATGCTGTTCAGTAATATCCAACCCGCCGCCAAATACATCTGTTGCGGCATATGAGTTGCAATTAGAACAGTAGTAAGCACCGCCCCCTTCCCAACGTCCGTGCTTACGTTCCTCTACAGTAGGAAAGGTCATTATAACGCCAACGACTTTCATCAAACCCGCTTTCTGTCCTATAAAATATTCGTCATTGCCTGCATATATTTCATTTCCCATTCTCTCTAAATATTCCACTAAAGCATTTTTATCTATCAATTCCATATTATTCACCTTCCATTTTTGCGCCGCAGTTCGGACAATATTTTTTAACGTCGCAAATAAACTCTAAAACATGATGGCATTCGGAACACTCTACGTGCCATGCTTTTTTAGTAAGCCAATGCCCATTTTTACGTTCTTCTGTAGGCATTGTATCAAGCCTATCAGCAGCACTTTGATAACCGCTTCTAATTCCGTCGAAAAACTCACCCCAACCGTGTATATCTCTAGCTATTCTTAATAATTCAGCTTTCGCCTTATCAGCGTCTATTAATCGCATAATCTATTCACCCCAACCTATACACATAGTTAATCATTCTATATAGCGTTTGACGCAAATACCCCCTAGCGGTGGCTTCAGTAACACCGTTGTTTTTGCTCGTTTCGATTATAAATTTTAAAATATGTTCAAGCATATTAATTTGTGAAGTGCTGGCAGTTTTACTGGCAATACTGAAACCATCTTCACCGTCAATTTTTAAGGGGTAACACAAAATATAATCTTCACCGCTATCCTTTAAAAGTTTTACAATCTGTTCCATTTTTTCGTTAGTCATTTTTCTTCACCGTCCCGTCTGTTCCATACTGCTACAGCTTCTTCTTCTGTTGGCTGAAATCTCCCAACAGTTGCGTCACATTCTAGATTTGTACAGATCACATAATAATAAGGATTAATTGGCGTTCTTTCCATCTTAGCTTTGCTACCGCAGAACGGACAAGGTTTTAATTTAGTCATATTTCTTCACCTTTCTCAATTTCTTACAATGCAAATTTCATTCTTATATTTGTTAAAAATTACGTCATTCGCCCGAAAAATCAACAAGTCTCCTGAAAATCTTCCCAAACAAGAGATAATTGCGTCGTCCGGGTATTTTTCTATCAGCTCTATCAATTCTTTCTTTGTCATTTTTCTTCATGCTCCTTTATTTCAATTAATGGACAATCTATCAGCCTAATGTTTGGATCTTCAATTTCACAGACAAGAATACAGCAGCCTTTGCTCTTATCAACAGAAAATGGTAGATTCCTATAAAAGCCAACTGGATATGTCAATGGGCATTCACCGCAGTTTGCAGGCATATCCATTCCTTTAATTGCTATCATGATCTTCATCCCTCTCATAGCCTTGGCAATAAGTTTGTCCATTCATTAATACAAAGCGACAGCAATTACAGCCATAACTATCTTTATAAGTGCATTCACCATTACTATAATGCTTGCAATTAACCCACGGACAATATAGTACTCTCTGCCCTGAATATTCATCTCTAACGTGTATCTGTACTACTACGTTAGCCAATTTAATTGTTTTCATGTATTTCTAGCTCCGTTCTGTCAGCCCAAGTAATCCTACGCGATTTAAACTTAGTTGGCATAGATATAACAGTAAGCTGAATACAGTTACTACATTCTGGGTTTTCGCTCAACTCACTGGCCTTTCTATTATTAATGCATAAATAACAATAGTCTAAGTATTTCATTTTTTACTCCTACATTCTTACCCAACGGTTTTTGTCCTTAGGCATAAATTCAGAAGGTCTACCAAAAGGAGATATGATATCTAAGCCAAGGCATAGACGAGCAAAATTTTTTACGCTTAAATTTTCCCTTTGACAAATACCACAGTGAAAACTACCCAAGTATTTGCACTCATGGCACCAGCCTACGTACTTGATTTCAAGATTTTTCATAATTTATACCTCCTTTCTACATTCGTCACACAAATAGTCAAACTTTCCCAAAGTACCTTCCGGATACTCACTATCAACGTCTATACGCCTTCCGCACTTGCAGCACTCACAAAACCACCCGTTTTCAAAGTAGACCTTTAACGGAAGATTATTGATACTGCCGTATTCGTCCGCCCACGGTAATCGGCTAACGTTGGCATCTAAAAAATCAATATCTAATTCGCTAGCCCCTTCTCGTTTTGCTTGACCTCTTGTTTTTCCGTATACAATAACGGCGTATCCATCACCGTCACGCTCCTTACAGCAATACGCTTTCATCTACTCCACCGCCTTCGCTGATTAAAATAAGTTTCAAACAAATTTATTCTCTCATCAAACCTATTTATAAGTCGGCCAATCTCTTGTACGGATCCGGCATCAGCATCATACATCAATCGCAAATAAAATTTACTCAAAGCTAATATTGATCTTTTTTTACAAATTTGGCACTCTGCCGTAATTTGATAGTACATAGGATATTCTATGGTTCTCAACTTCAAGAAATCTATACAACTATGTTCCACTACTCCACCACCTTAAACTTCTCTAAAATCAATATCCGGGTACTTATATAGCAGCATCTTCTTTTTGATCATATACACCTGCGTCCGCATCCCCTTTGTATCAACGTAATATATATGCCCATCAGCTTCTGTTACCTTGAAATCAGCCTTGTAAATAATCGGCCTTATCTTTTTACCTGCGACCTCGTAGCCAGGCTGTAAAACGAATTCAGGCTGTAATTCAATGCTTTTTACTGCACCGGTACGCTGCTGCCAAAGTAGGTCCTCATAGTATTTGGCTTCTTTCCTGCTATCAAAGCGAATCCCGTCAACCTCAGTTATTGCATTACCATATTTCAGCACAGGTACAGCCCCGGGTAAATTCGCCGGCGCTGTTACGCTATCAGAACGTATTTTACTTACAAGGTGTGCCGGCAGTTCATTCCATGTCGTCATTTATTACTACCGCCGATAACATAATTTCTAGAGCTTTCTTCTCTCGCCTTAACCGGGCATTTTTACCGCCGAGCTGACTATTTTTCCGACGCAGATGTTTGAGTTCAGTCAGTATCTGCATAAGCACTGGTTTCAATACTGGTACATACTGATCGCCTGGTTCTTTTTCGATTAACGCCATCATAATTTTTATATTTATTGGTCTCACTATTTCCAACTCCTTATATTTAAAAGGCCGCCCCCTACGGGCTAATCACCTCCACAATTGCCGTGAACACAAGATATACCTGCTGCGGCACACAACCATTACCTAATGTCTTTAGTCGTTTCGCCCTGTTTTTCTGCCCAACTATTACTCTTGGCGGTTCATATGCGTATTGCTCTACATTTATTGCAGCAGGCCAGCCCTGCCAACTTTCAATATCCTCTTTTGCTACATTGATGTCAGTCCAGCCTATAGGTAATCCCATGAGTAGTTCTACCCAATCAGCGTTTAACTGCCCTTGTTGCTTTTCATACACAACAAAATCAAGACTATTCCTTTTTCGTCCATCTTTTCGCACATTCGCCGAACATCCTCCCCGCCAATCTCTTTGGGTTGGTGTCGGCCAATTTACCGCCTGACTTAAATTAACGCTGTGCATCGAACCTGGCTTTTGTTGTGTTGATTTCAAATTACCAGTAAAAGTATCTGCAACTGTTGGCGTAGGCCAGTTCTTAACTGCTGTAGCTAATCCATTACCTGATGTAGCACTTGCACCTTTACGATTGTAATTACCACATACACTCGCGGTAGGCCACAATGAACACTCGCTCTCGTTTATGTGGCGCTCCAACATCGGCAGCTCCATAGCATGACCATCCAACACGATACCCCATTTCGGCCAGGTCTCGCAGAACAGTTCCGAAGCCTCCCCCCCGAATCCCGGCAGCAGAGATTGAGAGTAACCCGCGCACGTTTTCTGCCACGATCCATCTTGGCTTAAGTTCGCGAATAAGCCGGGCATACTCTCCCCAAAGACCGGAGCGGGTAACGTTCCCTGCGCTATCAGTGAAACCAGTTCTTTTACCTGCTGTGCTAACATCTTGACAGGGAAATCCTCCGCATATGATGTCGATTTTGGATATTCCGTCTGCTTTAAGTCTTTCTGCTGTGAGGTCTCGCACATCACTGTAGATTGGTACATTTGGGAACCTCCTTTTCAATACTTTTTGTGGATAGTCTTCGATCTCACAAAACGCTACCGTTTCTATCCCTGCCCACGAAGCGGCAATGTCAATCATTCCTACCCCGCTAAATAGCGATAACATTTTCATTGTCCTCACTCCTACTCGCTACTTATGCTAACGCATTCCTTGTCCTGCAATCTTTTAAAGCTATTAAATATCTCCCGTGCTGTAACGGCCCGCAGATCATCGGACCACATCAAGCAGTTCGGGCAAATATGCACCTCAAAATATCGGCCTCTGGTTACGTGACTACCCGCCGTTGTATCCTTATGGCATATATCGCAATTCATAATCTCACCTCAAAACGGTTCTGACTTATTAGTGTTCAGCTTGTCAAAATGTTCTTCGCCTAAAATCTGTAACTCTGCCATATCTGCTGCCATGTTATACATCTTTGCGTGTTTGTTATCGCCGTGGGTATCAGTGACCTTTGCCCTAAATTCAGCAATAGTTCCCAAGAAACAACCACAAGAAACTGAAATACCTTTTTCTTTATTTTTAAAAAAACGTAGTGAAGCCAAACCTACTACCAATACGCCCAATTAGTAAATAGTCAGCGTTGCCGGACACCCAAGCGTTGCCGTACACCTCAGCGTTGCCGGACACCCTAGCGTCGCCGTACACCCAAGCGTCGCCGGACACCCTAGCGTCGCCGTACACCCAAGCGTTGCCAGTCTGCGCTAAGTTATCCTCTTTTTCTACGTATCCGCCAAGTTCACCAGCTTCAACACTCCCAAAGCTAATTAAAGCCTTAATCCTAAATAATTTCTTGCCCCATTTTTCTATAAACTCTGCTGTTAATTCATACTTTTTCATAGTTACCTTGCTCCTTATAATCAAACTTTAGTTAAATCACCTTGACGACGTGTTGACTGTTTAGGTGTTACATCAGGCACTAACGGATGATATTTATAACACCGTTCACGATCAGCAACCACATAAGTAAATCCGCTTTCTTTGTCTACTCTCAAAAACGGTTGATGTCCGCTGTATGGGCAATCAACAGTATTAATACATTCAGCGCATTTTCGTTCAACGTCTGCGATAAAGCTGATATCGTTGTAATTACGCTTTATAAAGCTATCGTCGGCATCAGGGAAAATCCTCTTTGCTGCAGCTCTAACTTTCCCGCTCATTGGCTGTCGTAGTTCGCCAAATGTTTTGCCGGCAGCAAGATCAGCAAACAACTTTTTAACAAACTCATTTGCCGCTTTAGAATTACGCTCAATAGCCTTCTTCTCTGCGCCAATTTTATTTTGTCGTAGGATTGATAAAGTATTATTAATATCTGCCCATGTTGGCCAATATTTATTATTATCAGCGATATAATCAACAGTATCGCCCCACATCTCAATGTCTGTGTATTTATAACGCTCCAGGGTTTGCCTTTCAATATTTTTTTTTGCATCTTCGCTTCCCCAGTTTGGCTTTAATCCCGCCGCCTGCCACACTTCATACGCTACCGTTATCTCTCTAAGTTCCAACATACGGCATATCCCTCACTTCCTCCCAGTCCAGCCCCATAAAACAAGCCAGTCTGTATTTTCTTTTCTCTGGAGGTATCGCTGCCCAGCGCTCCTTATTTTTTGCAATCCATTCGTCTTTCTCTTGCGCTTCCTTGTCAGCAGCTTGCACTGATTTCGGTAATTTGATTTCATCCGTCCAACGTTCATCCTGCAAAAACGTATCAGGATCAGGTATGTACCTTCCGTTCTCCTCCTGCCACTGATTAGTTTTTTTGTATCGCTCAACAGCAGCATTAATCAATGCATACTGTTCTTCAGAGTGTACACGCATATTCATCCATGCTATTCTTGCAACAGGCTTTTTCCTTTTCGACGGATATAATTCCCAAAATCGCTCAAAGCCTTTTTCTTTATCTTCTTTAAGTTCTTTATATTCTTTACCTTCTTCTTTTATGTGTCGGTTATCTGTCGGTTGTCTGTCGGTTATCTCTTTGTTATTCTGTCGGTTATTCTGTCGGTTATCTTCTTCTTCGTTAGACTGATAAAGCCGCCAATTTACTATGGTTATAAGCTTTCCGCTCTTTGTTGACTTGCCTGTTAAGCTGACGGTTAAAAAATCGAGTTTTTCAAACCGCTCTAAAGCAGTCCTAATTTTCATTATTGTAATTTCAGACGAATTACATCTTTCTTTTATGGCTGGCGCACTTGCAATAAATTGACCAGGATTGAGCTTGATTTTTTCACCATAGTAATCCCATTCAGTCTCTTTCCAGTTCGCCATAGCCAGCAAAGTTATTAATATAACCCTCTGCTCATTTGAGCTGTTCAGCCATATTGGTTTATTTAATAGCTCCCTATAAAGCTTGAAATATCCACTCATGCCGTCATTCTCCGTTGTATTTTTTAGCTAGGTACGCTTTTACCCTTTTCCCCATCTCGACACCCTCAGCGGAATTGTGGCGCAGGTAATGGCATTTATTGCAAAGCATTGCCATATCTTCCAATCTATCCTGTCCGCCTTGTGACTTTAGCGGCTCATGGTGTGGCTTAACTCCAGGCTCAACAAAGCTGCTGCAGTTTACACACAAACAATCATCACGCCGATATACTTCCTCACAGAGTTTTTTAAGCGCTTTACCTTTAAGTCTTATCCTCTTTATTTTTGGAATCATCTTTAACGCCCCACTCCCTGATCAGGTCATCTAATTCTTCCTGCGGTCTAGTCTCTACACCATTCTCTTTTGCCATCGATACTAAACAATCTATAAATCGGCTCATCTCTTTCGTGTCATAAGCGCTGCTACCGTAATATACTCTTACATTGCTATAGCCTTTAATGTTATGACACTCCCCAATCAATTCAGCTATCCAGCCGACACCATTACTTTGCCAAATTTCAATAGTTCTGTTTACAGCGTCAGTTGGCACTGGCCATATTCTGCCATAACCACATTCCCTGATTGCCTTCCTGTAAACATCTTCCTTGCTATGAAAGCTCTCTTCTGACAGCTTTTCTGCTATCTTTTGACATAATACCCAAGCGTATTTATTAGCATCGTTAGAACGCCCTTTACGCCATTGCTTGACCTCTACAACATACTGCTTTTCAGGATCGATTTTATTGATTTCTTCTTCCTCTGATAAAGGGACAGGTACTACTAAATTTATGTATCCCATCCCTTTTAATGTCTGTAACTTTTTAACCGTGAACTTCATTTCATCCCAGCTGCCTTAGAATTGATCATTGATCTAATAGCATCATAAGCATCAGAATATTTTTCATCTTCAAGAATTTCTTCTAAATTTTTCAGAGTTAAATATTCTACGTCATACCATTCGTTATTTCGAGTACTTTTAACTTGACACTGAATACCATTTATAAATCTTACATAACCAGATGCACTGGTAGACGTAATTTGAATTGGGCTTTCTTCTTGACGTTTCTTTTCTTCACGTTTATCAGCTTGCCGTTTTTCATGTTTTGTTTCATAAAAACCGCGATATACAGAAGCCGCAACACCAACGTACTTCAAAGCATTCCCGAGTGCATCTGTTAAACACATCTTATAAGCTTCATCATTAGGTTCAATCCCATTCTTATTTTTCTTTACAATCATATCGCCACCATAACCAGGGATAGGAGCACTCCAATTTTCACCGTCTTTTATGAACAAATTCACCTGCATAAAAAGCAATATTCTTCCGTCATCCTGCATACAAGTAGTACGTATATCAACAATTTCAAATTTCCAACCAATTCCACACATCCCATATTTTTCCGTCATTGCTTCTATTTTCCATTGCGGATTAATATCACTTTTACCACGCAATGCACCAAATTCTATTTCTTTTAAAGCATCTTTTGGCGGATTAGATACAGCTGTATATCTATCGTCCATCATAATGCCCTCCCCGGATAGCTTAGTATCATCTTGCTACGTAATTCAGCTGTTGTTATTCCCTGGTTAGGTTGATAATCTTCAATTTTATTTTCAATACTATTTGCACTACTTTTGATCCATTTCAGCAATGTACTGACTTTAGCTTCATCACCATCCAGATCATCCATTTCCTTCAGATTCTCTAGAATAGCCTCTGCTTCATACCGAAGCGAATATACTAAATCATCAAATTTATCCATACTTGCAATCCTCCAATTCTTTTGCTAAAATGAAGGTGGACGCTAAACTTCGTAAAATTTACATGTCCACCCTGAGCTATCGAAGCTGCAACTTCGGTAGCTCTTTTTCTTTTGCCTATCATCTCAACACCCCTACTGTCACTACAGCAGCCATAATAGCAATGTATGTTCCGACAAATATTGCAGTAGTTGCTACGGTAAAATCTCTAATCATAAGCCTAGCCCCCTAGCAACACCTTCTATATAAGCAATACGAGCTATTGCAGCGATTGTTGCAAGCGTTACGATGGTTACACCGGAATATGTTTTTGCAATCTCCCACGCACTATATAAACCGATAACACACATCTCCGCAGATTGGTTCGCTGTTTCAATAAACTTTTTCATACTACACTCTCCTTTTTATAAACTCGTTCGTTAAAATAAGTTTTAGGGACTTTCCCGGCAGGTGGTAAAATATAACCTTGGCTTTTGAGCATATCCCTTGCTTCTCTTATTTTTTTGTATGCATAGCTTTTCTTACAACAAAGTATTCTCATTACATCTTCAACGGTGTAAACATCCATCTTTAAGCTCCTTTCTGTTTACGCTGCTGTTTTATCCATGTTTGCCTTAAGTCCGAGTAATGTCAGCAACTCGTGGATTTTCAATCTACCCTTCTGCGTCCATTTAGTATTCATTACAACCTTGATACTGCCGTCAGAACGTGTTACATCAATCGTTTCAGACTTCGTATAACCTTTTTGCATGTGATTGCTGTACAGCACCCATTGCCCGCCAACCTTGCGAATTAAACCTTGTTCATTGAGAATTTTGTTCAGTGCCTTTGCACTTAAACCATAATCAGCCGCAATCTGCGTTATGGTGACTGTATCTTCACTAGAAAGAATGGTATCAACGTATTCCTTAATAGGCTTGAATTCTGCGATCACCTGACGCTGCACGGTGTTTTCTAACTTCAATGTGTCAATTTGTTTATTGGCGATAACTAACGCTCTTGCCATTACCTTTTCAGGACTGTTCCAGTCGCGCTCAACTTCAAGGAAGTAGTGCCTTGCTTGTTTACCTTTTTCATTGCGGGTCAGCATACATAACTCTTTCGCCATATCCAGTTTCATAATATGGTCAGCTATCTCTCGCCGAACCTCTCTTTTCCCTTCGATTTGAACTTGCTCTTTTTTGAGTAAGTTGAAATCCTGCCCATCTTCAAAGCCGTATTGCAACATACGTTGAATCCAATCATTATATTTTGTGTCTACTCCCAAAAACATATGCAGTTCTCTACCGCTGATTGTTTGTTCCTGATTTTCGTTTACTTGAATTTCAATTAAGTTGTTCATGTTTATTACTCCTTTCGCATTAGCACGTGTGGTATAATCACCTTAAAAGGAGGTGATTATTATGACTAAACATGAGATTGTGAAGGACATACTTGTAGCTGCTATTCAAAAAGGTGTTTTTGACAGCGTAACGCCTGTAGACACCCATGACGGCAACATGGATTTAGTTGAGCCTAAAATTCAGTCTATTGCCGCAGCTTTCAAAACAATATATGCAGCTGTAGATAACAAAGAACCCAACATAACAGTCTTGCCATTCGATTAAAGTTCTATTCCCTCTCAAAGGAAAGAGTGCAGTTACAGCTGTACTCTTTCCTCATTTTGTCCGCAAACTTAATTATCATTGCCATTTCTTCGTTGGTATAATTTTTTCGTTCTAACATTACTACTGTTAATTCTTTTCTTCCTAATAGCCAGTTAATAAATCTGTTCATAATTGCACCCCTTTGCATTTGATTAAGTTAATATGCTGTGATATAATTCAGTTGAGGTTCTTTTTATTCGTCAGCGTTACCGCGCTGGCGATTTCTTTTTTTGTAAGCAAATCCTGATTGTTATAAACCCATACTTCAATATCTGATATGCCCTGCTTCACTTCGCTTATGTTTTCTAAAATACTGGCGAAGTCTTTTTCTTCGTTTAGGCTTACTCTTTCATCTGCGGCTATACTTAATATTGTTGCCAGCTTAGTGTTTAATGCACTTACCGATGAGAATAGCAAGCAGGCTGTTTGCGCTAATGAAACTTTTCTGAACTGCGGTTGCCTGCATGATTTCCCAACAGGGCAGGTTGTCAGGCAATACCACCGCAATACATAGTGTTTAAGCGTCCCCAGCGTTTCGGCAATCCTCAACAACATTTGCGGGTGTGCCGCTTCCGGTACGTTTATGACACGTGCGACAGTTGATCTATGCATAGCAGCCTGTTCTGCAACGCTTTCCTGCGTCATATGGCACTCTTGAAGTAGCTCTTTTAGCACATTTACTCACCCTTTCTTGTGTTAAAATAAACTCATAAAGTAAATTGAGTTTGTTTCTACTTTTCCCAAACATTTTTAACCAGTTCACTGCCTAGCTCCTTTCTTGCCCGAATCTTTTCAACACGTTTCGTGTGCTTTGCTTCTAAAAAAAAGGTTTAAATCATAGCTCGGGAAAATTTTGCTAAACTTTCGCAAGAATGCATTGCTTGCATTTCGCTCTCCTCGTTCTATCTTGTCATATAATGAATACGAGATACCAAGTTTTACAGACATTTCCAAAGAAGTTAAACCTAATGACAGCCTAAATCTTTTCAAGTGTTCCATCATTTTCACCTCACTTTCACTACACTTATCGTGTGATTAAATATTAACACACTAAACGTGTGCTGTCAACACTTATCGTGTAATTTATTTTTTAACACAAAATGTGTGGTACAATAAGTTTATAAATTGATAAAATGGAGGAAGTCTAATGAAAAGATTAAAGTCATTGCGTGAGCAAAAAGGACTTACTCAAGCCGATCTTGCTAAGTTAACAAATATTTCTACAAGTGCAATAGGAATGTATGAGCAAGGTCGGAGAGAAGCAAACCACGAAACATTAATAAAATTAGCAAATTTTTTTCATGTTACAGTTGATTATTTGATTGGGCAAGACGATAGACGAGAAACTTCTAATACACCTAAAGACCTTGCAAAATTTCTGAACAATACAGAAGTTATGTTCGATGGCGAAGTACACCAATTAGACGAGGAAGATAAACAGAAGCTTAAAAGTGCTCTTGAATTTGTATTTTGGCAAGCTAAAGAAAAAAACAAACGGAAAAAGAAGTGATACTACGCCGTGCTTAACATTCCCTTACGGGTAAAAAACCTTGTAAATAAATTCGATACGGCAAACCCTTATAAGCTTGCCAAACTCTTAAATATTGATGTATACGAGTATGATTTGCCTATTGATATAAGAGGTTTTATTGTCCGTCCATTACGCAGGAAATGCATTTTACTAAACAAATCATTGAGTGAAACAGAAAAGATCGTTGTATTGTGCCATGAAATAGCACACGCTCGCCTACATTCGGGCTATGGTTACTACATGAGTACAAACAGACCTTACTATAAATCCTGTAAGCGTGAAGCAGAAGCAAACGAATTCGCCCTGCACCTTTTATCGCACTGTCACGATATTGATACCACTGTAATAGAGCCAATGATAAAGCAAAAAATGCCTGACCCGCACTTAGTACATAGGCTATTAAATGAAATTATCTTATAAAGGAGGTGTTTATGATGGATATTATTGTGTTTTTTTCTTTACCAGTTATACTAGGCTGGTTTATATTTGGGCTGATAAGTCCTACTAAGGCGGCACCGTTTTTAAAAACACCTAATAGGCTTAAAATTTTAGGAATATTTTTGGCAGCAACTTTTGTTATTAGTTTATTTATAGGAAAAGATGTTGAAAAGAAAGGAAACAATCAATCGGTTGCAACAACAACTATGACAGAGCAAGACAAAGCAAAAGAAAAACAAGTGGCAAACCGAGCTGTTATTGATGCGTTAGGGCATTTTTATCGGAAGATAGATGAAGTTGAAAAAACAGAATGGTTTACACCCTACGAAGGTAACACTCCTGCCGAAACCAAGATTTATTGGTACGTTGGACTAAATCAAAAAAATGATATAAATCAACGCTTTAAAGTAGTCCATTTTTCCGATAATATTGGTTGGGTGTTTTGGGATAAACTTATATTCTCAACCAATGAAAAAAATTGGACGTATGACATTAACACCTTTGCTGGACAATCAGGCGGCGGAAAATCTACGCAAATAGTATTCGGCGGGAAATATGAATTTTTTGATACATCGTTTAAAAATGTTATTGAAGGTGTTCGACTTTTGGTTAACGGCGGGAATCCAATTCTTAGATTAAAAGGGGAAGAACACTTTTACGATATCAAATTATCCCAAGAAGATATCAAAAATTTAAAAAACGCAATTATTTTTTATGAAAACTCTCAAATTATAGACGAAAAAATAACAAGAGATACTAAATAAAAACGCTACAAAGGAGATGTTTATGATGGAGTTTATTCTAAGTTTGTTATGTGTTGTATTGTTTTGTTGGTTTATGTTCGGATTGCTAAATCCAGGGGCTGCCGCACCATTTTTGAAAAGTCCTAGCCGAATTAAAGTAGTCGGAATATTTCTTGTACTTTCTGCTATTTTCGGTTCAATTCTTGGCTCTGTTCAAGCCCCTAGGGATAATTCGTCAGCAGTTGCAAGCGCAGCACAAGAGCAGCAAATAGAAACCGCATTAGCGACAATGGGAACTAAATTAAAAAGTTATGAACATGATGAATTATTAGATGACAACGAAGGCAATGGAAGCAAGGGGTACCGCCTTAAAACAGACAGGGGCAATGTTATAGCATACTTTAAAGACGATAAGTTATACTCTTTGCGTTGGGCGGATCGCGATCTTTACAAAGAAGGGAAAACACTTGTAAAACTCAACGATTATTTACTAACTGATGGAGAATTTATGAATGTCATATTGAACTTAAAAAGTGTGATAAAAACAGATTTAAATGACCCTGATTCAGCCGAGTTTGCTGACTATAGTGAATGGAGATACGAAAAAACTCCGGAAGGTATACTTGTAAAAAGCTGGCTACGTGCTAAAAATGCTTTTGGGGCAAAGATTAAACGTTCATTCGTTGCCGAGCTATCGCCGGACGGTAGTAACATTCGCAATCTTCAATGGTTATAAAATAAAAAAGCAGCCCTTTAACTAGGGCTGCAAATTTTAACCATCTTCCACTAAACATACATTCATTTTTAAACATTTATGTTCGCATAATTAAGGAGGACTATCATGCCGGCATACAAAGACGAAAAAACAGGGAAATGGTATTGCCAGTTTTATTGTAAAGATTGGACAGGGAAAAACAAGCATATTGTAAAACGTGGCTTTGATAAAAAAAGTAAAGCATTAAAATATGAAGTTGAATATAAATCAAACTACGTCGCAACTAATGACGTAACTTTTACCACATTAGTAACTAAATATCTTGAAAACTACAAGCTGAATAATAGAGCTTCATCAGCTCAAACAATTGAAGGACGTCTTGATAAAATAACCCCTTACTTTGGTAAAATGAAATTATCAGAAATAACCCCTGATAAAATAATTGAGTGGACTCAGACAATGAATAAAGAAGGCCTAAGTGCTTCATACCTAAAAACTATTATGACAACTTTCGGAGCTACATTTAATTTTGCTCGTATCATCTATGGCTACAAAGATAATCCATTAAAACATATCAAACCACCTAAAGTATCAAAACATGAAACTATGAAGATCTGGACACCTGACCAGTATAATCTCTTCATAGGTCAAGTAAAGAACGAAGAATACCGTCTAGCCTTTGACATTCTGTTTTATACCGGCTGCCGAGTCGGCGAATGTCTTGCATTATGTCCATCCGATATCTTGCCTAATAAAGCTATCCAAATAACTAAAACTATTATGACGCTGCATAATCCGCTGCGATATGAGATTGGACCAACAAAAACTTATTCATCCCGGCGTATTGTTACAATACCCGAATTTCTCTATAACAATATTCAGGTTCACCTAAAAAAACTATATAAGGTTAAAGATAATGAGCCGTTTTTTTACTGCCGACCATTCGCTTTACGAAATCAGATAAAAAAAATAAGCGAAGCAATGGATCTACCCAGAATTCGCATTCACGATTTCCGACACAGCCACGCTTCGCTATTAATTGATATGGGTGCGAATGTTCTTTTGATAGCTCAACGGCTTGGGCACCAAAATCCGCAAATCACCCTCAAAGTTTATGCACATTTATTCCCTGATAAACAAGAAACGATCGCATCTGCGCTGAACCAATTTTCTGTAAAACCAGTTCAAACGATAGACACGATCGCTCCTTAATTTTCGTTATTTCATTTAATAAAACTCATTTTAAACTCAATAATATATTGATGTCGTACTAAACCCGCATTCCTATGTGGGTTTAGATGTTTTTATTATAAACGAACAACGTTGGCAGCTTGTTCACCGCGGTTGCCTTGAACAACGTCAAATTCAACTGCTTGACCTTCTTCAAGAGTTTTGAAACCTTCGGATTGAATAGCGGAGAAATGTACGAATACGTCGCCACCATCTTCGCGTTCGATGAAACCATAACCTTTTTCTGCGTTAAACCATTTTACTTTGCCAGTCATTTTCTGGGCCTCCTAAAAATTACTTTAATGAGGAGCTAGAACATCTCACTCACCAGCCCATTATAGCCTATTATTTACAATAAAGCAACTCTCTTTTGCTATTTTTTGTAATTTTTTTAATATTTTTGCTTATATTCCTTCATATTTTGCTTAATTAAGGCTAATTTAGCAGTTTTAGTCATTTTTTTGATTTCACATTCGCGATGCAGCGCTTCTTCCTTAGTTGACAGCGTTTCACTATAGACCAAAGTTACAGGACCGCGCCCACGGGTATATTTTGCTCCTTTACCGCTGTTATGCACTTCAAGCCGCTTTTCCAAATCATTTGTCCAGCCGGTATAAAGTGATTCATCACGACAGCGTAATATGTAAACATACGCAGGCAAATTATTTTATAACCTCTACAGTTTCCATAATTACAGGATCTTTAGGGCGATCGCGAAAATCCGTAGGTACTACACCAATCAACCGTACAATATCCATCCCTTCAACAACTTTGCCGAAAATAGCATGATGCCCGTTAAGCCATGGTGTAGGTGCTAAAGTGATAAAGAACTGACTGCCGCCAGTGTTGGGCCCGGCATTAGCCATTGAAAGAATACCTTCGTCATCATGCTGCAGCCCCTCACCAAATTCGTCATCAATTTTATACCCTGGTCCACCCATACCAGTACCGGTAGGGTCACCGCCCTGAATCATAAAGCCGTCGATAACACGATGAAATACTACGCCATTATAAAAGCCTTTTTCTGTCAATTCAATAAAATTTTTAGTCGTTTTGGGCGCTTTATCTTCGAACATTTCGACGATAAATTCTCCTTTATTAGTTGTAAATCTGATTTTTCTGTTTTCACTCATTTAAAAAACCTCCTGAATTTATTGTTTATTTTTTTCAAACATAGCTTTTTGAATAGCATCAACAAGCAGAAAAACGCCTACACCTATTCCGGCCATCCAGGCTGGTGTCAGCGCAGCAGCCTGTGCGTCGCCATGTACCCACGGCACTGAAAACCCTATCATCAGAAAAGCGCCTTGTGCCACCTGTAGTCTCTGCGGACTGATACGTTTTCCGTCAATATCACCTTTGGCTTCTGTTACTGCCGCCATTCTTATTTCAGGTAAAAACAAAATAAAACAAAGCGCCATCAGATAAACATAAATCATCGAAAGACTGTGCGCTTTCATAGAAGTGTCGGCCATTGCTGTAACAGCAAACGCCAAACCGCCTAAATACAGGCTCCTGTAATATCCGCCCCTGATCTGGCTTTCAATAATATACGCCGTGCCCGTAAGTACTGGATAAAGCCAATATCCATCTTTCCCAAGCCAATAGGCAATAAAAATCAAGAAAACATTATCCCCGATCTTGTGCCGCGAACCGGAAGTACGGTTTAGCATCCGCAGGATAAACAGCAGCCACAGCAGAACAAGAACATTACCTTCTCCCAGAGTCAAAGCAGCGACAATACTCAGCCCTCCGCCAATAATACCACCCAGCTTGCGATCCGGATCAAGCTCCTGGGCAATCAGCCAGGAAAAGAAAAACGCAGCAGCCGTATTGAGCCCAAAATACATGGCAGTTTCTGTATCGGCACCGCCCATAGTTTTCCAAAAAGTTGCCGCTACCGACGTTAAAATAGTACAGATAAGTGCTATTCTTGTTATCCCATCAGTAAAATCAATAGGACGTCCTAACCCAAAAATACCACCTTCACTCAATGATGTCGCTGCGTTAGAATATTTATTGTCTTTTTTTCCCATGCTTTCATCCCTTACCTTACAGATTTATCATATCTTTATTAGTTTAACATAACTGCAGGCAGTCTGCGACTGCCTGCAACAAAAAAATTAAAATATTTTTGTTAGCTCTGCTAAAGTCAGAGCGAAAGCTGTAGTTCTGGGAACAGCTGTTTTTAAATCAACGGATTCATGATCAGTATGCTCATCGTAGTTTTCTACTCCCAATGCATCTAGAGTAGGAATATATTTTGCAGTTCTGTTACCGTCAGTCAATCCACCGGCGACCCATTCAGTAACATTACCACCAAATTCATCCCTGACGATCCTGCTGTAAACATCAACCATCTTCTGGACCTGCGGCGTTTTCTCCATCGGTCCTGTAACAATACCGCCCGTAATTTCAACTTTAGTTCCGGCAACAACTGCTTTATCTGCTAAAGCCTTGATCTCTCTGTCCAACCGTTCCTGCTCCGCTACAGAAAAACAACGAACATTGACTTCACAATAAGCATCGCCGGGAATGACACTGATCTTGTCATTGGTCGATCCAATAACGCCGACATTGACAGTATTCTGAGGAATAAACTGTCCAGAATCAACAATGCCGCGATCAGCTAACGCTTTTGCTGTAAAATCTGCCGGATCTCCAGGCATAGGGCTTGCTAATTTATGCAGCTCTGTAATTGTATAAGCAAGCTGATGAATAGCATTGGCGCAATGCTGTGAAGCATTGCCATGATGTCCGCCAATCCCTGTTACCTGAACCTTATACTTTGCATTACCCTTACGCTGTGTAACGATGCCCCAGTTAGGACGGGCCACGTCCATAATAACGGCAAAATCTGCCTGCTGAGAAAGCTCTGCCACAATCGCTTCGGCAGTCGGGGAGCCGCCTTCTTCTTCGCCGTTGGTATAATAAATAATTTCTTTAAAATCAGAAAATCCTGCTTTCAGCAAAGCTTTTAACCCGTAAATAACTTCCACTACAGTAGCCTTGTCATCACCGACGCCAGGCCCCCAGGCAAATCCATTCTCATCAACCTTAAAAGGACGTTTAGCCGCTTCACCGCGGTTGAATACCGTGTCAACATGTGCAACAAGCAGAATACTCAATTTTCCGCTTCCCTTCAGGCGAGAAATCAGATGGCACGCCCTGTCATTATAACGGAATTCAGTAACAGCTCCGAGCTCCTGCATTTTTTCCGCGACAAACTTATTAGCAGCTTCCGTTCCCTGCAAATCTCCATTCCCTGAATCGATATTAGTCAGCGTCTCCAAATCTTTTACATAAGCGTCATACTGACCTGCCAAATATTCTTTTATCGTATCTTTCATTTTTAAAACTCCTTTCACGAATTCAGCTAGCGTATATATTCGCCGCCTGAAATGTTTATTCCTGCCGTACAGCAAATTAAAAAGGAGCTGCAGCCGCAGCTCCTTTTACTTATATTTTATACTATTTTTTCACCATGATAAGTTTCGCCGTCAATATCCGGCATGATATTGTGGCGTTTGCTCCACAAATCTTTATATTTAACAGCCTGTGCATGAATATTATCCAGATTACTTTCGTCAAGAGTTTTGATCACTTTGGCGGGAATGCCGGCAACCAGTGAAAACGGCGGTACTTTAGTTCCCTTTGTCACCACTGCGCCAGCTGCTACAATGGAGCCATGTCCTATAACGCTGCCATCAAGTACGGTAGCATGCATCCCTATCAGGCAATGATCTTCCACAGTACAGGCGTGCAGGATAGCACCATGACCAACAGTAACAAAATCACCAACAATGCAGGCATAATCATCAGCAACATGCAGGCAGCAGTTATCCTGGATATTGCTGTAGCGTCCTACTTCTATACGATTAACATCGCCGCGAATAGTAACATTGAACCATGCACTGCTGTATTCTTTCATTTCTACTTTACCAATCAGATCGGCACTTTCAAAAGCATGTGCTTTTTTGTCGATTTTAGGCATTTGCCCTTCAAATTCTTTTAACATATAAATCACTCACTTTCATGTGATAATCAGTATCCGTTACTATCTTAATTATTCACTCAAATTAAATTTTAGTCAAGAGCACAGGCCTTGTAATTCACTAAAGTTTCATAATGTAAGTTTTTAAACCGTTCCTTAAACTTCCGCAGTCTTTTTCACTTTCGTAAAATACGTATAACTGCCTGCCAGCAGTAAAATAATTCCCGTAATGACCAGAATATGACGTGTAAGCATATAACCGCCCAAAAAACCTCCCAGCAAAGGACCTATAACACCGCCGAACTGCTGCGCTGAAGTAACCAGACCAAAAGCCTTACCGCGCATTGACGGATCTGTGACCTCTACCAGGCGGGCGTTAACATTAGGTACAGCTCCTGCCAGGAATAAACCGTATACGAACTGGATCCCTGCAAACTGCCAGATATCCTGCACAAAAATCTGACACAGGTTGATAGCGCCGGCACAAAATAAAACAAAACAGAGCACCTTAGTGTAACCTAGCTGTTGACCACGTTTGCCCCAAAACGGAGCTGCAATGATACCGGCTATACCTGCCAGCGAAAAAATAATACCGGCAGCTTTAACGACCGATTCATCCATTCTACCCATCAAATGCGAAACATACATAGTTACCAAAGGCTGAATGATCATCGTACAGACCTGGATCAGAAAGAACATCGTCATTACATACAGCAGCCCTTTATTATGCAAAGACTCCTGCAGATCCTGCCACAAATTGATTTTTGTTTTCTGTTCTTCCTGGCTGTGCGGCACATCTCGAACAAAAAGCACAACCATTACTGTCGCCAATCCTAAACAACAGCTGGCAACAAAAAAAGATAGTCTCATACCAAACCAGGAACTAAAATAACCGCCCATCATCGGTCCTAAAATACTGCCGCTGGCAACCGCAGTCTGCATCAGGCCCATTCCCCAGCCCATGCGGCTTTCAGGCAGTGTCGAAGACACCAGCGACATAGATGCAGGTACAAATCCGCTGATTAAACCAGTCAAAATACGCACACCTAAAAGCTGTTCCGGCGATTGCGAAATTCCTGCCAGCCAGTAGGTAAATGCGAGACCAAATCCTGCACGTATCGCCATACGCCGCTGACCAACCCTGTCAGCTCTTGCCCCCCAATACGGGGCCATAATCGAAGCGCCTAAAAAAGTTACCGAATAGACAAGACCGCTCCAAAAATTTACTTCACTGCTTTCAACATGCAGCTCTTGTAGTAAATAAACAGGTAAAAACGGAACTACCATCGTATAACTGGCGCATGCAAAAAACACGCCACACCATAATACGGCTAAATTACGCTGCCAGCTGATAGCCCCTGTGCCTCTCTCATCCAACAAGGACATAGACTCATCTCCAAACCAACTATTATTAATTTGATTATATCATAGCATTTATATAAAAAAAACTCATAAAACTGTTTTTCAACCGCCGTAGCAACAAAATAACTACTGCCTATAATTTTTTCTTAACAAATTGGGCAAATGACTTTTTACAGTTTTTCTTGTATAATATCTATAATATTATTTACAATATCATTTAATTTAGCTAAGAAAAGGAGCACACCAGTGAACGGATTTGAAAAGCAGGAATTAGAGACCCAGGGAATGATGAGCAGACTCTTTGGCAGCAAGCCCGGTCATAACGCCTTAGTTGAAATAAATAATTTTTTGGCAGAAAGTACTGCTGCTACTGAATTAACCGAAGAGATCGTCAGCAATTTTATCAAAAACTGGGGAGCAAAATTTGACAGCAGCAATATCGAATACCGCAGCAGTATGTACCGTAAAGTAGCCGACTATGTATATATTAGCGCAGTAAGCAAAGATGACCCCGTTTTCGAAGAAACAAGACATCTCGCTCAAGTTTTAGAACTTCCCGAAAAATTACAGCGTTTAGCTGATAATGGAGCTAAAAAAGTAGCTTACTTCTCTCGCTGTCGAAAAATAATCAGTGGAGAAGAACCTCTAACAATCAGCGAAATCAATAATGTTTTTGGTTATGATTACGAAGATGGCTATGATATACGCGTTCAGGTATTTCACGACTACTTGAATAAAAAATTTGACGAAATAGCTGAGCAGCAGAGGTTCAGTCCTGATGAAGAAACCGCTTTGAGGGAAATTTGTACAAAACTCGATATACCTTATGAATTCAAACCCAATATTCAAAATGCTTTAGATAAATACCGTTATTTATGGTCAGCCGAAAATGCTCCTTTAGGAGATATCAAAGTCGACTTTCCGCTGAACGAAGGAGAAATATGTCATGCCGCAGCTCAGCAGGCAGGTTTCTGCGAACATAAAACAATAGAGAAAGAAGATAACTATTTTGAATTGACCCGCCGCTTGGAAATAGACGAAACAATTTCTTTTAAAGGCGAAAAAATAGAACATCCTCATTTTACTGAAGAAGTAACCGCTGTTGTCGATATCGGCTATCTTTTCTTTACGAACCAGCGCATCATTTATTTAAGCAACAAAATGGCAAAGGTTGTAGAACTCAACGATTTGGATAATGCCAATCTTTCAGTAAATATCATTTATTTTACAAAAAAAGACGGTGAATCCATAGCAATCAAATTTAATGATGACGTAGCAGAAGTCATGTTTGCAATTTTTAAACGCATTTTAAACGAACGTCAATAGACCCGGGAGGCTTGAACATGCAGGAAAAGATCCGTTTTGTTGAATTAAAAGACAGCACCGGAATTTTAAATATTTACACGCCTTATGTCCTGGATACAACTATTTCTTTTGAATATGAACCGCCTACCCTCGCAGAATTTACTGAACGTATTTCAAACATCAGCAGTAAATACCCGTATTTAGTTTATGAACGAAACGGCAAAATCTTAGGTTTTGCCTACGGCTCTCCTTATCAGGAACGCATCGCCTATCTTTACGACGCTGATCTTTCAATATATCTGGCCCCAGAAGCCCAAAACAGCGGTATTGGCCAAAAACTTTACAGCTGCCTTTTGGACCTGCTTCAAAAACAGGGTTTTTATAATGTTTATGCATGCATTACTGCTAATAACCAACGCAGTATCGATTTTCATGCTGCCTTTGGCTTCAGAAATCTTGGTCCGCATCCTAAAGCCGGCTATAAATTTGACCAGTGGCTGGATATTATCTGGATGGACAAACAGCTGCAGCAGCCTGAAGGTTCTCCGCGTCCTTTAAAACCGATCAGCGCTTTTAACAACAATGATATTTTAAAACTTTTCTAAAAAATAAAAGGAGTACATCAATTGATGTACTCCTTTTATTTTTCGCTTAGAAGTATTCCAGTTCACGTTCACAGATAGCACCGGTAACAGGATCTAACTTTAATTCTCCATCAAATTTATCAGTCAAAAAGTCGGCAATATAGTAAATATTATTTCCGTCCTGCCCTTGAGTAATAACGATTTCATAGGCATTAGGATAATTTTTCAAAACAATTTTTTCTATATCATCCGGAGTTTTAGTAACCATAGTACTGCCCATAACAAATGTAGCACCTTTTACTTCGATTTCCTGCACCTTGGCCGTAGCTGTATTAACATCTACAACATAACGTTCCAAAGTATTAGGGTCTTTAAAAGTTATGATACTGGTATCACCGTCCACATTATAACCAACCAGTTCGCATACAGCAGGTATTTCTGCTTTTGCTGCATTAATAGCTGTCATACTGCGGTTTACCTGACTAGGCGCGGCAGCAGCCATAGAAGTAAAGGCCAGCATCATTAATACACCTAATGTTAATACAAGATTTTTGAATTTCATAAAGTCCACTTCCTTAAATATTTTTTGCATTACTGCTTACGAATCTAATTATAGGACTTTATGAAAAAACATGACGTTATATAATCTTACTTAATCGTCAAAGATAATTTTTAAAGATTTTAAAAATAGCAGCTTCCATACTTTTTATTCAACTGTTATTTTGCCAGGCTTTTAAAATAATAATTAATTTCCTGCCACAGCTCTTTTTTGTCATCTAATACCGTACGCAGGCGCTGCGGATAAATACCGTTTGTCTTATATATATCCAAAACATATCTTATCGCATCTGCCACCATCTCTTCCTTTAGAGGTACTGGGATATGCTTTCCCTGGACAGGTCTGTTCCCTAACAATCCACCAATATATATTTCAAATTTTCCTGGTTCTGTAAAAGAGGGCATAACCCCAATATCCTGTGCCATAGCCTTACCAAGGCTATTAAGACAGCCAAAGACACCGATTTTAAATTTTTTAGGTACATCAATACCATAAAATTCTTTATCTAGTCTGCAGGCAAAAGCATGCACATCAAACATACCTTTACGGCAGTCAGTACCTTTGCATGCCACAATAGCCCGAACTGTCGCACCTGTTCCACCTAACCGAAGTTTTGCTGCCTGTACTGCCTCAATCGCAGGCTCCAACTCACTCTCACTGACACCATTCAATTCAAAAGTTCCTCTACTGGTGGCTGTAATCTTACCATTGCCAAACTTTGCTGTTAATTCTGACAGCCGCAAAAGCTCCTCAGAAGTAAATTCACCGCAATTTCCTAAAATACGCAATGCATACTGATTCTTTTTCTGTGGCAATACACCAAAAATCATTTTATCTCACTCCATTCTTAATCATATTCATATCATACTACGAATATGATTATAAGCAATAAATAAAACAAAAAAATTCTGAAGCTCTGACAAATAAAAAACGCTTCACGAAAATTCGTGAAGCGTTTATCTTCTCATTTGGTGCGGTTGGTGGGATTTGAACCCACACGGGTCTCCCCGCCACCCCCTCAAGATGGTGCGTCTGCCGTTCCGCCACAACCGCATTGTGGTTAAAAATTACCGTTATAGACAAAAATGGTGCGGTAGAGAGGATTTGAACCTCCACGGGGTTGCCCCCACTAGCTCCTGAGGCTAGCGCGTCTGCCGTTCCGCCACTACCGCATTACAATTGCCTAAATCAGCAACAGTGATATAATAGCACACTATTACAACTCCGTCAATACTTTTTTAACCTGTTTTTATATAATTTGTAATACTCATCCCGATCATACAAAACTTTCCTCACATATTCACGTGTATCACTGTATGGAATATCCTCGATTCTATTAAAATCGTAACCCCAATTATTTTCCTGCATCCACGCTTTTGTATTGCCACGACCGGCATTATAAGCAATCATCATCAAGACCCAGTTCCGCTGAAATTCATATTCCAGTTCTCCAAGATACCAACATCCTAAACGGATATTAGCGTCTGTACGATATAAATCCTGTGGGTCAAAATTTTTGATTCCCATCTGTTCGGCGATCCATGCCCCGGTATCCGGCATAATCTGCATTAGTCCGATTGCTCCAACCTTAGATACAGCCTTACGATCAAAATTACTTTCATTTTTTATGACTGCCGCCACTAAAAAAGGATCAATCTTGTTTTTCCCGCTGTATTCCAAAATCTCGCCTTGATAAGGCCACATATAAACAAACCGCATTTGTACTTCGTCAGACGTCCAAATTTTCCAGCCCAACAACGAAACTGCACACAGCAAAATCAGTACAAACCAAATTTTGCGGCTGTTGTTTTTCTTTTTTCGACGTCTGGCCAAACTCAATCCTCCATCTGTAATACTTTTTCCCATTCTTTTTTTACTGTCAGCTCAGTTTGTTTCAGGCTGCCACTGTTATCAATGATCAAATCCGCATACTGACACTTTGCAGCCAAAGTCATTTGTGCCGCAATACGAACCTCTACTTCCTGCTGCGACATTCCGCTGCGTGCCATAGCACGCTCAATCTGAGTCTGTTCGTCAACTGCAACCAGCCACACTAAATCAACTTCTTTATACCAGCCGCATTCGATCAACAGCGGCACGTCAAGCACCGCTGCTGAGAAATTCTGCCGCCTGCACTGTTCTAAAAATTTTTTTGCTTCACTGCGCACATAAGTATGAACTATGCTTTCCAACTGCCCCAACGCTGCTTTATTTTCAAAAACCAGCTGTGCAATCTTCTGCCGGTCCAACTCACCGTCAATTGTCAGGTAATCTCTGCCAAAAACATCTATAACCTGTTGCAGCCCCTGTGATCCACGCGCAACTGCCTGCCGGCTTGCAATATCCGCATCAAAAATATGAGCTCCCAGTTTCTGTAAAATCGAAGCGACAGTACTTTTTCCAGAAGCAATACCACCTGTTAACCCAATAATTTTCATAACTTCACTCAGTGCTGGCATTTGGCACAGTAAGTAGTGCCTCTGCCGCCAACCTTTGTCGTGGCTAAAGGCTCACCGCAGGTTTTACACGGTTCGCCGCCACGTCCATAAACAAGCAGATGATTTTGATTGTCACCTTTATTACCTTCGCCATCCTTATAATCACGAAAAGTGGTTCCTCGATTGGCAATTCCCTGTGCAATCACTTTGTTCGCCGCTTCATGCACAGCTTCTATTTCCGCACGCGTCAAAGTATTAGCTATACGTGTAGGCAAAATTCCAGCTAAAGCCAAGCACTCATCAGCATAAATATTTCCCAGTCCGGCAATAACCGTTTGATCAAGAATCAACGTTTTGATGGGCTTGCGGCTTTTAGCAGCTATCGGAGCCAGATATTCAGGATTAAACCCTACTGTCAGCGGTTCAGGCCCCAAGGTTTCATAACCTGCAATGTAACAATCATCATCCGTAACTAAATACAGTGTTCCAAAAGTTCTTATATCACAGAACCACATAGTAACACCGTCAGTCAATTCAAATTTTATCTTGGCATAAGGCGGTGCTTCTAAATCACTAGCCTGTGCCACCAAAGACCCGGTCATACGTAAATGCACGATAAGTTTTTGATTGACACCTGTTTTCAGCACCAGATACTTTCCGCGACGGCAAACGTCTTCAATCGTACGACCGGTCAGATTTTTGATAAATTGCTCAGACGATGGATGTTTGACCAGCCTATCCAAATATACTTCAACTTTAGTAATAGTTTTTCCCTTAATATGCGGCAGCAAAGTCTTTCTGACCTGCTCCACTTCTGGCAACTCCGGCATGGATATCCCTCCTATTTGGTCTGTGCCCAGTTTTTCCCCCAGGCAACATCGGCAGTTAGCGGCACACTAAGAGAAGCAGCGCTTTCCATTGCTTTTTTTACAAGCTGTGCCACCAGCTCTTTTTCCGTTTCCATAACTTCTAATACTAATTCATCATGTACCTGCAGCAAAATGCGGCTCTTGACTTTAGCATCAGAAAGCGCCTGTTCAACTTTAAGCATCGCTATTTTGATTATATCCGCCGCAGTCCCCTGAATTGGCGTATTGATGGCAGTGCGCTCAGCAAAACTGCGTAAGTTAAAATTACTGTGCCTGATATCAGGCAGATAACGGCGACGTCCAAACATTGTAGCTACATAACCCTGTTCCCGAGCATGATTGACCGTATCATCCATATATTTCTTTACCCCTGTATAGCGGGCAAAATAATTTTTTATATACTCGGCTGCTTCACCGCGGCTGATATCCAGCTGTTTAGCCAGTCCAAAATCACTTATACCATAAACAATGCCAAAATTAACTGCTTTCGCACGGGTACGCATCATTGAATCGACCTGTTCCAACGGCACCCCAAACACCTCTGCCGCTGTACGTGCGTGTACATCCTGACCATTCAGGAAAGATTCCAAAAGCAGCTTATCCTGTGCCATATGTGCAAGTACACGCAGTTCTACCTGAGAATAATCGCAAGACATCAACCAGTCATAACCAGTCCCCGGTATAAATATTTCACGGATTCTTTTACCGATCTCAGTTCGTACAGGAATATTCTGCAAATTCGGGTCAGTACTTGATAACCTTCCTGTTGCCGTTACCGTCTGTTGAAAATGCGTATGAATTCTCCCTGTCGCAGGATTGATCAGTGGGCGCAGCCCTTCCAGATATGTTGAATGCAGTTTTGTCAGCTTGCGATGTTCCAGGATCGTCGTAATCAGAGGATGCGAACCTTCCAGTTGTTCCAAAACAGAAACATCTGTCGAATAACCGGTCTTTGTCTTTTTTATAATAGGAAGCCCCAACTTTTCGAACAGCAGTACACCTAATTGTTTAGGAGATTTCAGGTTAAATTTTTCACCGGCCTGTTCTTCTGCCAAAATCTCTAAAGCAGTTATCTGTACTGCCATTTCTTTTGTAATACTCTCTAGCAGCTTCACATCCGGCTTAATTCCAGCTAATTCCATTTTTGCCAGCAAATAGGCCAGCGGCAGTTCCATTTCCGTATATAGTTTATACAATTCATAATCCCGCAGTTTTTGTTCAATAAGCGGAAGTAACGCCTGCAAATCAGCGGCATTCCCACCGTTATTTGCAGCCAGATAACGTTCTGCAACTGCCTTCAAACTATAGGAGCTGCGACCTGGTTCAATCAAATAAGCAGCTATACCTATATCATCAACTATACCGTCGGCTTTTTTATTCAGGCACATACAAGCCTTATAAATCTCTTTGCTGTCGCATGTAACTTTCAATTGTTTGTAATCAGACAGCCATTCATAAAAAAAATTCCAGGCCCCGCTGCCTTCCTGCAATTTATAAATTTTTCCATCATTAAAAATTTCCACTGCAGTAAAATGGATTTTAGGTAACTCGCCGCCGCAAACAGCAGTAAATGCAACCTTTTCCTGCTTTTGCTGCAATAACGCAAAGAATTCTTTGCCCTGTTCTGCTGTTTCTAAAAGCGCAATTTCTATATTGGCGTTTTCCTGACCGATACTTTCTCCAAAAAGATCAAAGGTACCGTCACTGCCGCCCAAAATAGTCTGGAATCTCTCATGCAAATTTCGGAACTCCAATTCCTGCATTAAAGGCCTTGCCTCATCCGACATAGCTTTCAGTTCATATTTATCAAGATCAAGATCGACTGGAACTTCTGTAAAAATGGTTGCCAGCTTTTTTGAAAGCAGCGCAGCATCCTTATTATTTTCTAATTTCTCTTTTAAACTTTTTCCGCTGATTTGCGCAATATTTTCTAAAACCTTCTCTACTGTTCCATATTCACAAATCAACTTCAAAGCAGTTTTAGGGCCTACACCGGGAACACCAGGAATATTATCTGAACTGTCACCCATCAGTCCTTTTAAATCAATCAGCTGTTTTGGCGACAACCCTTCATAATCAGCGGCAAATGCTGCAACATCATACGCCTTGATATCAGAAATCCCTCGCTTGGTAAAATAAACCTTTACCCTGTCATCCAAAAGCTGCAATTCATCTTTGTCGCCGGTTACGATAATAATTTCTGCGTTCTGCGGCGCATGTACGGCAAAAGTACCGATAATATCATCAGCCTCGTAACCATCAGTTTCAAGAACAGTGATGTTCATAGCTTCCAGCAAACGCCGGGCCAGTGGAAATTGTTCGCTCAGTTCACTGGGCGTAGGTTTACGCTGCCCCTTATAATCTGCAAACATTTCCGTTCGGAAAGTTTTACGTGATTTATCAAATGCAACTGCCAGCCATTTAGGTTTTACATCACCCAAAAGCTTCACCAGCATATTACAAAAGCCATATACTGCGCCAGTATGAACTCCCTGCTTGGTCATCAATGGTGGCAAAGCAAAAAATGCCCTGTGTATCAAACTGCTGCCATCAATAACTAAAAATTTATCAGCCATTTCTTCACCACTTTCCTTAACGCTCAAATTATCCTGTTCATATTTAAATATTATACCACAAGGGTAGTGTTCTCACTAGACTCGAAAATATGTGAAACTACTGTAAAATACCCTTGCCGGAAAATAATAAAACAGCTTTCGCTGTAAGCAAAAGCTGCCTGCCGTCATTTCATTAATTTAGGATAATCACGCTGTAATTCTGTAATATGATAAATATATACAGTATTTTCAACCTTGCGGTAAATACAGGCATACTTATCTATCATCAGCATCAAATATTTTTTCTCATTCAAACTGCTCAAGGGTGTTTTGTTCCCCAGCATTGCAAAATCCTGTAGTTCCTTTAGTTTACTAACAATACTACATGTCACAGCACTTGCTTCAAGTCTCTTACCCTGTCTGCTGTAGACAAACCCAATTTCCAAAAGATCGTGCCATGCCTGCGGTAATATCTTCAATCCTGTACGTATTGCATAATCAGTCAATAAATTTCGCCTTCAATCTGGCGATAGCGTCGTCTCCGTCAAAAAGCTCTTCGGCACTTTTTTGTCTGTCTAAATCTGCCTGCATAACAGTATGATAGAACTTAAACTTTTCTTCACGCTGTTCAAAAGTTTTGATGCTCATCACAACCAAATCACCTTTACCATACTTCGTTAAATATACAATTTCGCCGCTTTGATGCGCATATTCAGAAATCAAATTATAATCATTCCGCATAATTGTAGCTGGTCTGATAATCATTGCAAGGCCCCTTTCTTAATAACATTGCTCTAATATACACCCTAACAAACATTTTTTCAACAAATTATTTATAAAACATAAAAAAACAGTTTTTATACCCTGGAACATTTGCAAAATAAAAAAGCTTCACTTTTCAGTGAAGCTTTTTTATTTTATTCAGATGATTATCGGAATAATTCATTAACGTTCTTTTGATCAAAGTTTACTTTAACACCGTAAACAGGGCAGGAAGCACACTCATAATATTATACCTTAAGACAGATTAATATCAAACAAATTTACTCCAATATTATTATCATTGTTTTACACTGCTAAGCGGCATAAAGTAATATCTGCAGCTCCATTTTTAACTGTAGTTTTTATTGTTTGTACAAAATTAAAGAATTGTTTCAGCAATCCTCATACCAACCTGCAATGCCTGTTTATTTTTCTCTTCAGTGCCTTTCGGTACGCGGTTCAAAACAGCTTTGACCAGCGATTCTTCAC